>Ga0209274_10000308_pt1 | contig 33159 bp, 28 predicted proteins | sample HubBroMetageREF1_FD_188343 | JGI IMG/M metagenome (GOLD analysis project Ga0209274, IMG submission 188343) | Reference soil microbial communities from the Hubbard Brook experimental Forest, New Hampshire, USA - Hubbard Brook CCASE Soil... | ecosystem: Environmental > Terrestrial > Soil >...
GTCGGCGCGCTCCTCGGCTCCCTGCTCGTGCCGCTCTGCGCAGCGCAATTCGGCTGGCGCTGGGGATTCAGCCTGCCCGTGCTCGGCATGATGATTGGGCTCGGCCAGTTCATGCTGACGCGACGTTGGCTCGGTGACCGCGGTCGGAAAGCACGCGGAGCGACCGAGTTCCGAGCGTGGCTCCCGGTTTTGCTGCTTCTGCTTGCGGTCATGGCGATTACAGCGCTCGTGATCGGCGGACAACTGGCAATCGATCCGGTCAGGCTGGCGGCCGCTGCGTCGTGGGTAATCGCGCTGCTGGCGGTGATGTACTTCGCGTACTTGATCCTGTTTGCGGGATTGAACAGGGACGAGCGCCGGCGGGTGTACGTGATGGTTGCACTGTTCGTGGCCTATGCGACGTTCTTCGCCGGCTTCGAGCAGGGAGGCGCCTCTTTGAATCTGTTCGCTGATCGATACACGGACCGCAATTTGTTTGGCTGGGTCATGCCGGCGGGCGTGCTGCAAGGCACGACCGCTCTGTACACGATACTGTTTGCTCCGGCCTTCGCTGCTTTGTGGATCGCACTCGGCCGACGCGGCTACGACTTTGCTCCGTCGACCAAGTTTGCGGCCGGGCTTGCGTTGCTGAGCGCGGGATACCTTGTCATGTACGTCGCTTCGGGATACGTCGTCAAGGGCGCCAAGGTATTGCCGACGTGGCTGCTCGTGACCTACTTTCTTCAGGAATGCGGCGACCTATGCCTGTCGCCGGTTGGGCTGTCGTCGATGACCAAGCTCGCACCGCCGCGGTTCGTAGGCCAGGTCATGGGACTTTGGTTCCTCGCCCTGGCCCTCGGCAACAATCTCGCCGGTCAGCTCTCGGGCGAATACGACGCGCATAACTTGCAATCGCTGCCGGCGCTGTTCCTGAAGATCTTCTGGTGGTCATTTGCCGCCGCGGCGATCATGCTGCTGGTGACGCCGGTGATTCGGCGTCTGTTGGGCGGTGTCAGGTGAGGGAGCGCGTCGCGTTAGTGGTGCCCCGTGGGACGCGCCCGTCTCGGGATCACACGCCGCGCGGTGCTTCAGCCACAGTAGCGGACGATGGCGGTTGGATCTGCTCCACGAGCCGATTGGCCACCCAGCTGTGGAAGTGATGGGTGGCCGCATCCATCGCCGGTGAGAATACGCCACCGTCGTATCCCGGCGAGGCACGCCCGATCTGCATCTGCTCGACCGCGGGCAGGTCCTGTTCGAAGACGATCCGCCATGCGTTCACGGTCGCCGCCCGGCAAGCGCGATAGGCGTCACTCGTGGCGCCGTCGCGAATATAGAAAATTCGCAGTTCCTCTCGAGTCCGATCGGCCGCTTCCGGTAGCAGGAGGATTGCGAATGCGTGATCCGCCTGGAAGCCCAGCAGCACGTTCGGGTACATGGTCGGGTACTCGGCCACATGCATCCGCTCGGCCGGCCACGCCGTGACGCGTGGCAGGTGCGTGCCGGCTATGTCGCTTCCACGATACGCCAGGGATCCTTGTCCGGCGAAATCGTCGCCGAAGAAGCAGTAATGGTCGTCCAGCCGTGAGTAGGCATTGAGCTCGGGATGCACCGAAGGTAGATGGTAGGCTTCGCAGTAGTTCTCGACTGCGAGCTTCCAATTGCACTGCGCTGTGAGAGTCAGGCGGGAATCGGTAACGCCGGGCTTCAGCTGCGACCAGCTATCGGTGCCGAGCAATTGCTCGGCACGCCGCAGCAACTGGCCGGCGTGCAAGCTGAAGTCAGGCGCGTCACCGCTCAAATTGACGAATAAGACGCCCATGAAGACGGCGCTGCGCACCGGCTTCAGTCCATGGTCCGAGTTCTTGAATCCTTCGCGGTGGTGCCGATCCACGCCGCCGATGTTCGGCGTGGCCTTGAGGTCGCCGTTGGTCGAGTACGACCAGCAGTGATACCGGCAGGTAATCAAGCCTCGAACATCAGTCGGCTCGGCGACCAGCTTCATGCCGCGATGGCTGCAGACGTTGTGAAAAACGTGGAGCGCGCCGTGCCGATCGCGGGTGACGAGCAACGGCAAGCCCATGAACTCGATTGGGTGGGCCGTCGGCCGGTCAGGGATCGTGTCCGTGAACGCAATCGCTGCCCAGGTACGCCCGAAGACGGCATCGCGCTCGTATTGGAAATACCCATCACTGGTATAGGTGATGTTCGGAAGGCCTATTGCCTCATCGACTGGTCGTAGAACCTTCGACAGGCGTTCAATGCTGATCGGACCCGAACCGCCGGAAACTGACATTCGCACACCCCATTGCGAGCCGATGCGGCCATTGCGCCGCAGTGTACACCTTGTAAGTCGTGGCGCTTCCGCCGCGGGACGGTGCCGAACGTACCTTTACCGGATCGCCTAAATAAATCCAACGTGCGACTAAGAAACGTCGGGCCTGTCCCGCGCCGGTCGCCTTAAGATGGCGGCTCGGTCCGGCGCCGAACGCGGACGCATTGTCCAGAGGGATTTATGAAGCGCCACGTCCGGGTACTTGTCATCGGAGGCGGAGTCGTCGGCTGCAGCGTCCTCTACCACCTGACCAAGCTCGGGTGGCGGGATGTCGCGCTCTGCGAGCGCAAGGAACTGACCGCCGGCTCGAGTTGGCACGCTGCCGGTGCCTTTCACGCCCTAAACAGCGACGCCGCCATGTCGCGCCTGCAGGCCTATTCGGTCGCACTCTATCCGGAGCTGCAGATGATCTCCGGGCAGGACATCGGCCTGCATTATCCGGGTGGATTGAACGTCGCTGCGACGAAGGAGCGGTGGGACCTGTTGCGGGCGGATGTCGCGCGGCACAAGACGCTCGGCCTCGACACGCGGCTCGTGAGCTCAGCCGAGATCCGCGAACTTTGCCCGATCATGGACACTCGCGATGTGCTCGGCGCGATCTATGACCCAATGGAGGGCCACCTCGACCCGTCGGGTGCGACGCACGCATTCGCAAAGGCGGCACGGCTGAACGGCGCGGAAATCTACCGCCACACTCGCGTACTCGCGCTCGCGCCGACCGGGCATGGCAGTTGGGATGTATCGACTGACCAAGGCACGATCGAGGCCGAACACGTCGTCAACGCTGGTGGACTCTGGGCGCGCGAGGTCGGGCGCATGGTCGGCGTCGAGCTGCCGCTCGTGCCGATGGAGCATCACTACCTGATCACCGAGGACCTCGCGGAGCTCGTGAATGCCGCCAAGGAGTTGCCGGTCGTCGTGGACCTCGATGGCGAAATGTACATGCGCCAGGAGCGGCGCGGTGTCCTGCTCGGTGTATACGAGACGCCCGCTACGCCATGGGCCGTGGGCGGTACCTCGTGGGACTACGGGGAGACCGATCTGCTGGCGCCTGACCTCGATCGCCTGACCGGGGCGCTCGAGAAGGGGTTCACCCGGTTTCCGACCCTGCACACCGCAGGAATCCGCAAAATCGTGAACGGGCCGTTCACGTTCACGCCGGACGGTAACCCGCTTGTGGGTCCCGTGCCCGGCGTACCGAACTACTGGGCGGCCTGCGGAGTGATGGCGGGTTTTTGCCAGGGCGGCGGTGTGGGTCTTGCGCTCGCAACCTGGATGATCACAGGCGAGCCGGACGGCGATGCCTTCGCGCTCGATGTCGCACGTTTTGGCGACTACGCCAGCAAGGCGTATGTGCTCGAGAAAGCCGGTGAGTTCTACTCCCGGCGCTTTCGCATCGCCTATCCGAACGAGTACTGGCCCGCCGGTCGCCCGTCCAAGACATCGGCGCTCCACGGACGGCTCGCGGCTCGCAATGCAGTCTTCGGTGTGAGCTACGGCCTCGAATACCCGCTCTACTTCGCGCCGAGCGCCGAGGCGCCTGAGGAAACCCCGACGCTTCGCCGATCCAACGCATTTGGTCCCGTCACATCCGAGTGCCGCACGGCTCGGAGCACAGTCGGCGTGCTCGACGCGAGCTCGTTCAGCAAGTACGAGTTCGCGGGCCCCGGCGCCGAAAGTGTGCTCGATCGGCTCCTGGCGGCGAAGTTGCCGGCGGTCGGCCGAGTCAAGCTGACGCCGATGCTTGCCGCAAGCGGCAGGTTGATGGGCGATCTGACTACCATCCGTATGGCGCCGGACCGGTTTCTGGTATTTGGCTCCGGCTACCTGCAGGCCTGGCACATGCGCTGGTTCGAGGCGCACCTGCCCGCCACCGGCGTCACGCTTAGAAATCTCTCCAACGACTGGGGCGGGATCGCGATGTTTGGCCCGAAGTCGCGCGAGGCCCTGGTTCGAGTGACTGCGGAGGATATCAGCCACGCGGCCTTTCCTTTCATGACTGCCCGGATGATGGATGTGGGTCTTTGCAATGCTCTCGTCGCGAGAATGTCGGTCACCGGCGAGCTGGGGTACGAGATCCACGCGCCGCAGGTCTACCTGGGTGCGATTTACGACCGTCTGATCGCGGCAGCGCGGGATCTTCTGATCGTGGATGTGGGGATGTACGCGCTCCTCTCTCTCAGAATGGAGAAGGGATTCGGTATCTGGACTCGCGAATTCTCCCGGGACTACACGCCGACCGAGTGCGGTCTCGCGAGGTTCATCGCTTACGACAAACCGGCGTTCATCGGCCGCGAGGCTGCCCTCAAAGATCGGGACACGGCGCCCGGGCGACAGCTCGTCCTGCTTGATGTGGACGCGGCAGACGCGGATGCAAGCTTCTACGAACCGATCTGGTCCGGCGATCAGCGCGTCGGCTTCGTCACCTCAGCCGCTTACGGTCATACCTGTGGCAAGAGCCTCGCGATGGGGTACGTTTCGAGCTCCATGGCCAAGGCCGGCACACCACTGGAGGTGACAATCGTCGGCGAACGTCGTTCATGCCGGGTCCTCGCCGAGCCCCCAGTTGATCCCACGGGAGCGCGGATGCGCGCTTAAAATCAACGCAATGTCAGACGACGATCGAGCCTCTCGCCGTGCCCGTCCGAGTGGGCGCGATGCCCGCCACAAGGCGCGCGCCGCGCGCCCGGTGGCTCCGGCCTACATCACCCGCGAGATTCCGCCGTACGAGTTCCTGTCGCCGGACGGGCTTGACGCCGTCGAACGACACGCCGATCTCTTGCTCGAAGAGATTGGGCTCGAGATCCGCGGCGACGAAGAGGCGATCCGACTCTGGCGAGAAGCCGGCGCGACGGTCACCGATGGCTGCCGGATCCATGTACCGGCCGGGCTGGCCCGCGACATCGTGCGCCGTTCCGCGCCTCGCGTATTTACCCAGCACGCACGCAACCCGGCTCGCAACGTCGAGATCGGCGGAAACCACACGGTATTTGCACCCGCCTACGGGCCGCCTTTTGTCTCCGATCTCGATGGTGGCCGGCGTTACGGCACCCTCGGTGATTTTCAAAACTTCGTCAAACTTAGCTTTGTCTCGCCGTGGCTGCACCACTCGGGCGGCACCGTCTGTGAACCGGTCGACGTGCCCGTCAACAAGCGCCATTTCGATATGGTCTATGCGCACATGCGCTACTCGGACAAGCCATTCATGGGCTCAGTAACGACAGCGGCACGTGCGGCCGACTCGATCGAACTGTGCCGGATCCTTTTTGGCGCGGACTTCGTGGCGAACAACTGTGTGATCCTCGGCAACGTCAACGTCAACTCTCCGCTCGTGCTCGACGGCGAGGCGAGTCGCGTAATCCGCACCTATGCGGCAGCCAATCAGGCGCCGGTGTGTGTGCCATTCATCCTCGGCGGGGCGATGGGCCCGGTGACGACCGCAGGCGCGCTCGCCCAGTGCTACGCAGAGGCGACCTTCTGCGTCGCGCTCGCGCAGCTTGAGCGGCCGGGCTCGCCGGCGATCCTTGGCAATTTTCTGTCATCAATGTCCTTGCGAAGCGGCGCGCCGACGTTCGGAACGCCCGAGCCGGCGCTCGCCTACTTCGCAATCGGCCAGCTCGCGCGTCGGCTCGGCGTACCGCTGCGTTGCGGCGGCAACCTGTGCGCGTCGAAGGTCGCAGACTCGCAGGCGGCCTCCGAGAGTGCGAACTCGATCTGGCCGGCGTTCCTCGGCGGCGCGAACTTCATGTTGCATGCGGCCGGTTGGCTCGAGGCGGGACTTGTGATGTCCTACGAGAAATTCGTCATGGACGTCGACCAACTGGGCGGCTTCCACACGCTGGCTAGAGGCATGCCTCTCGACGACAATGGCTTCGCGCTCGGGGCATTCCGGGAGATCGGCCCAGGCAATCATTACCTTGGCTCGGCGCACACGATGGCGAATTACGAGCGGGCGTTCCATGACTTCGAGCTCGCCGACAATAACTCTTACGAACAATGGCGTGCGGAGGGGGGTCGCGATCAGCTGACCCGCGCCAATCAACGCTGGAAGGCTATGCTCCAATCGTACGAAGCACCGCCGATTGATGCGGCCATCGACGAGGCGCTCAAGGACTACATCGGCCGGGGCAAAGCCGCGATGAGGGACGAAATTGGCTGAGGGGAGGCGGGGGTAGACAGGGCCGGCGGAGCATCCATTGACGCGGCCGGTTGGGCTCGGCATGATCCAGACTGGTTCACTGGGCCTAGGAGGGCAGATGGCGACGCCCGCGCCCATTCATAGCGGCGGCGACCGATTCGAGATCGCCGAGACGCGGGTGGACGTGCCGCCGGAGATGCAGTGCCTGCAATCGGCGGATGCGGCACTTTCGGACTTCGCATCCCGCTATCTGGCCTACCGACATCCGCTGCGGTTCTTCTCCAACGACCCGAGCCGACGTTGTGACACCTATTATCTATCGCCGTGGATGGTCATGGCGGTCGTCGATGTCGCATCGGCCGAGCGATTTGAGAGCCCCTTAAGAGGCCAGAACATACTGGAATTTCACTACCGCATCTCCGGCGCGATCGAGCTGGCGGGTTCGTGGGGCGAGTGCCGGGTGTTCGAACCGACCTGCCTTTTGTGGTATCAGCCGAACGGCTGCGACGATGTGAGTGAGCGACTCGGCGAGGCGCTGCGCGGCCGCGAAACCTGGGTCAGCCTGTATTGCGATCGCGTGTGGCTGGATCAAGTGAACGAGGGCGCGGCGGCTATTCTAGAATCGGCACTCTCTCCGGACCAAGGCTCCGCGCTCCTGCCGCGTTTCCGGGCGGGCCCGCACATCGGTGCAACGGTGCCGTTGCTGCGGGACATCGTGCGCGCCGACCGCGGCGATCCGCTGCAGTGGCTCTACGCGAGTGCCAAGGCAAACGAGCTGCTGTACGTCACGCTTAGCAATATCGGCGCATTTGCGCCGCGAGATGGTGGTCACCTCAAGCTGACGGAGCGCGATCGGAAGCAGCTACACCTGATCCGCGATGTGCTCGCAGCGAATTTCGTGGCGCCGCCGCGCCTACCGGATCTCGCCCGTCGCGCGGGCATGAACTACTCCAAGTTGTGCACGGCATTTCACCAGCTTTTCGGCGAGACGACCGCGGAGTTCGTGCGCCGCCAGCGACTGGAGTTCGCGCACGGTTTGTTGCGATCATCTGATCTTCAGGTCCAACAGATCGCAATGCAAGCCGGTTACGCGCATCATGGAAGTTTTACCGCGGCGTTTGCGCGGCAGTTCGGCTACTCACCGAAGCAAGTGCGCCGGCCCACCGCACCAACATCCGTAGAGGCAGAAGAGCAGGCCACGCGATCAGGCTAGTTGATTCGTGGTGATCGTGGACTCCAACGGCGCGCTCGAAACAACTGAGGAGGCAACGATGGAACCGAATCCACATATCTTGAAGCACCACCATATCACCCTAAGTGTCGGTACCGCACAGGAAGACTATGATTTTCACACTAAGGTGCTGGGCCTAAAGAGCGTGAAGAAAACCGCGCTCTATGATGGCGACGAACCCATATATCACCTTTACTACGGAAATGACTTGGGCGACGAAAGCACGCTGATCACCTGCTTTCCCATGCGGCAATCCGGTCGCAAAGCCCGCCCCGGAACGGGGCAGATCAAGACACTGGCTCTATCCGTCCCACGCTCGTCATTGCAATTCTGGGAAGATCGCCTGAGGAAGCACGGCATTGAGACGCAGCGCAGCGAACGATTTGCAGAGCGAATGTTGTGTTTCAGTCACCCCTGCGGCATCAACTACGCGATGGTCGCCATTGACGACGACGACCGTCGCCCTTATTCCAACGGACACGTTCCGGCTGAATTCGGCATTCGAGGCACACACGGAATCACGGTCTCACTACGAGACGCCGAGAGTTCTGACGAGTTCATGCAACACGGATGGAGTGGAAAGCACCGACGGGTTGACGGGAACTGCATCCGTTACGAGGTTGGGTCCGGTGGAAGCGGCTGTATTATCGACTTTCTATTGGAGCCAAGCGTGCCCCAAGGATCCTGGGCGTACGGCGAGGGTGTCGTTCATCACTGTGCATTCAAAGTGGAAAATCTCGATATACAAAGTGACGTCAAATTTCGCCTCGAAGGACTTGGATTCACTGACACGTCTGATCGCAAGGACCGTGGATATTTTGATTCGATATACGTGCGGACGCCCGCCGGAGCTTTGTTCGAAGCCACGGTATCCAAACCCGAGGGCTTTTTGATCGACGAACGATACGAAGAACTCGGCAGCCGACTGCAGATTCCTCCCGTATTCAAAGACAGAGAACAGAATATTGCCTCCTATCTCGAGAATTTGAAGTACTGATCGCTGCTTACTTCTCAACAACAAGTCTAAGCGCGCCAGCGCACCGACAAATCTGCATCACGCGGTTAGCATCGTGCAGACGATGATGATCTGAATTGCGTCGGTTGAACTAACAGAGCTGGACTTTACATGACAAACATAAAGCGCATCACCAGGAGCGCGTTCCTTTTGGGGCTGATGGGCCTCGTTTTGGGCTGCGTCGTCGGGCCACGCGAAGGCTTCTATGATGGCGATCACCATCGGTACTATCACGAAAATGCATGGCATGAATGCGGTGATCGTGACGAGCATTGCCACTAATCGAATTTGAGGGAATTCGGTCTTGGTGCTCGGGCGTGCTTAGCGGCTTTCGGGTAAATGCCGGTGCGTGGCGCCTAGTGTATAGTATGGCATGCGCCATATGACTATCCTGCCGCGTCTTTTCGGTGTCACGCTGGCCCTATTGTTGGGTTCTGGTGTGGCGTACGCCAACGAATACGATGACACAATCGAACTATTCAAGCATGCCGGAGAGAGTGCCGTCTTTTTCACTGATTGTTATGCGTACGCCGTATTCCCAACCATTGGCGCCGGCGGCCTCATCGTCGGCGGGGCTCGGGGCAAGGGCCAGGTATATGTGCATGATCAGGTGGTCGGCGACGCCGTTATGACGCAGTTAAGCGTCGGGTTTCAGGCCGGCGGCAAGGCGTATAGCGAAATCATATTCTTCCAAGACAAGCGATACTTGGATGAATTCGAATCCGGCAAATTTGAATTTGCGGCTGGTGCCAGCGCCGTCGCCATCAAGTCGGCAGCCTCTGCGAGCGTCGGCACGGATCACGCCTCGTCAGGAGCGAGTGGCGGAAAAACCAATGCCACAACCAATGGAAATTACCAGACCGGCATGGCAGTGTTCACCATCGCCAAGGGCGGCCTCATGTTTGCTGCCGATATTTCCGGCGAGAAGTTTGTGTACACGGAGCGGCCGGCAAAATAACGTCGCGGTTTTACCGACACACTAGTGGTGGGTACCAGTTCGCCAAGGATTGTGGGTATCAACTCTGAGACGGTGGGATGGATATGCACGGTGCGCTGCAGCGTGGTATAGGGCGCTTTCGCGGCCATGACGTCGATGACGGAGTGAATCGCCTCATCACCGCCGACACCTAGGATCGAGGCGCCCAGAATCAAGTTGGATCGCGCATCGACCACAATCTTCATTAGACCTTGCGTTTCGCCTTTTTCGACGGCCCTCGCGACTCTTGTCATCGGTCGACTGCCGATGCGAATCGCGTGGCCTTGAGCAAGGGCGTCGCGCTCGGTTAGTCCGACCCGGCCTAGCGGCGGATCCACGAACAGGGCATAACAGGGAATTCGATCACTCAGGCGTCGCCTTGGGTTCCCGCCGAATAGGTTGGCGGCCACGATTTCGTAGTCATTGTACGCAGTGTGGGTGAATGCTCCCTTACCATTGCAATCGCCCAAAGCCCAGATACCAGGGACATTGGTGCGCAGTTCATCATCGACCTTGATATGGCCGGCGTGATCCATTTCCACGCCGGCCTTTTCGAGGCCCAAGTCGTCGGTATTGGGCACACGCCCGACCGCCATGAGCACATGAGAGCCAGTCACTTGCGGAGAACCCGACAAACAATTCACGTTTGCGGTCACGGACTCGCCATCGTGGGCGAGTTGAATGCATTCGGCCCCCAGTCGTATTTGAATGCCCTCTGCTTCGAGTGCGGTTTGGATCGCCGCGGCCACTTCCACATCCTCGTGTGACAAAAGACGGGGCTCCTTCTCTATGACCGTGACATCGCTGCCAAACCGGCGATACATCTGCGCGAATTCAAGGCCGACGTAACTACCGCCGACGATAACCAGATGCGCCGGCAGCTCCCCGAGCTCGAGAAGCGACGTGCTCGTCAAGAACGGGACATTTTCAATGCCAGGGTAGACAGGAATTCGCGGTCGGCCGCCCACGTTGATAAAGATCTGTTCAGACGTTAGCACCTGCCCGTCGACACTGACAGATTGCGCTGATTCGAATCTTGCGTGACCTTTATAGAGCGTACAGTTTCGCATGCCGCGAATCCAATTCTCCAAGCCGGCCCTGGAGGCACCAACTATCCGTTCCTTGCGAGCGTGAACCGCGCGCATGTTAACCGCGATGCCGGTCGTTGGGAGCTCAATTCCATATTCGTAAGCGCGGCGCATATCGTAGGCAATGCGGGCGCTCGCAATGAGTGTTTTGGTCGGAGTGCAGCCGGCGTTGACGCACGTGCCGCCAAGGAGATGGCGTTCAATGATCGCGACTGATTTGCCGGCGGCGACAAAGCGCGCCGCCAAGGGAGGTCCGGCCTGCCCAGCACCAATGACGATGGCGTCGTATTTGTGATTCATCCAGTGCTGGTTCCAGTCCGAAGGAGCCCGTGATCATCCCATTTTAGCCTCAATGAGTGAAGGTGCTATCGTGGACTCTGCATCAGGGATTGGTAGCCGGAAACGACATCGAAGAGTTCCTCGTCGATCGATTGTTGCCGCATCCGATGAAAGGTACGGTTCAGATCCTCTAGCATTTTCGCGATGTTGTCTTCCGCTCGCTGCATTGCCGCCAAACGGCTGGCGTTTTCACTGGCGAGCGATTGTGCGCATGCTTGAAACATCAATATGAAGAGATGCTCTCCGATGAGCGCCTCGAGCGCAGAGGCAGTAGATCCCAGTACTTGCGGCAGCACCTTGCTCGGCCAGGGAAGTGCCGCGAGATCTCTCTGCCAAAGGGCGTCGAGCGGCAGCAGGCGTTTCAGGCGCGGTTCATAGCCCGTATCCCTGGTGGGCTGGTTGTTGAACAAATAGATTTCGCCCATTTCACCGTGCACGCCGGCTTTTGCCAGATCGATGACAATTCGGCTCACGAGGGGCGAAATGGCATCGACTGAATGAGGCACGGGCAACGTGGTGGGCGAGGGTAGCTTCGAACTCGCGACCAATTCCCGCATCCGTTCACCTATGACCCATACGCGAGTGGTTTTACCCGGCAGCGCAAGCAGCGCGCCGGCCGCGAATTCCATGAGCGACTCGTTGAATCGGCCGACCAGCCCTTGATCGGAACCAAAGATCACGGCGCCGCGTAGGGCGAAGGGTTGCGGTCTGGCCGCTAGGCGCCCAATCGAGCCCGAATCGCGCAGACAGAGTGAGAGCGCCAGTTCGACCGTGCGGGTGTATTCGTGCAGCGATGCCACAGCGCGTTCATACTGCGCGATGCTGGAGGCCGCGAGTGCCTTCATTGATCGGACGACAGAAGACAGATCCTTTGCACCTGCAATCCGTCGGCCTAAACTTTCCGATGCGCCGCTCACGCCGCGACAGACTTTACGGGTTTGGCCGTCTCGGTGGGCTGAAACGGACCTAGGGCTTTTTCGGCGACGTCGAGGGTGTTTTTTCGATCCGCAGCGCTTAATTTGTCAGCCGAGGTGAACCGGGCGACGATATCCGCCGGGATGCCACCGGCGGCGCCACGTAATGCAGTTTCGGCCTCGGCGACTTTCTCGAGCGGCACACTATCAAACAGACCGGCGGCAAGGGCAATGAGCACGGCCAATTGCTCCGACAGCTGCACGGGATGCGACTCTGGCTGTTTCAAACATTCACGGATCCGGCGCCCGTGATCGATGACTTTACGCGTCGAGTCATCGAGTCGGGTGCCGAATCGCGCAAAGGACTCCAATTCCTCGAACTGCGAATAGGCGAGCTTCAAATCGCCGGCGACCGCGCGGTAAGCCGCACGCTGTGCCGTGCCGCCCACTCGGGATACCGATTGCCCTACATTCACGGCCGGAAGAATTCCGAGTTCGAATAGCGTGGGCGAGAGATAAATCTGGCCATCAGTAATCGAAATGAGGTTGGTCGGGATATAAGCGGAGATATCCTGCGCATCGGTTTCGATGATGGGCAGGGCAGTCAACGACCCGCCGCCGCGCTTTGGCGTTAGATGCGTCGCCCGCTCGAGAAGACGCGAATGTATGTAGAAAATATCACCAGGGAACGCTTCACGGCCAGGCGGCCGGCGCAAGAGCAGCGACAGCTCCCGATAACTTCGAGCATGATGGGTCAGATCATCGTAAACGATCAGCACGTCACGGCCTGATTCCATAAAAAATTCGGCGATGCTCGTGGCGGCATAGGGGGCGATATAGGCGAGGCCGGGGGCATCATTGCCCTCCGCTACAACGACCACGCAATATTCCATTGCACCGTTGTCGCGCAGCTTGGCGATGACCTTGGCCACCGCGGATGCCCTTTGGCCAATTGCGCAGTAGACGCAAAGCACGTTCTGACCGCGCTGGTTGATGATGGCATCGACGGCAATGGCCGTTTTCCCGGTCTGGCGGTCGCCGAGTATCAATTCGCGCTGCCCCCGCCCGATGGGGATCATCGCATCGATCACCTTCCACCCAGTCTGTAGAGGCACCACCACAGGCGCACGATCCATGATGGCGGGAGCCGGGCACTCGATGGGCCGGCGCGTAGCACCGGCAATGGCGGCTCCGCCATCAAGCGGCATACCTAGAGGATCAATGACCCTACCCAGCAGGTCCTCATTCACCAATACGTCCATCACCCGTCCAGTGCGAGTCACCTCATCGCCGGCGTGAAGTCCCTGGTAGTCGCCGAGCAAGATTACGCCGACTTCGTCTTTGTCCACATTGAATGCTATCCCCAAAAGATTGCTCGAAAAGCTCACCAACTCCTCGAACCCGACCCCTGGGAGCCCGGAGACAGTGGCAATTCCGGTGGAGATACTGGTGATGACGCCCACTTCCCGAAGCTTCAGCTGCGGCACAAAGCTCTCTCTAGCGAGGGCGAGGCTCGCGAATGCGCGATCCAGTCCGCGCTCGAGGGTCAAGGAGGCTCCCGTCATGCGGCTGCCGCAGGCATTGCTTGGCCTGGCTCGCCGGCGGGCAACGCCGGTTGAGCAATCGCGAGAGCAGGGGAGCGAACGGGCGTCGTATTGGCCGGCAAGCTGCCGGAGACACTGTCGGTGCTCAGCAGAGCAGCTACCTTGTCTTCCAGTGCTTTCAAATAGTCGGTAATGGTCCAAGACAGTCGTTCGCCGCCGGCGCTGAGCTCGATGCCGCCTATCACGCTGGATGAAGTCTCGAAGCGTAGATGAATATCTGCGGAAAACGTTTCATTGAGTGCGGTTTGAATGGCAAGTTCATCGCGTGACGACAATTCAAAGGAGCTCGTCACCACCGGCTTGACGGACGGGCTTTTGAGCAAAATGCCGAGAGCCTCTTTAGTCGGAGAATCAATCCCTCGCACACGGCGTATAAAGACCTCGCATATGCGCGCCTCCAAGTCGGCTCCCGCAAGATCCTTGAGCGCGGCGCGCGCTATGTTGATGCTCTCGGCCGCCGCCAATCGCGACAATTCGTCGTTTAATCTCGCCGTCGCGCTCTGCAGTGCCGCGTTTCGCTGCAATGTCGAGGCGCCGGCCGCCTGTCGGGCATTGGCCAGAAGGCGCTCGGCCTCCGTCTTCGCATCGAGAATCGCTTTGGCAAGCAGTGCGCCACGCTGTTCATCGAAGGCGTTGCCCTTGGTTTGCAATTCATCGCGAGACTTTCTGACCTCAGTCATTTGCAGTTCGGCATTGGCCGACTCGGCGGCAACGCGTTTCTCGCGTGCATCAATGGCGTTCAGCACGGGTTTATAGAGAAAACGCTTCAGTAACCACACCAAAACGATGAAGTTGAGTACTTGCGCACCAACGGTAAACCAATTGATCAACATGGGCTACTTCGCCGGGACGGTTGCGATGACATGGGTCCAAAAAGGGTTGGCAAAAATCAGAATCATTGCGACCACGAAACAATAAATCGCCAGAGACTCGATCATCGCCAAGCCCACAAACAGCGTTCGGGTGATGGTGGCGGAGGAGTCCGGTTGCTGCGCAATCGACGAGAGAGCGACGGCGACAGCTCTTCCTTGGCCCAAGGCAGGGCCCATGCAGCCGATGCCGATCGTGATGCCTGCGGTGACGATCGACGCCGTGGCAATCCATATGCTGCTATCCATGAGTACTCTCTTTTGTTCCGACTGTTGTGGCGGCCGCGATGTAAACCGCGGCCAAGATGCTGAAGATGTACGCCTGGACCATGCCGGTCAGAAGACCCAGTGCCGTCATCACCAAGGGAAACAACAGAGGCGTGATGGTCAGCAGTATGGCGACGATCATCGTGCCACTCATCATGTTGCCGAACAGGCGCACGGCCAGGGCTAGCGTGCGCGATAGCTCGCTAATGATGTTAAAGGGCAACATGAGCATAGTCGGCTCGGTATAGGTCTTGAGATACCCGGCCAGACCCTGCTCCTTGATACCAAAGAACGGGACTGCAAAAAAAACGCACAGCGCGAGGGCCGCCGTCGTCGACAGCGAGCCTGTGGGCGGCGCAAATCCCGGAATCACGGTACAGAGGCTCGAGACAGCCACAAAGAGAAACAACGTGCCAAGAAAAGGCAGATATTCCCGGGCTCGATTTAGGCCGACCTCTTTGATTTGCTGCTCTATCGAGGTGACTATGATCTCCAGCGCGCCCTGCCAGCGTGAGATCACACCTTCGGTTTTAAGGTTTCGAGTGATGAGTATGGAGCCAAGCGCCATCGTTATCATCAACACCCAAGTGGTGACGACGGTCGCGTTGAGCTCCGCGAAGCCGTATTGCCACAATACCTGCTGATCGGAACTCAAATTCACGGTGGCGCCTCGATCATAGGGGGCGCCGCGAACGCAACGAGTTTACGGCTCGCGTGCATGACAACGATACGTGCCAGGAAAAAGCCGAACAGACAAGCCATCAGTCGCCGCCACTCGCCGTGCGACACCACATACAATCCCCCCAAAATCACCGCGGTGCGAATCAACGAGCTGGCTGTAAACCACAGAGCGGGGACGGGGGAGAGCAGCCCGTGGCGAACCGTCCACCACAGGCCGCCGAAGAAGATGACCCCGAGTAGAGCTCCGCTGAGGAGAGCGAGCGCCAATACCGGTGTGCTATTCATCATCATCCGGTCGCGCGCCATGATTGATGGCCGCATTCTGCTGGTCGATCCAGTACCAGGCGTTGGCACAGCCGATGAAAAGGCCGGCGGCAAGCAGCGCCAGTGTCCAGGAAGGAGGACCCGCATGGTGCTTATCCAACCAGGCACCAAGCAGTGCGCCGAGTAGCGTGGGCACGGCGACCGACCAGCCGATTATCCCAAACATGCCGAGCCCGAACCACGCACTTTGCGCTCCCGCGCGTTGCGCCTTCAACTTGCGCGCAACCCGCCCGGCAATCTTGGCATCGAAGTCCGGTTCGTTATCGCTCATGACGAAGTTCCGCGAGCCGGCCGATGAAACCGCTCTCCATCTTCGCCACGACGGATCGCATTTCGCGCTCTTGTGTATTGAGGGTTAGATACTCCCGAACCACAGCCTCATGAAGGTCGTTCAAGTGGGTGCCCGCAATCGCGCGCCGCACTGATATAAATACGCAATCACCGCTTTTTATCAAAGTGCCCTGATCGACGGCCAGATAGGTAGTGCTATCCGCAATTGTATAGCTGAGAATTCCCGGCACCAACGCTGCCGCGCAGTCGAGCCGATGCGGGAGCAGGCCAAAGGACCCCTCCAATGTCTCGGCGACGATGCGAGAGACATTATCGAGCTTGGCAAAGATCCGAAAGGGCAGAAGGATTGTAAGAGTCATGCGGCAGCTCTGACGCCGGGCGGCTTGAGCGCCTCCCCGATGGCGCCGATCATATAGAGCGAGCTTTCCGGACAATCCTTGAATTCATCGTTCAAAATGCACTCACAACCATCGAGCGAGTCTTTCAAGCTGACAAGTTTTCCCTTGATACCGCTGAACTGTTCAGTAGCAAAGAACGGCTGCGTCAAAAATCGCTCGAGCCGCCTTGCGCGTCCGACCGTCATGCGATCCTCGGGTGCGAGCTGCTCCAGGCCCAGCATCGCGATTACGTCCTTCAATTCATCGTATTGCGCCAGGGTGCGTCGGATTTGCTGCGCCACTTTGTAGTGTCGATCGCCTGCGATGCCCGGTGTGGCCATTTTGGAGTTGGATTGCAACAGATCAATCGCCGGATACAGACCCTCGCTGGCACGTTTGCGCGATAGGACGATGGAGGCGGACAGGTGCGAGAACACATGAACCGCAGCAGGGTCGGTCAAATCATCCGCCGGAACATATACGGCTTGTATGGAGGTAATCGCTCCGGCGCGCGTATTGGCGATACGTTCTTCGAATCCCGACAGTTCCGTGCTCATGGTGGGTTGATAGCCGAGTTGCGAGGGCATCTGTCCCATCAAGCCTGAGACTTCCATGCCCGCCTGGATGAAGCGAAATATGTTATCCACCAGCAAAAGCACGTCACGATGCTCATCGTCGCGGAAATACTCCGCCATGGTGAGCGCCGTTTGTCCAACCCTAAAGCGGCTGCCCGGCGGCTCATTCATCTGACCGAATACCATTACCATGTCCTTGAGCACACCCGCCGCTTTCATGTCGCGATACAGTTCCTCGCCCTCGCGACAACGCTCGCCGATGCCGCAAAAAATACTGACTCCTTGCCGGCGCCCGATCATGTTGTGAATCATCTCGGTGAGGAGTACGGTTTTGCCGACTCCCGCTCCCCCGAAAAGCCCCGCCTTTCCTCCGCGCTCCAAGGGAAGCAGCACGTCGATGGCTTTTATGCCGGTCTCAAAGATCTCCGATTGGGTTATTCGATCGGATAGCGGCGGCGGGGAGCGGTAGGTACTTCGCCATTTGACATTCGTAGGCTCCGGCTCGCCGTCGATGGCATGTCCAAACACGTCGAACATCCTGGAAATGATGCTCTTTCCGACGGGTGCTTGAAGTGGAAGTCCGGAGTCCTCAACCCGCATTCCCCGGGACAGACCCTGCGTGGGAGTCAGTGCAATGCCTCGGATGTGATGAGCATCGAGCTGAGTCATGACTTCGATGATGATGTGGGCGTCCGGCCCGGCACGAAGCACCGAATAGATGTCGGGCAACCGATGTTCGAAGCGCACGTCGACGACACTGCCCCTGACGGCCGTTACGCTGCCGAGATTCAAGGCGGGCGCCTCGTTAGCCATCATGCGCGGTCTCGAGCTCCGCCCGGGGTTTTATCGTCTTGGTGCCGGCTTTCATACTACCCGTCCACTTCCAGTTGCGGATTTCCGCCATGTCCTCGCCGTGCTGATTGATATAGACCTTGTGTTCGATGAGCTTGTCCTTGACCATTTGCTTCAAATAAGCGCCCTTGACGCTCAGCTGCGGCAGGCGATCGATGACGTCTTGCACCAGGTGAAATCGATCCAGATCGTTCTGCACTCGCATATCAAAGGGCGTGGTGATCGTACCTTCTTCCTTGTAACCGCGAACGTGCAGCTCCCGATTGGTTCGCCGGTAAGTCAACCGATGAACCAACTGCGCATAACCGTGAAAGCCAAAGATGATTTGCTTGTCTTTGGTGAACAACGCGTCGTAATCGGTGTCGGAGAGACCGTGCGGATGTTCGCTTTGCGATTGCAATTTCATCAGGTCGACTACGTTGACGACGCGGATCTTAAGGAACGGCAAATGCTCGCGCAGAATAGACACCGCAGCCAAGACTTCTAAGGTAGGCGTATCCCCGCAACAGGCCATGACAACGTCGGGCTCGGTCCCCTGATCATTGCTGGCCCATTGCCAGATTCCAATCCCCTCTGTGCAGTGCACTATCGCCGCATCCATCGTGAGCCACTGTGGCAGCGAGTGTTTGCCGGCAACTACGACGTTGACGTAGTGGCGGCTCCTTAGACAGTGATCGAACACTGACAACAGGCAATTGGCATCAGGCGGCAGATATACGCGGACAATGTCGGCTTTCTTGTTGATGACGTGATCCAGGAAACCCGGATCCTGATGGGTGAAACCATTGTGATCCTGTTGCCACACATGCGAGGCGAGTAAGTAGTTGAGTGATGCAATCTTTCGCCGCCAGGGCAGTTCGGAGGTCACTTTGAGCCATTTCGCGTGTTGACTAAACATCGAATCGACGATGCGAATAAAGGCCTCGTAGCTGTTAAAGATCCCGTGCCGGCCTGTCAGCAGATATCCTTCGAGCCAGCCTTCGCACTGATGCTCGCTCAGCATGGCATCCAGCACTCGCCCAGTGGGGGCTAGAAATTCGTCATTTGCTACTTCTCGCGCGTCCCACTGGCGATTGGTCACTTCGAATACCGCTCCCAGCAGATTGGATAGGGTCTCATCGGGTCCAAACAGGCGGAAATTGCGCTGTTCTTGATTCAGATCGATGACGTCACGCAAGAAATGGCCCAAGACCATGGTGTCTTGGGCGCCGACTGCACCCGGGGAGGGCACTGTTACCGCGTGCGCGTGAAAGTCGGGCATTCGAAGATCCCGCAACAATAGGCCGCCATTGGCATGCGGATTGGCGCCCATCCGGCGCGCGCCTTGCGGCGCCAGCTCTGCCAGTTCCGGGATCAGTCGTCCGTTTAAGTCGAATAGCTCTTCTGCTTTATAACTCTTCATCCACGCTTCGAGCTGCGCGAGATGCTCAGGATGGTTCGCGTCTACGATGAGCGGCACTTGATGTGAACGGAAGGTTCCCTCGACAGCCAAGCCATCGACCACTTTGGGACCGGTCCAGCCCTTGGGGGACCGTAGGACAATCATCGGCCAGCGAGGCCGCGTGCCGTTCTGATCCGTGCGGGCACTGCTGCGAATACGCTGAATCTCGATGATCACTTTCTCCAGCGTGCTCGCCATCAGTTCGTGCATGACTTGCGGCTCATCGCCCTCGACGAAGTAGGGCGTCCAGCCGCAGCCGCGAAAGAATTGATCGAGTTCTTCGTGCTCGATGCGGGCCAGCACCGAAGGGTTGCTGATCTTGAAGCCATTCAGATGCAGAATCGGCAACACCGCGCCGTCAGATACCGGATTGAGGAATTTATTCGACTGCCATGCGGTAGCCAACGGCCCGGTCTCGGCTTCCCCGTCGCCTACGACGCAGGCAACGATCAAATCCGGGTTATCAAATACTGCGCCAAAGGCGTGACTCAGCGAGTAGCCCAGCTCGCCGCCCTCATGAATGGATCCGGGGGTGGTTGGCGCGACATGACTCGAGATTCCCCCAGGAAAAGAAAATTGTTTAAAGAGCTTCTTTAATCCCGCTTCGTCTTGCGTGACGTCGGGGTAGAACTCGGTGTAAGTACCTTCAAGATAGGTGTTGCCGACCAAGGCGGGACCACCGTGCCCGGGTCCTGCCACGTAGAACATGTCCAAATCATATTTCTTGATTACGCGATTAAGATGCGCGTAGATGAAATTCTGCCCTGGGGTCGTACCCCAATGTCCTACGACCAGCGGTTTGACATCGGTTTGTTTGAGAGGTCGCCTCAACAGCGCATTGTCGTACAGATAGATTTGCCCAACCGACAGGTAATTGGCAGCACGCCAATACGCATTGATCCGAGTTAGCGCTTCAGGCGTAAGCACTGGAGTTTGCATAGGATGAAGTTCTCAAATGTGGATGCAAGCAGGCGGCTAGGTGGTTTGGGAGGCGGCAAGCCCACGCAAAACAAGTTCAGGCTAAATGTCCAGGGCGTCTGCGTCTGTACGTTGGCCCGCTTTGGGCAATCTAAAGTGGCCTGCTAGCTGCGAGTTCGTTAGGCTCAGCATTCATAGAATGCCCGTCAGGAGAGACGCATGCGCATGCTTATCGTCGGTGCCGGATCGACCGGTGGATACTTCGGTGGCCGCCTTGCCCAAGCGGGCCGCGATGTCACTTTTCTCGTCCGGCCGGCCCGGGCGGCCTTATTGAAAGAGCGAGGGCTGGAGATTCTGAGTCCTCACGGGGACTACACCCTGCGTCCGCAACTGGTGACTGCCGATCGGCTATCCGGGTTCTACGATGCCATATTGCTCACTGTGAAGGCCTTTTCTCTCGAATCCGCTCTCTCAGACATGACGGCGGCCGTAGGGCCCGAGACCATGATCTTGCCCGTACTGAACGGGATGAGGCATGTCGATATTCTTGCCAAGCGATTCGGCAAGAAGTCCGTTGTCGGTTGCGCATGCAAAATTACCGCCTCCATCGATGATCGGGGCCGTGTCGTGCAACACAATTTGATTCAGGAAATCGCCTACGGAGAGATGGACGGCGCGGTATCGCCACGTATCCAAGAACTCGACCGATTCGTGCGCGATGCGGGTTTCGACGCAAGACTGTCGAGCGCCATCGAGCGCGAGATGTGGGAGAAGTGGATACTGCTCGCCGGACTTGGCGGCATCAACTGCCTGATGCGCGGCACCATCGGTGAGGTGGCGCAGGCACCGCGCGGACCTGAATTCGCGACCCGGCTTCTAGAAGAGATCGTCGCCGTCGTGCGGGTCGTCGGTATCGCTCCTAGTCCTGAGTTTGTTGTCGCGGTAAAGGCGTGGTTGACGGCAACCGGTTCGACGCAGACTTCCTCCATGTATCGAGACTTGCAGAGAGGCGTGCCCATCGAGGCGGATCAAATCATCGGTGATCTGGTCGAGCGTGCTCGGTTGGCCGGTATCGAGGTGCCGCTACTGGCGGCAATCTATACCCATCTATGCGTCTATCAGCGCCGGATCCCAACGGCGCCAAAATAGCGAATCAGCCCCGGGGTCAGCCTGGTGTTCACCCATTACTCACCCTGACGAGGGACAAAGTTGCACGGGAAACACAGTACTTTGCGGATCCGTTCGAGGCCAGTTCGTTGCGCGCTCAGTGGGTCGAACCGATGAGCGAAAAGGAAGTCCGCATCGCCAAGTGAGCCGCAGGCTCGCGGCGAGCGTCCCCCATCGGGGGGATACGATCGCAGTCCCTCGGACGGCAGCATTCGCCGAGGACTGCACGATTACCAACCGCGGGTACTACCCAATGGGCGACTCTTCGCTGCTGGACAGACGTCGATTTCTACTTCTAGGGGTCGTGCCGGCGGCAACGGTAGCCACGCTGGGTATTCCCGCATGCTCGGACAACAATCGAACGCCGGCCTCATCCAGCTTCGCGCCGACGTACTTCAACAGCGCCGAATGGGCGTTCATCAATGCGGCTGTTGGGCGCCTGATTCCGTCGGAAGGGGCGGGCCCGGGTGGAGTGGATGCCGGGGTGCCGGAATTCATCGACCGGCAGATGGAACTGCCATACGGTCACGGCGCATATTTCTATCTGAAGGGCCCCTTCCTGGACAAGTCTCCGCCGACACTGGGTTACCAGCTGCGATACACGCCACGAGAGATCTACAGACTCGGTATAGCCGCTGCAAACGCGGCGGCACAGAAATCGCAAGGCAAGGACTTTCCGGAGCTTTCTGCTGCCGACCAGGATCGTTTTCTCGCCGCAATGGAGACGGGCGAAACCACCTTCGCGACAGTACCCGCGACTGTCTTTTTCGCGCAGCTTCTGACCAACACCAAAGAAGGATATTTCTCCGACCCGCTCTACGGCGGCAATCGGGGAATGGTCGCGTGGAAATGGATCGGCTTTCCAGGTGCCCGGGCTGATTTTACCGACTGGATCGACCAGGCAGGCCGCCGCTACCCGTACGGTGCGGTCTCAATCAGCGGTGCAACCGATGGCTGAGCGCAAAAAGAGTGTGGACGCGGTCATCATCGGTTATGGATGGACCGGCGCCATTCTGGCGAAAACTCTCACGGATGCCGGCTTGTCGGTGGTGGCGCTCGAACGCGGTCCGGCGCGCGATACCTCCCCCGATTTTGAGTTCCCGAGGATCGTGGACGAACTCAAGTACGGCGTCAGAGGTGACCTTTGGCAGCCTCTGGCCAATGAGACTGTCACGGTCCGTCACACCCCAAACGACGTCGCTGCCCCTTATCGGAGGTACGGCTCCTTCGTCCTCGGCAATGGCGTGGGTGGCGCCGGCGTGCACTGGAATGGGCAGCTCTGGCGCGCGTCGCCTGAAGACCTGAATCTCCGTAGCCGCATCGAAGGACGTTACGGAAAGAAGTTCATCCCGCCGGACATGACCATCCAAGACTATCCGGTCACGTTCGGCGAATTGGAGCCCCACTTCGATCATTTTGAAAAGGTGTGCGGCGTTTCCGGTGTGGCCGGCAACCTGCGCGGCCAGATCAAGCCCGGCGGCAATCCGTTCGAGGGACCCCGGAGCGACGAATTCCCGACGCCTCCGCTGCCGGCCATTTATTCAGCCCAGCTTTTCGAGAAGGCAGCTGCCGAGTTGGGGTACAAATCCTTTCCCACTCCGGCGGCGAACAGCTCCATTGCCTACACGAATCCCTACGGCGTGCGGCTGGGGCCGTGCAACCTCTGCGGTTTCTGCGAGCGCTTCGGCTGCTTCCTATACTCCAAGGCATCGCCGCAGACGACGATTTTGCCGATTCTGGAGGGCCGCTCCAATCTGGAAGTCCGCACCAACGCCTACGTCACCAAAATTTTGGTTGATAACACGGGCAAGATCGCGACGGGTGTTCTCTACATCGATGAGAGCGGACGTGAGGTTGAACAGCCGGCCGGGCTCGTCATTCTTTCCGCATTCCAGATGCATAACGTGCGGCTGCTGCTGCTATCGAAGATCGGCACCCCCTATGACCCGGTCTCCGGGAAAGGCGTCGTGGGCAAGAATTACGCCTACCAGATGTGCGCCGAGACCGCCGCCTACTTCAGCGAGGATGTCGAAATCAATCCGTTTATCGGAGCGGGCGCAGCTGGTCAGCGAGTCATCGATGAGTTCAATTCGGATCATTTCGATCATTCACAAGTGGGATTTATCGGTGGATCGCTCATCTACGCCGGCGCGACCGGCGGGCGACCTATCGATCAGATGATGGTGCCGCCGGGAACACCCGCCTGGGGCGACGGGTGGAAGGCCGCGATACGCAAGCATTACCGCCATTCCGCGCCGCTGGGGACGCAGGGGAGTGTGATGTCCTATCGAGACCGGTATCTGTCGCTCGATCCCACCTACACGGACTCTCATGGTCTGCCGCTCTTGCGTTTGACCTTCGACTGGCACCCCAACGAATACAAGATGGCAGCCTACAGCGCCGCCAAGATGGAAGAGATCGTGCGGGCCATGAAGCCGGAGAAGCAGGCGACCCTGCTCATGCGCCCAGGCAATCCTTACGACGTGCGCATCTATCAGAGTACCCATACGACCGGCGGCGCGATCATGGGATCCAATCCGTCCAACAGCGTGATCAACCGCTATTCGCAGAGCTGGGACGTCTCGAATTTGTTCGTGTACGGCGCGTCCGCCTTCCCACAGAATATCGGCTACAACCCCACCGGTCTTCTGGCGGGGCTCGCCTATTTCTCGGCCGCCAAGCTGCGCGACACCTATCTCAAATCGCCGGGTCCCTTGGTGCAGGGATGAAGTGGAAGGCCGTTCTGATCGTACTGGCGACTGGCTTGGCGGGGCTGCTGCTCGCGATGGGCCTCGCCTACGTTTCGGACAGCCGTGCGGGCGAGAGGAATCTCGCTGCACCGGCTGCAACTCCTGGCCTCATTGCTCGAGGCGCTTATCTTGCGAGGCTCGGCGATTGCGCGGCATGCCACAGTATTCCCGGCAAACCAGCCTACTCGGGCGGTTTGCGCATGGCTATTCCGATCGGCGCCATCTATACGAGCAATATCACACCTGACTCGGAGAACGGTATAGGGCGCATGTCCCTGGATGATTTCGACCGTGCGCTGCGCTTCGGTGTCGCCGAGGGTCACAGTTTGTATCCGGCGATGCCGTTCACCTCCTACTACAACACACGCTCGGACGATGTTGCCGCGCTGTATGCGTATTTCAAATACGGGGTCGCGCCGGCGGCGGTTCCGAATCGGCTGAGCGATATTGTGTTTCCCTTGTCGATGCGCTGGCCCCTGACCTTCTGGCGCTGGTTCTTCGCGCCCAGCCCTAAGCCGTTCGCCGCGCCGTCTGGAATGGACTCACAGCTGTCGGAAGGAGCCTATTTCATCGAGGGGCTGGGGCACTGCGGCGAATGCCACACCCCGCGTTCAGTCGCGATGCAGATGAAAGCGACGACGCCCGCCGGGGGAGCCGCCTACCTGTCGGGAGCCGTCATTGAGAATTACTTCGCGCCCAGTCTGCGCAACGGCGGGCCCGGAACTCTCGGTACTTGGAGTGAAGATGAGCTGGCGCGGTTTCTCGAGACAGGTGCGAACGGTCAAGGCATCGCCTTCGGTTCGATGAGCGACGTTATCATCCACAGCACCCAGTACATGACGCCGGCGGACGCGCTCGCGACTGCGAAGTACCTCAAGTCTTTGAGAGACCCAGACGAGAGACCCGCAACACGCTTCAGCTATGACGCGATCGAACACCTCGCCCTCAGGAACGGTGATGCGAGCAAACCAGGCGCGATGATCTATCTAAATAATTGTGCCGCGTGCCACCGTCCGGACGGTGTCGGATACGAACGGGTATTCCCAAGCCTCGCCGGCAACCCGGTCGTACAGGCGGATAACCCGCGGTCGCTCATCTCCATCGTCCTGGACGGGTCGCAGACGCCGCGCACGGCTCGCACACCGGCGCAGTTCACGATGCCCCGCTTTGCCTGGCGGCTCTCTGATAAAGACGTGGCGGATGTCGTGAATTTTATTCGCACGAGTTGGGGCAATAGTGCTACACCTGCCTCGTCCGCCGACGTGGCCAAGATCCGCGAGTCGCTGCAGCGCCGCGAGGCCTCGAACTAGGACAAATCCTTCATGGAGTGCTTTCCCACGCATTCCATCTCATACTTGAGGAAGGGCAGTTTTGGCTGTTGCTCGCGCGGCCGCAGCTACGAACTGGTCCCGGGCTCCATCCTGGTCGGACATGCCGGCGACGAGTACTCGTGTACCCACGATCATCACGCGGGCGGGGACGAATGCCTGTCGTTTCAATTCGCGCCGGGAATCACCGAGGCCGTTGGCGACGACTCCAGGATCTGGCGTATGGGCTGTATCCCGCCTTTGCCGAAACTGATGGTGCTGGGAGAGCTTGCCCAGTCGGCGTCTCAAGGAGACAGCGACTTGAGCGTCGGGGAGGTTGGGTTGATTCTGGCGCGGCGCTTCGTGGAGCTATTGTCGGATCGTCCTCGATCGCGTAGCAATCCGGTCCCCCGCGACCGCCGCCGCGCCGTTGAAGCCGCCTTGTGGATAGACGCTCATTCGCATGAGTCCATCGGTCTCGATGCAATTGCGCGCGAAACGGGACTCAGCGTGTTTCATTTCCTCCGGGTATTCAACCGCGTGTTCGGCGTGACGCCTCATCAATACCTGCTCCGGACCCGGCTGCGCCGCGCGGTGCGCTTGTTGACCGAGGATACACGCGCCATCACCAGTGTCGCACTGGATGTCGGGTTCAACGATCTCTCGAACTTCATTCGTACCTTCCACCGCGCCGCGGGGATCTCTCCCGAGCGGTTCCGGCGGGCATCCCGCGGCGAGCGCAAGATTTTCCAAGATAGGTTACGCCCGCCTGCCTAGCATGGGGTCTCCTTCAACCGGGAGACGACGATGTTCGACCATATAGGCTTGAAAGTTAAGGATCTGGATGTCAGCGCGCGCTTCTACAAGGCGGTACTGGCACCGTTGGGCTATGTGCCGGACAGCTCCGGCACGGGTTTCGGCCTCACGAATGAACCGGTACTGTGGTTGTACAAGGCCGCGGATATGCAAAACCGCGGCACCCACGTGGCGCTCCGGGCGACCAGCCGTGGCGCCGTCGACCGCTTCCATCGGGAGGGCCTCAAGGCCGGCGGGCGGGACCATGGTGCGCCCGGATTGCGCACCGACTACGGACCGACATACTACGCGGGATTTCTGCTCGATCCCGACGGCAATAATGTCGAAGCGGTCTGCCTCAACGAGGAGAAGTAGGTACGGCGCCTATTCGCCGCGAAGTATCGATCAATGCATTGCCCGTCATGTCAAACCGCGCCGATACAAGTGAGATCACCCGGGCACAATCAGTGCCCTCAATCTCAGGCAATAATCATGGCCAGGCTGCACGCCGATGTGGGTGTCAGCGGAGCTGAGAAACAATGTCGCGCAGGCTTTCGGACAAGGTGTGCATCATCACGGGGACCGGCGGGAGCGTGGGCCGCGCGGCCGCCCTGGCATTCGCTCATGAGAGTGCTTCGGTCGTCGGCTGCGATGTAAACGTCGCCGCCGCGGAAGCCACCGCGGAAATGGTCCGCTCCCAGGGCGGAACGATGGTGTCCCTGCAGCCATGCCACCTGACCAAACCTGCCGACTGTCGGGCGCTGGTCGATTTCGCCTTACGCACGTACGGCCGGATCGACGTGCTGTTCAACAATGCGGCCATGGCGTACTTCAACTGGCTCGAGGACATCACGGACGAGGAGTGGAACCGCGATCTGCGCGAAGAGATCGATCTGGTGTTCTTCCTCACGCGTGCGGCGTGGCCGCATCTGAAGGCCAGCCATGGCGTCGTCGTGAACACGGCGTCTCTGAACGGCCTCATGAGCTTCAAGATGCTTGGCTCACTCGCGCATACGACGGCCAAGGCGGGGATCATCGGGTTGCAGGCTGACATCGTGATCTTGGCGATCCCGTTCTCCGCCGTCCCGGCCATCGCGCGCGCCGGAGGCAATTGGACGGGCAAGATTGTCATTGATGCGACCAATGCGATCGACTTCTCCGCTTTCACACCGACCGACCTCGGTGGCCGGCCCTCGAGCGAGGTGGTTGCGGAGAAAGTGCGCGGCGCTCGGTTGGTAAAGGCATTTAATACCCTGCCCGCCGCCGTCCTGGCCATGGATCCGACCGAGGGCGGAGGACATCGGGTACTGTTCGTTTCAGGAAATGATGCGGAGGCCAACTCCGAAGTCGCGAGACTGGTAGCGAAATTCGGTTTCGCACCGATCACTCTTGGGAGGCTCTCCGAGGGCGGGCTGCTCCAACAGTTCGGTGGTCCGCTCACGATCCAGAATCTGCTCAAGCTGGGTTAGCCGTCGAAGCCGAATTCCAACGTGGAGATCAACATACGGGGTGCGCGGCCGGTCTCGAAAGGGCCATGCCGATGGCCCGTCCGTTGAAGATCAAGGCGCCGATCAGCGAGGCCGCCGCGGCGGCGAGGGCACCGTAGGCGGTCACGCCCAGCGCGCAAATCAGCACGACTGCCACGGCGCCGGATCCGACAGCGACGCCGATCCGCCGCGCATTCCACTCCACTACCGCGTGCCGCACCGCTGGACGGCCGACGCCGTTTGCCCACTGCACCCCGAGAAGAAGCGCATACACCGTCAACTCAGAATCGTAAGGCTTTCCGTAGAGCGCCAGAGTTGCCGGCGCCAACACTAAGAGCGGCACCACGAACGCTGAGCTGTAGGCCAACGCTGCAGCGAGCTGCCTGAGCAGCAGGCGCCGCGGCGCCTGGACCGGCTGAGTCGCCAGAAGGGTTTCGCGGCAGCCTGTGAGGTTCAAAGCCGGCAGAAAGATATCCACGATCAGTGCCGTGCGCGCGGCCACGGCATACTGCGCCATCTGCAGCGGCGGCGCCCAGACGGCCAGGATGCACAGCGGTCCCCAGAGCAGCAACCCACGCGCAAGGCCGATCAATTCCCGCGAGTCCACTCCTTGCAGTGCTTCACGACAAATCGGTCGGGAGCCCTCACCTCGCACGATGGGGAAGGCACGCAAAGCGAGCGCCGCCGCCACTCCCGCGGAAACGAGGCTCCCCAGGAGGAACGCCCAGGAGTAAAACGCGATCGACGCGTCGGAAGGGGCGAGCAGCACCGCAAGCAGCATGGAGAGGTTCACAGCATAGGCGGCCACGACGATGCCGAGAGTGCGATTGGCCGCCCGCAGCGCCTCGCCCAAGAGGCTGGACAGGCTGACGGAGGGGACGGCGAGCACGAAGGGCAGGTAGGTCTGCAATACGGTTTGCAACTGCGGGGCCTGGATGTCCAGGTCGGCCGTCACGACCAAGAGAATTGCACACAGGAGGCTCGACCGCAGCAGCATCCGCCGCGCGAGCTGCATCAGTAGCACGCCATTGGGAATCCCGGTAGTCGCAGCACGCCGCCCGATGATGTGCTGCGCCATGAAGATCTCGTACTTGCCGCGCAAGAGCGTGCTCAAGCCTAGAGCGATGACGAACCCTCGAAAGTAGACCCCTGCCTCCTCCGGCGTGAGAGCGCGTACCACCGCCCAGGTCGCAAGGATCTGCAGCACCGCGCCCAGAAGGCGCAGCAACAGCTCTCCAATCCACGGATGCTCGGCGGTGGCGTCGGACTCGCCCCGGGCTGCTGCAGTCTCTGCCATGCCAGTTCCCCTCTTGCCCAGTGAAACACCACCCACGCGGGTTCAGTTCGAAGCAGCCACAGCGTGCTCGCGGAGTCCTCCACCCAGGGCTTTATACAGAGTCACGAGATTTTGCAAGCGCGTGAGCCGCACCACTTGCAACTGCTGTTGGGCGCCATACAGCGTGCGCTGCGCATCGAGCGCGCTCAGATAGCTGTCAACGCCGCCCCGGTAGCGCATGTCTGCCAGCTTATATGCCTTCTCCGAGGCGATCACCAGAGCTTGCTGGGCCGCGAGCTGGTCATCGAGCGTGCCTCGGGCGATGAGCGCATCGGCGACCTCGCGGAAGGCGGTCTGAATCGCCTTCTCATACTGCGCGACCGCGGTATCGCGAGCGATCTTGGTCGCCTGGAGATTGGCGACGTTGGCGCCGCCCGTGAAGATCGGGACACTGATCTGCGGGGAGAAGGCCCAGGCGCTCGAACCGCTCTTGAAGAGGCCCGAGAGCTGCGTGCTTTCGGTGCCGAAATTGCCGGTGAGCGAGATGGCGGGAAAGAACGCTGCACGCGCCGCACCGATCTGTGCGTTGGCGGCCATGAGCTGGTGCTCGGCGGCGAGTACATCGGGCCGGCGCACCAGCACGTCTGACGGAATGCCCTCTTCGAGCTCGGCTACCATATTTCCACGGTTGAGGCCTTCGGAGAAATCGATGCCGTCCGGAATCGGCGCGCCGAGCAAGAGCTGCAGCGCATCGCGGTCCTGTGCCAGCTGCCGGTTGTATTGTGCGAGGTTGGCCCGCGCCGTATCCACCGTGCTTTCGGCCTGGCGCACGGCAAGCTCCGTGCTCGTGCCGCCGTCGAACAGCTTCTGAGTCAGCGCGTAGGAATCCTCCTGGCTCTTCAACGTGTCACGGGTGATGTCGAGCAGGGTCTGATCGGCGAGTACCGCGACGTAAGCGCTGGCGATCTCGGCCACCAGGGTGAGCTGCACACTGCGCCTCGTTTCGCCGGAGCTGAAGTACTGCTGCAAGGCCGCATGGCTTAAGCTGCGGATGCGACCGAAAACGTCCAGCTCGTAACTCGTGAAACCGACTCCGACGTCATAGGTGTGTACGGTGACCCCGCTTGGCAGAGCGCTCCCCCCCTGCGCGGCTGCGGCGGCAGCGCTGGGATTTTCAGACTCCAACACACTGATGGGAATTCTCTCCACCTGCTCGACGGCGCTGGCGTCGATGGTCGGAAACAGCTGGGCGCGCTGGATGCGATATTGGGCCTGAGCGCTTTGTACGTTCAGAGCCGCGACGCGCAGGTCCCGGTTGTTGGCGAGCGCCAGCGCGATCAGCTGCTGAAGCTGCGGATCGGGAAAGAACTCGTGCCAGCCGACGTCAGCGGCGGCCGTGCCGCCTGCTGTGCCGCCTTCGAGCGGGGGCACGGGGGATGCCGGACGATGATAATTCGGCTCCAAGGTACAGGCGCCGAGGAGTGTGGTCACCGCGGCGGCGAGGAAACAAGTGCGGGCGCAAGTCATCCTCGGCTCTCCGAAGCCGGCGGCGGGGACTGCGTTGGCAGCGCGGGCTGGGGCGGCGGCTCCTCGTGCTTGCGGCGGTCGCCGAACACCGAGCGGACGCTCACGAAGAACACCGGAACCAGGAACACGGCGAGCACCGTGGCCGTCACCATGCCGCCGATCACACCGGTACCGATCGCGATGCGCCCGCCGGCGCCCGCCCCGGTCGCGATTGCCAGCGGCAGCACGCCCAGGATGAAGGCCATCGAGGTCATGAGTATGGGCCGCAGACGCTGGCGGGCCGCCGCGACCGTCGCGTCGATCAAAGGCATGCCGCGCTCGTGATTTTCCAGGGCGAACTCCACGATCAGGATGGCGTTCTTGGCAGACAGTCCCACCGTGGTGAGCAGGCCCACCTGAAAGAAGACATCGTTAGCGAGTCCGCGCCACAGCGTGGCGGTGATGGTACCGATGATGCCGAGCGGCACCACCAGCATGACCGAGAAAGGAATCGACCAGCTCTCGTAGAGGGCCGCGAGGCACAGAAACACGATGGTGAGTGAAATGGCGTACAGCGCCGGCGCCTGCGAACCCGAGCGAACCTCCTCGAAGGAGAGGCCGGTCCACTCGTAGCTGATGCCCTTGGGGAGCTTGGTCACCGCCGCCTCCATCGCGGCGAGCGCATCCCCGGTGCTCCTGCCGGGCGCTGGGGCTCCCAGGAATTCCAGCGAGGGCGTGCCGTTATAGCGCTCCAACTTGGGCGAGCCCTTGACCCAGTGCGCCGAGGCGAAGGTTGAAAAGGGCACCATTTCACCCGCACCGTTGCGCACGTACCAGAGATCCAAGTCCTGCGGCAGCATGCGTGAGTCGGCATCGCCCTGCAGGAACACCCGCTTGACTCGGTTGCGGTCGACGAATTGGTTGACATAAGCCGAGCCCCAGCCGGCGCCCAACGCATCGTTGATGTTGCCGATCGCAAGGCCAAACGCGCTCGCCTTTTCCCAGTCGATGTCGAGCTTGTACTGCGGCTCATCATCGAGGCCGTTCGGACGTATCAATCCGATCGCCGGGTCCTTGCTCGCGAGCCCCAGCAGCTGACCGCGCGCCTGCATCAGCGCCGCGTGACCGACGTTGCCGCGGTCCTCCAGCTCGAAGTCGAATCCCGTGGCGTTCCCGAGCTCGAGCGCGGCGGGCGGTGCGAACGAGACCACGAACGCTCCCCGGATCTGGTGGAAGCGACCGTTGGCGCGCTGCGCCAGCGCAAAGACGGAGTTCCTTTTCCCCGGGCGCTCCGACCAGTCCTTCAGGCGGACGAATAATAGGCCGGCGTTCTGCCCCTGGCCGCCGAAGCTGAAGCCGTTGACGGTGAACACACCGCTCACGAGATCCTTCTCATCCTTGAGGAAGTAGTCGCGCGCCTCATCGAGCGCCCGCTGTGTGAGCTCACTCGCTGCGCCCGGCGGCGCCGCCACCTGGCCGAACAAAATGCCCTGATCCTCATCCGGCAAGAAGGATTTCGGCACGCGCACGAACAGAAGGCCCATCGCCACCACGATGACGCCATACACCACGAAGTAGCGCCGGGTGCGCCCCGTGACATGAGTGACCCCGCGCTCGTAGCCGCGATTCATCCGGTTGAAGCCGCGGTTGAACCAGCCGAAGAATCCTCGATCGCGCTCATGGGCCTCGGCGACGCGGGGCTTCAAGAGGGTCGCGCACAATGAAGGAGTGAAGATCAGCGCCACCATCACCGACAGAGCCATGGCCGAGACGATGGTGATGGAGAACTGACGGTAGATGACACCCGTAGAGCCGCCGAAGAAGGCCATGGGCAGGAACACCGCCGATAGCACCAAGGCGATGCCGACCAGGGCGCCCGTGATCTCGCCCATCGAGCGTCGCGTCGCCTCCTTCGGTGAGAGCTTCTCCTCCTCCATCACGCGCTCGACGTTCTCCACGACGACGATCGCATCGTCCACCAACAGGCCGATGGCGAGCACCATGCCGAACATGGTCAGCGTGTTGATGGAGTATCCCGCGGCGGCGAGTACGGCGAAGGTGCCCAAGAGCACAACGGGGACGGCGATGGTTGGAATCAACGTGGCCCGGAAGTTCTGCAGGAACAGGTACATCACCAGAAACACCAGCACGATCGCCTCGAACAGCGTCTTCACGACCTCATCGATGGAGACGCGCACGAACGGCGTGGTGTCATAGGGATACACGAGCTTGAGGCCGGCCGGGAAGAACGGCGCGATCTTGTCCATGGTCGCGCGCACCGCATTGGCGGTGTCCAGAGCGTTCGCTCCGGGGGCGAGCTTGACCGCGAGGCCCGCCGCCGGGTGGCCGTTGTACTCGGTGTGGACCGCATAGCTTTCGGCGCCGAGGCCGATGCGGGCGACGTCGCGGAGCCGCACCTGTGAGCCGTCGGTGTTCACCTTGAGGAGTACCCGGCCAAACGCCTCCGCACTGGTGAGGCGCTCGGGACCGATGACGGTGGCGTGCAGGCGCTGTCCTCTCATGGAAGGGAGCCCCCCCAGCTCCCCGGAAGGAACCTGCAGGTTCTGCACCTGCAGTGCATTATTGACGTCCGTCGGGGTCAGCCCATAGTTATTGAGCTTGGCCGGATCCAGCCAGATGCGCATCGCGTACTGCGC
>Ga0209274_10000310_pt1 | contig 33092 bp, 27 predicted proteins | sample HubBroMetageREF1_FD_188343 | JGI IMG/M metagenome (GOLD analysis project Ga0209274, IMG submission 188343) | Reference soil microbial communities from the Hubbard Brook experimental Forest, New Hampshire, USA - Hubbard Brook CCASE Soil... | ecosystem: Environmental > Terrestrial > Soil >...
GCCACCATTACTCTGTGGGAGCTCGCCTGGCTGGCCCACAGCGGCCGCTTCCAGGTCCTGAGCAGCGTGGAAGCGTTCGTGCGCGAGACCGTGGCCCGAGTCATCCTAAAACCGATGACCCCGGAGATCACAGCCGTGGCCGTGCGCCTGCCAATCGGCTACCCCAAAGACCCCGCCGATCGCGTCATCGCCTCCACCGCCATCGTCGAAGGCATGCCCCTGGTCACCGCCGACCAGCAAATCCGCCGCTCCAAGGTCGTCGAAACGATATGGTGACGGGTAGCTGAAAGCCGACCGGGTGCCCCATTTCTCGCGCGACTTTTGCGCGAGAAGTGGGGATTTTCGACAGAGCGGGGCCGAAGGGGTGGGGATTCAGACTTTCCGCCCCCCGTCTCAAAATGACGCACCTCGAGCGCCCATTTTCACCCCTCCGGACGCCCCGCCGACGCACTGCCGATATTTCGGCAGCCCGCAACCCCAACAATTCAAGCCATTTATCACTGTACATCGCTATTTGTACATACATTATTATGCATAAGAATGTTCCTGCAGGAACATTTCTCACTTTCTGCGTTATGTTCCTGCAGGAACATTTCCACGCCCCAAAGCGGCCCGATACCCCCCGGGCCGCCGGACAGCCGAGGGCGGCTGTCCCCACAGGAGCCTGTCCCCACACGAGGCTCGGATATAATGGTCTGTAATCCTTAAGGAGTCCGCATGGCAATCCAGAAGACCGACAAGATCTGGCACAACGGCAAGCTCATCAACTGGGACGACGCGACCATCCACGTCATGTCGCACGTCATCCACTATGGCTCTTCGGTCTTCGAAGGCATCCGCTGCTACGACCTGCCCACTGGCCCGGCCATCTTCCGCGCGGACGAACACATGCAGCGCCTGCTCAACTCCGCCAAGGTCTACCGCATCGACGTCGACTTCACCCGCGACCAACTGGTCAAGGGCATGCTCGACACCGTCAGCCACAACGGCGCGTGGCCCTGCTACGTGCGCCCGATCGTGCTCCGCGGATACGGCGAGGCCGGCGTGAACCCCTTCAACTCGCCGACCGAGGTCTACATCATCAACTATCCATGGGGGAAGTATTTGAGCAGCGCAGAGAGCGAAGGCTGCGACGTGTGCGTGTCTTCATGGACGCGCCTCGCGCCCAACACGCTGCCCGCCATGGCCAAAGCCGGCGCGAACTACATGAATTCGCAGCTCATCAAGATGGAAGCCATCGTCAACGGCTACGTGGAAGGCATTGCGCTCGACGCCGCCGGCTTCGTCAGCGAAGGCTCAGGCGAGAACCTATTCCTGGTGCACAACGACAAGCTGATCACTGCGCCGCTGGGCAACTCCGTGCTGCCCGGCATCACCCGCGACTCGGTGCTGCAGATCGCCCGCGACCTGGGCATCCCAGTCGTTGAGCAGATGATTCCGCGTGAGATGCTCTACATTGCCGACGAGGCCTTCTTCACCGGCACCGCCGCGGAAGTCACCTCGATTCGCTCGGTCGACAAGATCAAGGTGGGCAAGGGCGTGGTCGGCCCGGTCACCAAGGCGCTGCAGAAAGAGTTTTACGCCATCGTGCGCGGCGAAAAGACCGACCGCCACGGCTGGCTCACGCCCGTGCCAGTGGGCAACAAGGCCGGCAGCAAGCAACCGGTCGGGGTATAATTCAGGCTCGTTCGAGCTTAGGCTCAAATCTGCAAGAGGGGCGCCCAGCGCCCCTCTTGCTCCGTTTAACCAGTCCGTTCAGCCCGGAAAAAACATAACACCCTCACTGAAGGAGAAAATAATGTCCCAGCAAATCACTCCTGAATTTGTCCTCGGCTTTCGAGCGGTCATGCTCGACGGCTTCAAGCGTGAAGCGGAAACCACTAGGAAAGTTATCGCTGCTGTTCCCGACGCGAAGTCGGATTACCGTCCTGATCCGAACGCCCGCACGGCGAAGGATCTGGCGTGGCACCTGGCCAATACGGATGTTCAGTTTCTCGACGGCATTGCCGATCTGAATTTCAAGATGGAGAGTCCGGAACACAAGCCTGAGACTACGGCCGCGGTCGTGGCCTGGTATGACGAGCGCGTGAAGCGCGGCATTGCGCGCGTGGAGGCGATGACGGCCGAGCAGTTGCTCACGCCCGTGGTCTTCTACGGCGTGTTCAACATGCCGTCAGTTTTCTATCTGGGATTCCTCAACAACCACAGCATCCATCATCGGGGCGAGCTGGCGACCTACCTGCGGCCCATGGGGTCGAAGGTGCCGTCGATTTATGGCGGCAGCTACGATGAGCCGTTCAACGCGCCGGCCGCGCTGGATGAGACTGCCGCGTAGTTATTATGTAATTACAAAGTTGCAAGTACAACGAAAGCCGCCCGCGAGGGCGGCTTTTGTCCTTCATGGTTACTCTGCGCTGCCGGGAACGGCGGCGGCAGCGGCATCGAAACCGATTTTGGAGTGGGTTCCGTCGCAGAATGGCTTGTTGGTGGAAGCGCCGCAACGGCAGAGGGCGATTTTTTCTCCGGCTTCGATCTTTTTGCCGCTGGCGTCGACAAGATTGACTTTTCCGGTGACCAGGTAAGGACCTTTGGGCAGAATCTGAATGGTTGGGTCGGACATGTTTTCTCCTTTTGTGATTGGCTTACGTGAGATGCAATCGAAAGCGTTAAGGTAACCTTACTTCTTGCGTGCGTCCAGGCTCCAGGGACCGGAGCCGAACTGCGAAATGAGCAGGGCGGCGCCGAGCATGGACAGGTTCTTCATGAACATGATCATTTGCATCTGGCGCGTCATGGGATCGGTGACCGTCCAGAAGTTATGCAGCATGGGTGTGACTGCGACCAGGAACAGGGCGATGAGCCAGGCGCCCAGCCGAGCGCGGTAGCCGAGCAAGATCGAGAGTCCGCCAACGATCGCGATGACGCCGGAGAGCGGGACCGCAAGTGAAGCCAAGGGCACGCCTTGCGACTTGGCGTAGGCGATGGTCTGGCTGGCGAAGTTGTTCGGGCCGGCCATCAGGAAGATCAGCGCGAAGAACAGGCGGCCCAACGATACCAGCGGACCGGCTAGGGACGACGCCTGAGTGGATGGTGTAGCGGGAGTTGCCATGGTTTTCTCCTTTTGGGAACAGTGGTTCAATTCGTTCGTCTAGTACGACAAATTCCGGAAGCCCGCAGCGGTTAAAACTCCCGGGGCTAAAGCCCTAATCAAAAGAAAACTTTATCGCAGCGCTGAGAGCGCTGCGCCACCCAAAACCTGCCGATTGCCCTCAGCGGCTAAAGCCGCAAGGAGGACGGACTCTGATGGCACGGCTGAAGCCGTGCCCTTCCCGTCCGTGCACTCCCAAGCCTCTCCCGTCCGTGCACTCGCAAGCCTCTCCCGTCCGTGCACTCGGAAGCCTCACTAACGAAACTTAATTTCACTGGAGGCCATGCGCTTTCCATCCGTGCTCATCGAGCACATCCAAACGAGGATAGGAAGTGTGCCTCATTGCGCGGCGGAAGGCGCGCCCTCGGCTGCCAGTTGCTGGATCTGCTGGATCGCGGCTGACTTGGCGATCTCTGCCTGGGCGCCGGGCTTCTGATTCTCGGCGTGGATGAAGGTCACGTCGGTGAGTCCGATGAAACCCAGAATGTGGCGCAGATACGGCTCCTGGTGGTCGAAGCGTTCGGTGGGCGTGCCGGGACGGAAGGCGCCACCGCGCGAGGTCACGACGTAGACTTTCTTGCCTTTGAGGATGCCTTGCGGTCCCGCAGCGGTCCACAGAACGGTTTTGCCGACGCGGACCACCTGATCGATCCATGCCTTCAAGGACGCGGATATGGCGAAGTTATACATGGGTGCGCCGATGACGATGGTGTCGGCCTGAACCAGTTCGTCGACCAGCGCGTCGGAGAGTTGCAGAACTTGCTTCTGCCCGGCGGTAAGGGATGCGGGGTCGGAGTGAATCGCCTGCACCCATTCATCGGTGATATGGGGAAGGGCGGTCGTGGTCAGATCACGTTCGATAACCGTTCCTTGCGGATGTTCCTGCTGCCAGGCTTCGACGAAGCGGCCGGTCAGCTGACGGGAGACTGAGTTGCCGCGCGCGCTGGAATCGATGCGAAGTAATTTCATGTGAGACCCTCCGATTTGCTGGCGGCTCAGTCTGATAAGGATGCGAGCCAAACGCGCGATTATTGCGTCGCCAAGAGCGCGACGCACCGCGCGGCTCGCCCGGATCCCTCGCTGCGCGAAAAGCGCTTGCTCGGGATGACAATCAACCTGAACCTCTGACGTCAATTCAGCTGATGTAGATGAGGCAGCCTCTGAGTTGGTTACAATAGTTGGTTACAATAAATAACTATTAGCTCTTTTCATAGTAGGAACTTTGGAGTAACTTAGTAACTACTGAACGCATGGCATGCTGGGCTGGCGGCCTCAGGGGCTAAAGCCCAAACTCTCGATTGGCTGTGGGCGGCACGGCTGAAGCCGTGCCCTTCCACAAGACGACTACTCAGAATAGATTCTAGAAAGTCGAAATCATGAGACGATCTGCTCAAGCTCCATCTCCGTGCGCGATCAGTGGATTGCTGGAAGTGCTGACGCGGCCGTGGACGATGCACATTCTATGGGCTCTGAGCACGAACGGGGCGATGCGATTCGGGGTGCTGCGGAAAAACGTGGCGGGAATTTCTGCGCGCGTGCTGACGGAGCGGCTGCGCACGCTGGAGGACAAGGGATTCGTGTTCCGGCATTACGAGCCGACGATTCCTCCGGCGGTGACCTATGGCATTACCGAGCGGATGAAGGACATTCAGAAGGTATTGGCGTTGCTGGAGGGGCTGGCGCGGAAGTGGCACGCTGAGGGAGCGAAGGTTGGGGGCGGGCATGGGACTTCCAGCCCTGCGGCAGGGACCGGGATGCACGCATAGGAGGACGCGCGGAAGGCGGAGCGCCGTCAATGAGTGTAATGGCGTGTTTATCGTCATCTGACGAACGGGTCGCACGTTCTAGAGAAAAACTCAGAATTTCAGGATCGGACCAAATGTGATCGCAGGTTGTTGCGCGCACCAATGTTGAAATAAACTGACAACCTACTGATACAGGAGGGAACCATGGCCATCAATAAAGTCTGGCTTATCACCGGCGCAGGCCGCGGCTTGGGCGCGGACATCGCCAAGGCGGCTTTGGCTAGCGGCCATCGAGTCGTTGCGACGGGCCGCAATACTGACAAAGTGGCCAAGGCCCTTGGAAAATCCTCCGAACTGCTGATCGCCAAGTTGGACATCACCAAACCTGCCGACGCAGAGTCCGCGGTTAAGGCGTCCGTTGACCGGTTTGGCCGCATAGATGTGCTGGTCAATAATGCCGCAAACTTTTATGCAGGATTCTTTGAAGAATTGTTGCCGGAGCAAATCGAGCGGCAGTTGTCGACCAGTTTAGTGGGACCGATGAACGTAACCCGCGCCGTTCTGCCGATTATGCGCAAGCAGGGTTCAGGACTCATAATCACGATCTCATCGACCGCTGGACTCATCGGTTTTGAGTTCGGCACGGCCTACGCCGCGTCGAAGTTCGGCCTTGAGGGCTGGATGCAGTCGATGCAGCCTGAAGTCGAACCGTTTGGCATCAATACGATCACTGTCAATCCGGGCTTCTTCCGCACTGAGCTTCTCACCGAAGAATCTACAAATTTCGCAGAACGGACCATTGAGGATTATGACGAGCGCAGAGCGAAGCAAATCGAATTTTGGAGAAGCTACAACGGCCAGCAGTCCGGAGATCCCGCCAAACTTGCGCAGGCACTGATTCAGATCTCGGGTCAGGAAAAGCCGCCACGGCGCTTCGTTGCAGGTGCAGACGCCGTTGGCACCGCAGAGCAAGTGGCCACAACCCTTCGGCAGCAGACCGACGCTTACCGTGAGCTCTCATCTTCCCTCGCATACGACGATGCGGCATGAGCACTTGCCCGTTTGTCCAGCACGGAGCAATGACTGGCGTAACATCCTCATAGCACTCATTGACCCCAGCCGGCATTTCTCAATGCGCTATGGCCTGATAGTAAAAACCGTCTGTGCCGCACACGAGCACACACGAGCAGAGCTGGAGGCCTGGCCGATATCGCTTCAAGGTCCGTGCGCGGAAGACAGCACTTCTACGCCTTTCGACAGGGACTGGCTACGCGGAAAATCTCCTCATGGCGCCACTGTCATGGGCTCTTCGGAAGCTGGCACTAAAGGACGGGTTTTCAGAGATGCCGCCTCCAGCGTCGCAAAGTCGCGAAACGGATTGTACTCCGTGGTCTTGAAAGTATGTGCCGCCATTGTCGCCAGGTATTCGTGCCGCAAGAAATAGTTCAGGATCCACATCAGACGTTCGTTCCCGACCAGAACTTTATAGGTTTCCTCTTTTGTAGATCCATCCCAATAGGATTTATAGTCCAGACACAGGGATTGCTTTGCCTCGGACAGGTAGATGTTTTGAATCACGTGTGCGAGGATTTCCTCGCTAGTCGTGGTGTACCTTGAGTAGCCGTTGCTGTAGTCAAGGTTCACGGGGACGAACTTGTCGAACGAGTACCGATAGGCGTGCACCAGTTCGTGGAGCAGCACGCCGTCCCCGAGTTCAGGATTGTAGAGGATTACCGTGTCGCCCGAACCATACCCGCGAACATACATCCCGTTCGTCTGTATGTCATAGTTCAGCGGATATGTCTGGGCGCTATTGTCATGCTTCAGTTCCTCGTCCGATTTTGGAACGATCCAGACGGTAGTCTTCTTGTTGATATGGCCCAGCACCATTCGCCCGACCCGATTGCCATCGATCTTGCGCAGCAAGCTGCAGACCGCCTGCTCATAATCATTCATCTCCTGTCGGTACATGTTGTTTTCTATCGTTGCATCGGAGGAGGTATTGACCTTCATGTCAAGCTTGCGCTCTTCCAGGTATTGCCCTGCCAGATGAAGCTGATCTTCTTTATCTTTGTTACGCAAGCGGGTATGCAGGTTGTAATTGACCTTAATCGGATATGCCCCGAACTTCAGCATAGTGCTCCTCCTGATGGCCGCAGGGTAGACTTCTCCGCCCTTCGTTGGGCAAAGCAGCGGCTGGGCAAAGCAGCGGTCGAATTGATCATGCGAGGAGAGAAAAAACGCAGCAGCACGGACCCCTTAGCAACCTAAATGGTCCAGCGTCGAACGCTCGTCTCTCTATATAGTGAATCGGAAAGGGCGGGCAAAAAGCGACAACCTGCGAGCAAAATTTCTTTTAGGGTGTGGCGTGGCACTGGAAGAGTGGCCTCAGTGCCGCTTGTTCCGCTTGTCGCGCGACTCCTTCCAGTCGAATAAGAGCTTGGCCAGGATGAAGGACACTAGGGCTCCCGCAGCTAAAAGAAGTCGTCGCACTGAATACGGTATCGTGCCGCCGCCGGCTGGTCGAGTAGCGTGCGGGTTGTTACGGTGCCATTACGAAAGGTCGGCGCGCGTCCTTCGCTGGATCACGAACCTGGATTATGAACAACGATCGGGCGGAGCGGGTATCGGTTGCGGTTCCGTTGAAACGACCGCGCCTCTCTTGAGCCAGCCGATTTACCATTAAATGGTCTATATTGAAGGGCCTATGGGCTACCGTTTTGAATTCGAGTTTGACTCGAAGAACAAGATCCTGCTGGCCCGGTTCGAGGGGCAGCTCACGAATGAAGGTGCGGTGGAATACCATGACGCTCTGGGCAAGAACTGGAGAGCGACTGGCGCCCGCGCGGGCATCTGGGACTTGTCAGCCGCCACCGAGTTTTCGGTGAGCTCCGATTTCTTACGGAACCTGGCGGGGCGCAAACCGATCACGCCGGGGTTAATCGACCATCCGCGGTTTATCGTAGTCCCGGTGACGTCTGGATATGGCTTGATGCGCATGTTCCAGATCTCGGGAGAGCTGAGTCGGCCGCTGCTGCATGTAGTGCGCAGCGTTGATGAAGCGCTCGCGGCCCTGGGCATCACGTCGGCACACTTTGGGCCTTTGGATGACCTCGACCCAGCCTGACGGATTGCGCGCCATCACCGAGGCTTTTGAATTCAGGCTAGCAGTTAACGAGGGTCTTTCAGGACCACTTCGGAGCGTACGGTGTAGGCGCTCGCATCGGACATTTTGAACTTCGTGGCGAAATCCAGGAAGACCTGATCCAGCGGCTCCTGATCTGGGGAAGCCTGATCCGGGGCCTGGTCGGACTGCTGATCATTTTTCAGCAACGTGATGATTACAGTCTTCGGTTTGCGGCTGCATCTGGTAGGCAGGTTGGAGAAGATGGAACTTTGCGTGGTCACGAATTCGACAGGCATCTGGAAAGCGCCATCCTCCACGGTTGCTTCGGCGGATTCACCCGGCTTCTGCTTCGGGTAAACCAGTTGCACACGAACCTTGGAATGAGCGTTCGGATTCTCGACTACGCGTCCCTTGACGATGACAGTATTGACTGGGCATTGGGCGCTGGCATTGAGGCAGAGGGCGAGAGTTGTGCTCAGAATCGGAATGAGCGTTTTGGTCACGGCGGACATCATACGAACCTGCGCTTGAATCGCCGGAAGCGGCCGATCAAAATCGGAAGACAACTCCGGTGGAAAGACGTGCCACATTTCGGTCTCTGATGTAGCTGGCTCCCGGATCTCCCCCTCCAATCGGAGTAAACTTGGCGTAGAGCAAGTCTGCCTGACCGCGGATAGCAATGTGCCGCGTCACAGCGTAGTCAAGGCCCCCTCCTACCACAAAACTGAAAGCATTGTTGGACCTAAAGAAGTTAAAGCTGGAGCCGTCAAAGCTTTGGGGACTTACATGGCTATCTCCGACCAGGAGGCGCGCGAAAGGGGCGAAGCGGCCGCGTCGTAACGAGACTTGTGGTCCGAGAAGAAACGTATATGAAGTTCCACTTGCGTTTAGAGAGCCCGCTAGCGGCGGGTAAGTGTAGCGGGGATAGAAACCAGAAACATCGGCGACGAATCCGATCCAGGGACGAACCTTGAAATTAGCCGACGCGTTCCATCCGTTCACGTGATTCGGAGAAACCTGGCTGAAGTCGGGGTTCAAGTACGTATAGCCGCCAAAGACCTCAACGTGGTCTTCCGATTGAGCCAAGGCGAAACCGCTGCATAAAAGAGCTGCCAGAATCACGAACAAGAGACGAGGCATGGCCACCTCTCCGACTCAGAGTTTGCACAAGATGCTGGGTGCGATGCACCAAGGCCGCAGGCAAGTTGTACCGGGCCGTCTGCCAAAATGTCCTGGGAGCGGTAGCGAGGCACCTCGCCGAACCGAGTGTGACGAATCTTAAGGTTGAGGAAACGGGCAGGTCAAACGGAAGCCGTGGGGTCGGCAGCAGAGCTGCGCTCGGGCTGTCCGAGTCAAAGACCCGGACCGACAACAAGACCTATTGGCAGAGGCTGGTTACGTCGCTCACGATGGTGGTGGCGCCATCATAGTTCTCGGGGAGTTCGTGGGGGGCGCCGGTGATGCAGGCGGCGCTCTTGGCGGAGGTTATGGCGTTATACCAGAGGGTGCCGAGCGGGACGGCGGGACCTAGATCCTCGCTGCCGAAAAGAACTCTTACGGTTGTTTTGAAGCTGGGCGCGGGATAGTCGTCGGAGAGATTGCTGTCGTGGATGAAGTCGGCGTAGGGATCTTTTCCGTCACTATTGATGTCGACGGTGCAGACGTCGGAGGGGTAGGCGGGATCGACGTAGTCGGCGGCGGTTCCGAGGCCGTAGTTTTCGGAGATTCTCGCGCCTTGCGGGCAGCTTGCGCTCACGACGGGAGCAGCGGCGCCGGCACAGCCGTGGTCAATGCGACCGTACGGCGGGCCGGACGTGGGTTCGGCCATGGTGAACATGGGGCCAGGACCGGAAGTTGTGCCCATGCCATATTGCGTGATGGCGTAGGCGATCAAGGCGCCGCCGCCGCTGTTGCCGGTGGCGCAGAAGGGATGCGCGTTGTCGCGTTTGAGAATGATCGACCAGACGGCGTGAACCAGGGTGGCGTAACGGCAAGCCAGGGCTCGGGGACCGTCGGTGGCGGGGCCCGTCAGCCAGCCTGACGGTTCTTGAATGAGATTCTCGGGATCGACGAAGTTGACCTGGACGGTGCGGTAATTTGCGGTGTTGATGGATTGGACGACCATCATTCCGCAGTTCGAGTCGGTACAGCTTTTGTCGCCCTTGTAGTCGCCGTCGTCGTCGTAGTACTCCGCGCCGCCGCCACCGGTCGAGAAAAATACGGTGCCCTTCAGAAGGCTTGTATCGGGCGGCTCATTGATCTTGATGGCTGCGGCAAAGTCGGCCGTGGCTTCGGGGCAATCTGCGATCACGACTCGATAACAAGTTCCGTCTGCCAGGCCGGCGGCCGGGCAGGTTGACTGGGCGATGGTGGCGGTGCCGAGGGTGTTTTGAGTGGCGTGTGCCGGAGTGGCGGTGGCGGGAATGAAAAACGCCAGTGCAAAGGCTAGAGCCAGCGCGGCGGAAAACGTAAGCCGTGCTCTGGTGAGCGATTGTCGGCGGGCTGCCGACGAAACGGAAAGCCTGCCTGCGGACGGGCTCGAAATGATTGCGATTGACATGGCTCTCCTTCGGGACTGCTCCTAGTCGTGAATGAAGCCACCAGCTTGGCATTGAGGGGATGGGTGGTCAATGGCACATAAGGGCAGCGTGAAGATTTCTGCATAGTTTGGGGGACGGCGCAGTTAAGGGACATCCCTCCCTTCGCCTGAAAAGCGGCTCCGCTCGGGATGACCCAGGCTTAGAACGCGATCTGCGCGCTGCTCAATCTGTACACAATTGCAGTAGTGGTGCCGTTTGGCACCACCACCACAGTTGAAGTTTTGCAACGCGGAAGGGCTACTTTGCCAGTTGCGCCGCAACCTCGGGCAGGACCGGCGTGCCTTCGACTTGCACCGCGTCGAGCAGTGTCGGGTTCAGGCCAAGCGCCTGGACGATTGTGGGGGAGACCTGGCGGGTTGCCGCCAGAGCTGAGACGGTCTGTGGTGTAAAGCCTGGATTGGCCACCAGCATGATCACGTTGGTGTCGTCGTGCGCGAATCCGCCATGATCTCCGATCATGGAAGTGCTGCCGGAGTAGGTCACGCCCACGTTGGGAGCGACAATGATATCGGGGGAACGCGGGTCCTGACCCGGCTCCCAACCACCCACGTTGTAGTTCAGCGCTACCGAGGGGCCGTAGTACATCTCACCGAGGCCGATCTCGGTGGCATCGTTTTGGAGGATCGCCACAGCCGCGTCGACGTTCACGCCTTTTTTCAGCCAGAGCACGGACACATCATCTTCTGTTGCGCCGATGCCCGTGCTGTTGAGAGGCGACTCGGAAAAGGGGATGAGGTCGCCGAGCACGGTTGCGGGCGTACCGCTGCCGTCGGCCACGTAGCGGGAGGTGTCGATGGGCGATTCGCCGTGCTTCGCGGTGACGATGAGCAGTGTGTTGTTGTAGATGCCAGCGGCTTTGAGGGCGTTGACGATGGCTCCGATCGCGGTATCGACGTACTCGATTTCGCCGAACAACGCGGGGCTGGGCACTGCGGCTGCATTCCTGTATCCGCCGGCAGCCACGCCCGTTTCATTTACCGACTGGCCCACGTAGACCGACTGGAAGTTCATGCCGAAGACTGCTGGAACGACGGCCGGCGCGCCGGAGTGCGTCTTGCCCGCGATCTGGTTCAGTAGTGCATAAACCTTGATCGCGTCATAGCACTGGATGTTGGCGAAGCTGCTGTTCCAACCGCTCAGGCTGGCCGTGTCGCGGATGGGGTCGCAGGGAGCTCCTTCCAAGGTTTGCACACCCGGCAGTATTACGACGTTGGAGCTGACCTCCGGGGAATAATAGTCATCGAGGCCGGTGCCGCCGGGGCCACCTACGAATGAGTAGGAGGGATGCTTGTCGATCCAGGCGGTATAGCCTCCGGCGGCATGGATCACACCGAAGAGCGTGTTCGTTCGAATGAAGTTCCAGGGATACACTTTGGCGCAACCCAACGCCGGATCACGCTCCAGCTTCCTGGGGTCGAGGGAGGCGATTCCGCCCTCGGTGAGTGCGGCTCCGGGGGCGCCACCGTTGAGCTGCGAATCGTCAATGTCGACACCCTGATCGTTGTCGGTGGTTGTGCCGGTCGGCGCTGCGTACGGAGTGCAGAGTCCGCCGGCCAGGCCGGTGCCGGTTTTGATCTCCGGGGGATCCAGCGAACGGTCGTAGGCTACGTCGTAGTAGAGGCCGGTGGTCTTAGGCGTTCCGCCGGAAGCCAGCGCGGCCATTCCGGGAAAAGAGTCGGAAGGCTTGGAGGACTCCGCGTTCACATAATTGATGGCGGTCTGGCCCAGCGCGGCCAAGTTCGGGCAATACGGCGTACCGCCGTTCACGCCCGCAATTCCGTTGGCGCAGTTATAGAAATCTATTGCGTGCATGCCGTCGATGCTCAGCAGCAGCACATGCTTGATCTTGCCCGAGCCGACAGTACTCTTATCCGCGTGCTTGTCGGCTGCGATTCCCTGGGTTGATGCCGCCAGGGTCAAGGCGAGCGCAGTTCCGGCCAATAGTAGCTTATTCATGTAAAGCCTCCATGAGAGTATCGGGTGAGTATGAGTCAGCGGATATTTCGCAGGGGTTAATTCTGTGTGAAATCTCGGATAATTGGCTCTGGAACCCAAGCAGCTGAACCACTTCACGACACGGAGTCGTGCGGAGGGAAGCATTCACACAAAATTCACGCTAAGGAGAGAGAATAGAGGCGGATAGGAACGTGGCATGCTACAGGGGAGAAGTCCGAGGAGAACCAATCTATGGCGGTCGAAGCGAAAGTCCTGACGCCCCTCTCAGCCGAAGAATTAAGGAAAATCGACGCCTACTGGCGAGCTTGCAATTATTTGTCGGCGGGCATGATTTACCTGCGCGCCAATCCCCTGTTGCGGGAACCGTTGAAGCCGGAACACATCAAAAACCGGCTGCTGGGGCATTGGGGATCGGATCCGGGCCAGTCGTTTGTGTGGGTACACATGAACCGGCTGATCAAGAAATACGATTTGAACGTTCTGTATATTTCCGGCCCGGGCCACGGGGCGCCGGCTACGCTGGCCAACAGCTATCTGGAGGGCCGCTACTCGGAGGTTTATCCGGACAAGAGCCGGGATGAAGCGGGGATGCTGAAGTTCTTCCGGCAGTTTTCGTTTCCGGGGGGGATTGGGTCGCACTGCACGCCGGAGACGCCAGGGTCGATTCATGAGGGCGGCGAACTGGGATATTCGATTTCGCACGGTTACGGGGCCGCATTCGACAATCCCGATCTGATTGTGACGGTGATGGTGGGGGATGGAGAAGCGGAGACGGGTCCGCTGGCGACTTCGTGGCACTCCAACAAATTTCTGAATCCGATCCGCGATGGGGCGGTGTTGCCGGTGCTGCATTTGAACGGGTACAAGATTGCGAATCCGACGATTTTGGCGCGCATTCCGCGGGAAGAACTGGAAGCATTGCTGAAAGGATACGGTCATCAGCCTTATTTTGTGGAAGGCGACGAGCCCGCGGAGATGCACCAGAAAATGGCTGCGACGCTGGAGCAATGCGTTCTGGAGATTCGTTCGTTGCAGCAGCACGCGCGCACTACAGGCGACGTGACGAGGCCGCGATGGCCGATAATCGTGCTGCGTTCACCCAAAGGATGGACGGGACCGAAGGAAGTGGGCGGCCACAAGGTGGAAGGATCGTGGCGGGCGCATCAGGTTCCCATATCCGATCCGGTTACGAATCCGAAAAGCCTGAGCGAGGTCGAAGCCTGGATGCGGAGCTACAAGCCTGAAGAGCTGTTCGATGCCGGCGGGACGCTGGTGCCGGAGCTGCAGGAAATGGCGCCGACGGGGGCGCGGCGCATTTCTGCCAACCCGCATGCGAATGGAGGCCGACTGCGGAAAGATCTGGAGATGCCGGACTTCCGCGAGTATGCGGTGGAGGTAAAGTCGCCGGGGACGAGCTATGCCCCGCCGACCGATGTGCTGGCGCATTTTCTGGCCGAAGTGATGCGCCAGAATATGAATTCGTTTCGAGTCTTCGGTCCGGACGAGACGGCATCGAACAAGCTCTCGGCTATCTATGCCGCTTCGAAAAAAACATGGCTGGCTGAGTACAAGCCGGAGGACGCCGACGGCGGCGAGCTCGACGTCTCTGGACGAGTGATGGAGATGCTCAGCGAACACACGCTCGAAGGGTGGTTCGAGGGTTACGTTCTGACCGGACGCCACGGGCTTTTCTCGACCTACGAGGCGTTTGTGCATGTAATCGATTCCATGTTCAACCAGCATGCCAAGTGGCTGGAAAAATCGAAGAAGGAACTGGATTGGCGGGCGCCGGTGCCATCGATCAATATTCTGATCACATCTCTGGTGTGGCGGCAGGATCATAACGGGTTTACCCATCAAGACCCGGGATTTCTCGATGTTGTGACCAATAAGAGTCGGGATGTGGTTCGCATTTATTTGCCGCCAGATGCGAACTGCCTGCTGAGCGTGGCGGACCATTGCCTGCGCTCGCGGGATTACGTGAATGTGATTGTCGCGGACAAGCAGGAGCATCTGCAGTACCTGACGATGGCGGATGCGGTGACACACTGTACCAAGGGAATCGGTATCTGGGACTGGGCGTCTACCGACGATGGCGCGGATCCGGACGCGGTGATGGCGTGTGCCGGTGACATTGCGACCATGGAGGCACTGGCGGCGGTGGAGATTTTGAAGCAGCACTTTGCGGATTTGAAGATTCGCTTTGTGAACGTGGTGGATCTGTTCCGGTTGATGCCAGCGAGCGAGCATCCGCATGGACTCTCCGACCGCGATTTCGACTCGCTGTTCACGACGAATAAACCGGTGATTTTCAACTTCCATTCCTATGCTTCGCTGATCCACAAGCTGAGCTACCGGCGGACCAATCACGAGAACATTCACGTGCGTGGATATAAGGAGAAGGGGAACATTAATACGCCGCTGGAACTTGCGATTCTGAATCAGGTCGACCGCTTCAATCTGGCGATCGATGTGATCGACCGGGTGCCGCGGCTGCGGGCGAGCGGCGCGCACGTCAAGGAATTATTGAAAAACGAAATCATCGACAGCGTCAATTTCGCCCACGCCGAGGGGATTGATAAAGAGGAAATTCGCAACTGGAAATGGGCAAAGCAGGCATGATGGACGAGGTGGAAGGAAAAGGCGGGCTGATTCTGGTGCTGAACAGCGGCTCGTCATCGTTGAAGTTCGGAGTCTACTGCCGAAGCACAAACGACGAGGAAGCGCTGCTGAGCGGAAGCGCCGAGGGCATTGGACGCGACTCGGGCAGGTTCAATGTTCTTTCCGCCGACGGAACACTGCTGGCGCAGAAGAACAGTACCCACGAAACGCAACCGCAGGCGCTCCAGGCTCTGGCGGAAGCGATGCGAGAGCACATTTCGGCTGCGCCCGCGGCCGTAGGCCACCGGGTGGTGCACGGCGGACCCAGGCTCACTACGCACCAGATCATTACGCCGAAATTGATCGAGGAATTGCGGGGGGCAATCCACTTTGCGCCGCTGCACATTCCGCAGGCGCTGCAGTTGATCGCCGCCGCGCAGGCGAGTTTTCCAGCGGCCGCGCACTATGCCTGCTTCGACGATGCTTTTCATCGCACCATGCCGGAAATCGCGTGCCGGCTACCGCTGCCACGCTCGTACTTCGACGCGGGCATTCGACGGTACGGATTTCACGGTCTTTCTTACGAGTCACTGGTGGCGCACTTCGGAGCCGACATACCACGGCGCGCTATTTTTGCGCATCTGGGCAACGGATCGAGCCTGTGCGCGCTGAAAGACGGGGCGTCGATCGATACTACGATGGGGCTTACGCCGACGGGGGGAATCCCGATGGGAACTCGTTCGGGGGATCTGGACCCTGGCGTTCTGCTTTATTTGGTGCGCCACGATAAGTTCGACGCCGACGGCATGGAAGATCTGCTTACTCACAAGAGCGGGCTGTTCGGTCTGTCGTCAGGCGAGAGCGACGTGAAAGAGCTGGAGGCGCGGGCACAGACCGGGGACGCGGACGCCAATTTTGCGCTCGACGTTTTTGCTGTTTCGGTGCGCAAAGCTATTGGAGCCTACATCGCGCTGCTGGGTGGCTTGGACGCACTCGTGTTCACGGGGGGAATTGGAGAGCACAGCCGGCGCATTCGATCTGCCGCTACCGCGGGGCTGGAAACGCTCGGGCTGAGCGCCGACAAGATTCAGGTTGTCACTGCTCAGGAAGAACGCCAGATTGCGCGCCACTGCCGCCGCATGATGACGCGGTAGCTTCTTCCGCCCCATCCCCGTAAACTTATTGCGGCTTTCGCCAACCGTGGGCGGTTGGAAAGCCTTCGTGTTCGGGAACGGACACCGAAGTACGGTTTCGGACAGGGAGTTCTAGCGCTGGACCGAAGGCGATGCCTTAACCCAATTCTTTTCAGCGTCTTCTGCTTATCTCAATTGGCAGCGAGAGTGTATGCAGGGTGCAGCAAGGGTGTGTCTGCCCGAGCGCCGCTCTTGCTGAGCGAGGTGGAAAATGCGAACGCTGATCAGGAATTTTCTCTACAGTTTGCGTATGTTGCGCAAGAATCCGGGCTTGACGGCGGCGGTGATCGCCACGCTGATGCTGGGCATTGGGGCGACGACGGCGATTTATACGGTGGTTTATGCGGTGTTGCTGGCGCCCTTGCCTTACCCCGATCCCGGCCAGTTGGTGATGGTCTGGTCGAAAGTTGGCGGGGACCGAAACGTGATGTCCGCGGGTGACTTTCTCGACTGGAGGGAGCAGAACAAGTCATTTCAGCAGCTGGCTGCATTTACCGGAGGCAGTGTCAATCTGGCGACGCAGGACCAGCCCGAGCAAATCGAGGGCTTGCACGCCACGCCCGGCTGGTTCAGCATGCAGGGAATCCCGATGCTCATGGGACGCGACTTTCTTCCTGAGGATGGGATCCCGGGCAGGGATCACGAGGTTGTTCTTACTTACAAATTGTGGAACCGGTTGGGCGCCAACCGCAACATTGTCGGCCAACCGATGCGGATGAACGGCGAACCTTACACCGTGGTGGGAGTGTTGCGGCCGGGGGTGGGCGATCGTTTCGACTTTGAGCTGGCGGTTCCGCTGGCCTTCCGGCCGGAACAGATCAATCACAACTACCATTGGTTGCTGACCATGGGTCGTCTGAAGCCTGGAGTTACGCTGCAACAGGCGCGGGCCGACATGGACGCGGTCACGGCACATATTGCGGCGGCTTATCCGAGTTCGAACAAGGGTTGGGGCGCTTCGGTCGAGCCCCTGCAGAATGACTTTCTTCCTCCCGAGCGCATTCGCAATTTGTGGCTTCTTCTGGGCGCGGTGGGATTCGTGCTGCTGATCACCTGCCTTAACATCGCAAATCTGTTGTTGGCGAAGGGCGCGGTGCGGCAAAGAGAAATTGCGATCCGCAGCTCGGTGGGAGCAAATCGCCGGCAGATTTTCGCTCAGTTTCTTACTGAAAGCCTGGTTCTTGCCCTGATCGGGGGCGCACTTGGGGTTGGGCTCGGCGTGGGATTGCTGCGGGCAATTCTGAGCATTGTGCCGGGGGGCATCTTGCCTTCGGAGGCGAATTTTCAGCTGGACATTCATGTACTTGCGGTGGCGCTGGCCGCGACTACGCTGGCTGGTCTGCTGTTTGGCTGCGCGCCTGCATGGTACGCGTCGCGCGTCGATCCGGCAGAATCGCTGAAGGAGGGAGGGCGCACCGGAACGAGCGCTGGCAGCCACAAACTGCGGCGAGGGCTCATCATCGGTGAATTCGGACTTGCGTTGTCGTTGCTGGCGGGAGCGGGGCTTGCCATTCACAGCTTTTGGAATCTGACCCGCGTCGATCTGGGAGTGCGGACCGATCATGTGCTGACCTTCGCGCTGAATCATCCCAGCGACAGGTTCAAGAATCCCGAAGAGATGAATTCGTATTATCAGCGGATGTTGGGCGCGGTTCGTTCGGTGGCAGGAGTGTCCGCTTCCGCCAGCGTGACGGGATTGCCGCTACGCTACCATAGCGACGGCATGCCGTTTACGTTGGTCGGAGGTCCAACGTATGCTGATCCTTCGCAGCGGCCGGGGGCTGGGTTCCAATCGGTGTCGCCCGACTATTTCACAACCTTCGGCATACAGGTGCTCAGGGGGCGCTCATTTAATGAGCAGGACACGGCATCGAGCGTGCGGGTCGCGATCGTCAATGAGGAATTTGCCAGGCGTTATTTGAAGGGCATGGACCCGTTCCAGCAGCGTCTTTCTATCGAGCAGATTATTCCCGGACTGCCGAAGCTGGGGCCCGCAGTCGAGTGGCAGATTGTCGGAATCATCCACAACGTCAGGTATGGGGATTTCCGCGACGATGATCCCGAGATTGATGTGCCATTCGCGCAGTCGTTGGCGCCCAGCGTCACCATTGGCGTTCGGACAGCTGAGGACCCGGGGGCCATGTGCAAGACGGTTGCGGCGGCGGTGCATTCCGTGGACCCGCAGATCGCGATGGCGCACGTCCGCACTATGGATCAGGTGAAAGAAGAGTCGCTCGGCGAAGACAGATATACGATGGTTTTGTTTGCCTGCTTCGCGGCTGTGGCTTTGCTGCTGGCGGCCGTTGGCATCTACGGGCTGATGGCTTATGCGGTTTCGCAGCGGATTCAGGAAATGGGCCTCCGCATTGCGCTGGGCGCCACCAGGCTGCAAGTGATCTGGCTCATTTTGAGAGAAGCGTCTCTGCTGGCCGTGGTCGGACTGGGGATTGGGCTGGCGGGCGCGGTGCTGGTGGGCCGCACTATGCGTACAACTTTGTATGGTGTCGGAGCGATGGACTTCTCCGTGATCGTGTCGGTTGCGATGATCCTGTTTATCACTGCCCTGTTTGCCTCGTACCTGCCGGCGCGGCGAGCCGCGTTGATCGATCCCATGACGGCGCTCCGGACGGATTAGGCGCGATTCCTTCCTGCCTCTTTCCGCGGCCAAGAAACGCTGTCGAGCTTCGCTCGACCGGACAGCCGGGGCGGCTGTCCCTGCGCAAACCTTGCTTTCCCAGCCCACGGGTTCGCCCAGCGCGAACTTTAGGGTGTGCCCCTGCACCATGCGGAGGGTGTTACCTAGGTCATCTTGGGGAAGGTGACGATTCGGGCGATGATATTCAGAGCGTCAAGCTCCCCTGGGGAAAAACTCCGCATGAATATTGATGACCTACTTCGGATCGCGACGGAACGGCGAGCCAGCGACTTGCACTTGAAGGTGGGGAATTATCCTCACCTGCGCATTGACGGCGAGCTGGTGCCGTTGACCGACCAGGCGCGCATCAGCGCCGAGGATATGCTGAACATGGCGTTCAGCATGATGTCGGCGCGGCAGAAGCAGAAGTTCAAAGAGACCACGGAAATCGATATGGCGTACGGCGTGGCCGGCCTGGGACGGTTTCGTGTGAACATTTTCCAGCAGCGCGGCAACGTGGGGCTGGTGCTCAGAGTCATTCCGACGAAGATTCGCGCGCTCGACGAATTGTTTCTGCCCAAAGTTGTCGAGCAGATTTGCGACATGCCGCGCGGGCTGATTCTGGTGACGGGAGTTACGGGGTCGGGTAAATCAACGACGCTGGCAGCCATGGTGGATCGCGTGAATTCTTCGCGCGCGGAACATATTGTCACGATTGAAGACCCGATCGAATTTCTGCACCGCGACAAAAAAGGTTACGTCAACCAGCGCGAGATTGGAGTGGACACGCCGTCGTTTGGGGCGGCGCTGCGAGCTTCTTTGCGTCAGGATCCGGATGTGATTCTGGTGGGCGAAATGCGCGATCTGGAAACGATTTCGACGGCGCTGCATGCGGCCGAAACTGGTCACATGGTGTTTTCTACGCTGCACACGCTGGACGCGGTCGAAACTATTAACCGCGTCATTTCGATCTTTCCGCCGCCGGAGCAGAAACAGATTCGCATGCAGTTGGCGGCTGTGCTGCGGGCGATCGTCAGTCAACGCCTCGTGAAGCGCTGCGACGGCGATGGGCGCGTGCCCGCGGTGGAAGTGATGATCAATACGGCTTACATTCGGGAGTGCGTGCTGGTGCCGGAAAAGACGCGATCGATTCGCGACGCGATCTCGGCGGGCACGTCGCAGTATGGCATGCAGACGTTTGATCAGTCGCTGTGGGATTTGTTCCAGGCGGGGCTGGTCAACTACGAGACGGCTGTCGAGAACGCTTCTAACGCCGACGACTTCAAGCTGCGCATGGCGGGGATTGCGTCGACGGCGGATATTTCGCGGCAGTCGATGCAGTCGGCGGGGTTTGGGGGACGGTAGGGCGGACCTCGGACTTCAGACTTCAGATGTCAGGAACTTGAGTTGTCTCCTCGGATGGGCGCGTGAAAACGCGCCCTTTCTCTTTGGCGGACGAAAAACGAAGTACCACAGAGGACACGGAGGACACAGAGGCCTTTGATTGGGTTCCTCTGTGTCCTCTGAGTCCTCTGTGGTTCATCCGTTTGGTAGTTTCTGCGAGCTGCGCTATCGTTAGCGGATGACGTTCTCGCGTCCCAAGCGAAAGACTTATTCCGAAGATGAGTTGTATGAGTATGCCGTGGGGGCGCTGGCGCGGCGCATGCGGACTGTTGCGGAACTGAAGCGGCTGATGCGGACGCGGATCGAGGACGCCGACTCGGAATATGGAAAGACGCTGGTGGAGTTGGTGATTCGGCGGCTGAAGGATCAGGGATATCTGAACGACTCGCAGTATGCTGCGTATTACTCTTCGCTGCGGCGCGACAATCAAAAGCTGGGACGGATGCGTGTGGTTACGGAACTGAAGACGCGCGGGGTGCATGGGTCGGTAATCGAGAAGGCCATCGAGGGGGCTTACGAGGGCGTTAGTGACGAGAAGCAGGCGCGGGCATTTCTGCGCAAGAAGCGGCTCGAAAAACCGAAAGACCAGAAGCAGACGGCGCGGATTTTCCGGCAACTGGCGCGGGCGGGGTTTGGGATGAAGACTATCTTCACGATCCTGAAGAAGTGGGATGTGGATGAGGAAACGCTCAGCGCGCTGGAAGGGGAAAGCATAGGTTAAAAGGAGGAGATCATGATGAAGACGAAGTTGGCGGCGATGCTTGCAACTGTTGTTTTGAGCGCGGCGCCCATGGTCTATGGCTCGGCCTGCGGCTCGGTCTGTGGTGAGATCTACGGTCAGGATACGGGAAGTGCGAACAAGTCCACGGGACAAGATACGAAGACTGGGGCGAAGACGACCGGACAAGCTGCGAAATCGGCTACGAAGTCAGCCACCAAGCCGGCGGCCAAGGACACAGCGAAGGATACGAAGGCTGGGGCGAAAGACACGGCGCAGGGCGCCAAGGGCGGAACGAAGGAAACCGAGAACGCGGCAAAGACGACCGGGAAGGATAGCAAATCGCTCGCCAAAGACACCGCAAAGGACACGAAGACGGTGGCAAAAGACACGAAAGAGACCGCTAAGACAGCTGCGAAGGATACCAAAGAAATCGCCAAGCGAACTGGCAGCGCTATCAAGGAGGGTGTGAAGAGCATTGGGCACAAAATAAGGGGCGGCGACGACAAGCCGGCAGAACAGAAGCCCGCGGACACGCCGAAATAGTCGAGGGCGCAATATAGCGGGAGCGACGATCATGCTGTGCTTCGGTCGCCCGGACCCTGCTGGTTCCCAGCCGTATCATTTAGAATTACATTTCCATGCCGACCGGATCGGAAATTCGCCGCACATTTCTCAGGTTTTTTGAGGAAAAGGGACACAAGATCGTTCACTCGTCTTCCCTTGTCCCGCAGAACGACCCTACGCTGCTGTTTACCAATGCGGGGATGAATCAGTTCAAAGACGTTTTTCTTGGGCTGGAGAAGCGCGATTACAACCGGGCTACGACTTCGCAGAAGTGCGTGCGCGCGGGGGGGAAGCACAACGATCTGGAGAACGTGGGATTCACCAACCGGCACCATACGTTCTTTGAAATGTTGGGGAATTTTTCGTTTGGGGATTATTTCAAGAGAGATGCGATTGCTTACGCGTGGGAGTTGATTACTTCGCCGGAGTGGTTTGGGATTGCTAAGGACAAGCTGTATGTGACGATCTTTGAAGGCGACCCATTGTCGCGCATGATCCCCGGCGGCATCCCTCGTGATGAGGAAGCGGAGCGTCACTGGATTGCTGTGGGTGTCCCCAAAGAACGAATTTTCGCCATGGGGATGAAAGACAACTTTTGGCAGATGGGCGATACCGGGCCTTGCGGACCCTGCAGCGAGATCCACTACGACATGGGCGTCGATGCCAGCGAGAAGTTGCTGCCGAATTGCGCCGCTGGTAACTGCCATTTCCCGTGCGCATGCGGGCGTTACGTCGAGATCTGGAATCTAGTTTTCATGCAGTACAACCGCGAGCTAAGACCTGACATTCCTGAGATGGGCAAGCTGACGCCCCTGCCCAAGCCGTCGATTGATACGGGGATGGGGCTGGAGCGGGTGGCGGCGGTGCTACAGCGCAAGATTTCGAATTATGACACGGATTTGTTTACGCCGCTGATTCAGAGAGCGGCGAAGTTGACCAAGACTAAGTACGGGGCGGACTTTCGTGCCGATGCCTCGTTGCGCATCATTGCTGATCACTCAAGAGCGGCCACTTTTCTTGTGTCAGATGGCGTGGTCCCTTCAAACGAGAGGCGCGGATACGTGCTTCGGAAAATCTTGCGCCGAGGGATCCGGCATGGGCGCCTGCTCAGCGTTTCTGAGCCGTTTATGTTCCAGATGGTTGCGGCCGTCCGCGATGAGATGAAGGACGCATACCCGGAACTCAGCGATACATACGAGAGAGTGGCCAAAACGATCTTTGAGGAGGAGAAGAGATTCGCTCACACGATCGAGAGGGGCTGGAAGGAGATGGAGCAGGAGTTTGGCTGGGTCATCCTCAAGTACTCAGACCAGGTTAAGGCTGCGGAGACAAAATTAGTTCAAGAACAGCTTTCTAGTATTCCGTTGGCTCCTCATACGGGTCAGATGTCGGGAATTCGGCGCCAGACCGCAATTTTGAACGCAGCGGGTGTCAGAGTGATCTTCCCCGGCGAAACGGCTTTCCGCCTATACGAGACCTTTGGACTTCCCAAGGATTTCATCCAGGAATCCTGCCGTGACATGGGATTCGACTTCGATGACGGGGGCTTTGAAGCGGCTCTTAAGACGGAACGCGAGCGTGCTCGCGCTTCTTGGAAGGGCGCAGCGAAGCAGACTGCGAATCCGGCTTATCAGCAGCTGCCAAAATCTCGTTTCGAAGGCTACGGGCAGACGCGGTCGGATGGGTGCGAGGTGCTGGCTATTATTCATAACGGGCAGGGGGTGCAGGAACTTTCGGCTGGCGAATTGGGCGAAGTCATTCTTGAGCACACGCCGTTTTATGCGGAGTCGGGCGGGCAGGTGGGGGATCGGGGATGGTTTTATTCGGATGATCACAATACTGTCGTCGCCGAGGTGACGGGATGCTATTCGCCAATTCAGGGGGTGCGGGCGCATCAGGTGGTGATGAAGTCCGCGCTTCGCGTGGGGGATCATGTCGATGCGGTGGTGGATGTGGGGCGGCGGCTCGCGACTATGCGGAATCATACGGCGACCCATCTTCTTCATGCGGGGTTGCGGGAAATTTTGGGGAAGCATGTGAAGCAGGCGGGGTCGCTGGTGGCGCCGGATCATCTGCGATTTGATTTTTCGCATTTCACGGCTGTCGAGGACGAAGAGTTGCAGGATATTGAAGATCTGATCAACAAGGAATTGCTGCGCAATCTTAAAGTTGAGACTTTGATCGATGTGCCTATCGATGAAGCCATCAACAAGTATCATGCGATGGCTTTGTTCGGGGAGAAGTATGCGGACAGGGTGCGAGTGGTGCGGATTGGCGACTTTTCTACCGAACTTTGCGGGGGGACGCATACGGGGGCCACCGGGGAGATTGGGCTGATTAAGATTTTGAAGGAAGGTAGTGTGTCGTCGGGGGTGCGGAGGGTCGAGGCGATCACCGGGGAAGGATCGTTGAAACATTTCCGCAAGGATCATGAACTCGAACATGTGGTGTCTGCGTTAGTCTCTCCCCTTGCGCAAAAAGCGCGCAAGGATGGGCCACCCTCTGCAGATGAGATTTCCGCCCACGCCGAAACGGTGTCTCCGGCGGAGGCGTTGAAGGCGGAGTTGGAAAAGAAAGATAACGAGATCAAGCGGCTTACGCGCGAGCTGGATCAGGTCAGGATGAAGTCGGCCTCGGCATCAATCGGGACTGCGAACATTTCCGACATGGTGAAGGAAGTGAAGGGCGTGAAAGTGCTGGCGCATCGGGTGGACAATCTGGAGCGGGCGCAGTTGCGGACGCTGGTGGATCAATTGCGCGACAAGATTGGGTCGGGAGTGGTCGTGCTGGGGTCGGCCTCAAATGGGAATGTTGCGTTGATCGTGGGCGTCACCAAGGATTTGACTGGGCGGGTGCAGGCGGGCAAGGTGATTGGGGCGGTGGCGCAGAAGGTTGGCGGCAAGGGTGGCGGGCGTCCGGACCTGGCCGAGGCTGGTGGGAAAGATGCTTCCGCGCTGGATGCGGCGCTGGATGGGGCTTACGGCGTGGTGGAAGGGATGCTGGCATGACGTCCGGCGAGCTTCCTCACAATCGATTGCACTTTATCAAACATAAGGGGCACGCCATCTACGTCATTGATTTCAGCCACTGCACCGCCCATGAGATCCTGGTGCTGCTCGACTTGATACGCGCGGACATCAGCCGGCATGCGCCTGGATCGCTTTTGAGTTTGGCGGACTTCACCGGCGCAGAGATCGACAAAGAAGTGGCTACAGAGGCAAAGAAGATTCTGGTGCTGGATCGTCCTTACATCAAGAAATCGGCTTGGGTGGGGACGGAGAGCTTGCCCCACGTGTTCTACGAGAACTTCAAGAGCTTTTCGCAGCGGGAATTGCCCACCTTCAAGACACGGGAAGAGGCGATGGAGTTTCTTGTGGAGGGCGGTTCGCAAGAATAGCGTTTTTTTCGACTTCGGGACTGGTTCATTCCACTATTTGCTGGCACGGTGAGCAGGTACCCATGGAAGACCGTATCCGCTTCGTTGCATATAAAGGAAAGCAAATTCTGCTGGCCGATCTTTCCCAATGCACGCCGAGAGAAGTGGAGAAGATCGCGCTGCTGGTGCCAAGTTATGTGACCAGCGAACCTCGCGGCTCGGTATTGTTGCTCGCCGACTTCACGGGAGCGGAGTTTGACCGCATTGCGATCGAACGCCTGAAGGAGAGCGCGGTCTTCGACCGGCCGCACCTCAAGCGTTCGGCGTGGGTCGGAGTTGAGGCGTTGCCCAAAGTGTTTTACGAACACATCAAGAGTTTTTCCCAGCGTGACCTGCCTGCCTTCAAGACGCGCGAGCAGGCGATGGAGTGGCTGGTGAGCGAAGAAGAACTGCGACTGCCGGACCGCACTTTGGGCGACCTGCCTAAGCGGCGCTGAAGATTTGCCCGTCAACTTCTCCACCTCAATGTGACTGGACCTGACATCGGATGCTTCATCTGAGCTCCCGTGCGCCTGGCTTCCAGGTGCGCAGCTTTTAGCTGGAAATACCATTTGGCGGGGCGGTCGGCGTCGTCGATCAGCATCAGATGCGGGTTGTGCTGCAGGCCCTCGGCTTGCAGTTCCATGGTGCGGCGGTCTTGCTCGACGAATTTTGCGAAGACGAATTTCAGTACTTCGGGAACCAAGGGGACCCAGCGAAATAAATTCCAAGCGGCGACTACGTCGATGCGGCAGTGATTGCGGGTGATGGGCGTGACCGTGGTCAGGCTGGAGAACCAGTATTTTCCGGCGCGGATGGTTTCGGTGCGGAGGTTGGGCAGAACGAAGTCGATGGTGGTGGTGATGGAATCGGCGTCGGCGTAGAGGCGCAGTAGTTTGTAGGGCGCGGAGTTGGAGCTGGGAGTGTGGGCGCTCATGCGGAAGCCGTTGGGGATGGGTTCGAAGTTCTTCTTCTTCTCGTGAATGCTGTGACGACTGCGCCACCACCAGGCTTGGTGCACGAATGGTCCGTGGGCGGGGTCCATTAGGCCGATGATGCCGTGGTCGATGCTGACGGGCATCTCGGCTTGCAGATAGGCCAGGTTGTAATTCTCGCTGAACTTCTCGATTTGCGGCGCTTCGTCGGCGGGCTCGGCGGGCGCGGTGAATCCGGCGCCGGGCGGGCCGGGGTCGGGGATGAAGACCCAGATGAAACTGTCTTGCTCTTCGCAGGGATAGCTGCCGGCGTAGATGCGATCCACTTTTAAATTCTGATCGGCGGTGAGCGAGGGGATTAGCTGGCACTGGCCATCATGGACGTCGAACTGCCAGCCGTGGTAGCCGCACTCGAGATTCTCTCCATCGAAATGGCCGCAGTGCAGGGGCATACCGCGATGCGGGCAGGCGTCGCGCATGGCAAAGGGGTGACCGAGGCGGTCGCGGCCGATGACTAGGGGAATTTCGAGGAGCGTGGCTTTATATAACTGGTGGCGATGGACGCGGTCGGCGGGGAGGGCGCGATACCAGAAGCCGGTGAGCATGAGGGCGTCGGGCGACTGGCGTTGCGGGGCGTCGAGGTCGGGCATGGGGACAGTGTCGATTGTTGATTGTTGATTTCTGCTTGTTGATTGAAAGACATATGCTAGCATCCGCAGGACTTTGCGGGGAGACGTTCGGACGGCCTCAGGGGCTAAGCCCTTGAATCTTTTTCGGCGCCGGCACGACTGCAAGTCGTGCCCTTCCCGGATCGCGCTTTCCGGATCGAATCGTGACGGCATCTGTGGAACAACCATGGAATTCATTGGGCATTTTCGCAGGTTGACGGCGGCGCAGCGGAACACGTTTATTGCGTGTTTCCTGGGGTGGTCGCTGGACGCGTTCGATTTTTTCGTTCTGGTATTCTGCGTGAGCGCGCTGGCGGCGCAGTTTCACATGAAGGCCTCGGAGATTCTGGAGGCAAATTTTCTCACCCTTGCCATGCGGCCGGTGGGCGCATTTCTGTTTGGACTGATCGCCGACCGGTTCGGGCGCCGGCCCACGCTGATGATCGACATCATCGCTTACTCGGTGTTTGAGCTGTCGTCGGCGTTCGCCCCCTCGTTCAAGGTTTTTCTCATCTCGCGGGCGCTCTTCGGAATTGCCATGGGCGGAGAATGGGGCGTGGGCGCGGCCTTGGCATTTGAGACGTTGCCTGCCGAAGGACGCGGCTTCTTCTCCGGGCTGCTGCAAGAGGGCTATGCCACAGGGTATCTTTTTGCGTCGCTCGTCTATTTCACCCTTTTCAGTTACGTGGGCTGGCGCGGCATGTTCGTGATTGGCGCGCTGCCGGCATTTCTAGTGATTTACATTCGGACCAAGGTGGATGAATCGCCGGCGTGGCTTCAGGGCAAGGTGGCACGGGGCACGGAGAGTCGACTATGGAAGGATATCCGGTCGAATGTGGGACTTTTTCTTTTTGTGGTTGTGCTGATGTTCGCGTTCAATTCTTTTAGTCACGGCACGCAAGATGTTTATCCGACGTTCCTGCAGAGGAACCTGCAATTCACGCCGAAAACGGTGGGCTTGATTGCGATCGTTTACAACTGCGGAGCGCTGCTGGGCGGGATTTTATTCGGGACGTGGTCGGAGCGAATCGGGCGGCGGCGGGCCATTGTGATCGCGGCGCTGCTGGCGATTCCGATCATTCCGTTGTGGGCTTACTCGCATACCGTACCCATGTTGGCGCTGGGCGGTTTTCTGATGCAGTTTATGGTGCAGGGCGCGTGGGGAGTGATTCCGGCGCACTTGAACGAACTCTCGCCGCCCGCGGTGCGGGGCACGCTGCCGGGGTTTGCCTACCAGGTTGGCAATCTTCTCTCGTCCCGCAATTCGGTGATCCAGGCGAAGCTGGCCGAGAGCCGCTATGGCGGCATGTTTCCGCCGGTGCTGGCATGGACCGTGCTGCTGGTGGCGAGCCTGGTGGCGATCGTGACCTGGAGCGGAAAAGAGCGCCGCGGGGCCGACCTTTCGAGCACGAGTTAGTGAATGCGAACCAGCGAGCCGAAGCGATAGGCGAATCGATATTGTAGGGGGTATGCAAGATTTGGCACACTGCCGACCGCGAGCACGAAGGAAGGATTGTCAGCGGAAGTTTCCTGTGTTACGTTAGGTTAAATTTCACGTCTTCGTCGATTACATTCATAGAGTTTCCGGGGGGCAGTCTGCGCGAATGCGTGTATTCGACGTGAGTGCGTGATAGTGCCACCGAGGTAGCGCCACGATGAAAGAAACCATGGATCCGGTTCCGGCCGAAATCTCCGACAAGGAAAACTTTGCCAACCGCAAGCTGATTCGGCCGACGCTGCCGCGGACGGAGAATTACAATAACCACAACTCGTCTGCGCTGCCGCAGGATCGGCGCGAGCGCCCCGAACGGAGCGACCGGCACGAGCGCGGGGAACGTATGGAACGTGGAGACCGAGGGGATCGCGGCGATCGTCCGATGAACGATCGTCCGATGGGGGGAGGCATGGGCAAGAAGCCCACGCCGCCGGAGCAGACCAACGCCGAGAATTTTTATTACCAGAAGCAGATGCAGTCGCGGACGCCGATGGTGATTGTGCTGCGTGACGGCGAGGAAGTACGCGGCATCATCGAATGGTACGACCGGAATTGCATCAAGGTAATCCGGGAGAACGGCGACGCGAATCTGATGATCTACAAGCCGGCGATCAAGTACATGTTCAAAGAGGGCGAGAACCAGAGGTAGGGGTCGGCGCGCGTTGCGGGTTGAACGCCGCGTCAAGGCGCATCGTTGGCCAAGGTTTCGGCAGTTTCCCAGGATTTCCCAATTCCTCAATGTCGCCGGCTGCTGCAGGCCAGGTTACGGGATAGATGCTCCGGTTGACAATCTCACTTATCTCCCTTAGCATCAATCACTTGAGGGATTATCTTTACCCTGCACGCGGGAGCCGCCTGTGATCAAGCTCGACATTATCAACGAAGTGGTGGCCAAGACCGGGATCACCAAGACCAAGGCTGAGCTGGCCGTGGAGACCGTCTTCGAGAGCATGAAGAAGGCGCTGGCCGGCGGCAATCGCATTGAACTGCGGGGGTTTGGCGTGTTCAACGTGCGTCCACGCAAGACGGGCATCGGGCGCAACCCGCGCACCGGAGCCGAAGTATCCATTCCGCCAGGAAGGGCTGTGCGGTTTAAGCCGGGGAAAGAATTGCAGTCGATCGATTAGGAAAAACAGCTTCTGGCTTGTGGTTTCTATGCTGCGGTTTGCCGAGCAGTTCCCTACCGTGTAGTAGCATCAGAAGAGGACCTGCGTCGAATTTCCAGGCTTACATTGCATGTCGGAACTTAATTCCCCGATTCCTACTTCCACGCTCGAGTATTACCATGCGTTGCCGATGCCTGCGGGACGACGAATGCGGGAACACTATTGGCTGCACGCTTTATTGCTGCTGGCGACCGGCTTCACCACGCTGGTGGTGGGGGCGCGAATGGAGTTTAACTTCCTGCATAATTTGGCTCCGTTTGCCGCCGGCGATGAGTGGCTACCGTTCTTTCCCTTGGGATGGGTGATGGCGCAACCGTCGCGGCTGCTGCTGGGGATTCCATTTTCGGCGACGTTGCTGTTTATCCTGCTGGCACACGAAATGGGGCACTACCTTTTTTGCCGGCACTACGGAGTGCGGGCGACGCTTCCGTTTTTTATTCCTGCGCCAACACTGATCGGAACACTGGGAGCGGTGATTCGCATTAAGGCACCGATCCGGTCGCGGGCCGCGTTATTCGACATTGGGATCGCGGGACCGATCGCGGGATTCGTTGTCGCGGTTGCGACGCTGGGGGTCGCGTTGACGCTGTCGAAACCGATTGCCCCGGGAATGGGTCCGTCGGAGCTGCGATTGGGATTTCCAGCGATCTTTTACGTCATGCATGACGTACTGCGCAGCGTTGCGCCGCATCACAGGATTGCCGCGCTGCCGCTGGCCCGGATTTATCTGCACCCAACGGCAGTGGCGGCGTGGGTGGGTATGTTTGCGACTGCGTTGAACCTGCTTCCCAGCAGCCAACTGGACGGCGGGCACATCGTGTATGCGTTGGCGCCGCGCGCGCATCGCGTGATTTCGTGGATGACCGTGATCGTTCTGATCTATCTGGGCAGCATGTATGTCGGTTGGCGGGTGTGGGCGGGACTGCTGGTAGTGATGAACGTGATGACTTATCGGCAGCGACAGGCCCCGGAATATCCCATGCTGCCGCCGAATCGCTGGCCTTTGGCCGTGTTCGCGATGATTATGCTGGCATTGACGTTTACGGTTTCGCCTTTCCACATGGCTTGGCGATAGCCTAGAAAACCGCGGAGCTTTCGCTCCGCGGACAGCCGGGGGCGGCTGTCCCCACATTCTTCACTCTTCATTCGTTGGGTGGGCTTGCGCTAAAGGCTTAGAGGCAAGACCTAAGAACGCCTTCTCACATCAACCACAAAGCATCGACATCGACGATCACCTGGGTGCGGGGAATCTTTTTTTGTGCGGCATAGGCCAGCATGGCCCGCAGAGTTGTGTTGAGATTTTTCCTGCTCGGGGACTTGAGCACGAAGTGGTAACGGTAGTCGCGCTTCAGCCGCATGATGGGCGCTGTCGCTGGGCCAAGCACTCGCACGCCTTCGTGGCGAGTCGAGTCGAACCACTTTCCTAAAGTCCCAGACCATTGCAGGGCGTCGTCGAGTTTGTCGCTGCGCACGAGAACGTTGGCGAGGGCGGAATACGGCGGATAGTGCATCCAACTGCGGAATTGGAGTTCTTTTTCGTAGAAGCCGATAAAGTCGTGGCGGGCGGCATACTGCACGGCGTAGTGATCCTGAAAATAGGTCTGCAGAACAACTTTGCCGGGAGTTTGGCCGCGTCCGGCGCGTCCGGCGACCTGCGTGAGGAGCTGGAAGGTGCGCTCGGCGGCGCGAAAGTCGGGCAGGCCGAGAGCGACGTCGGCGCCGACCACACCTACCAGCGTTACGCCGTGAATGTCGTGGCCTTTGGCGATCATCTGCGTGCCGACGAGAAGGTCGAGTTGCCCGTCATTTAGGGCATTGAGCGCGCGCTCGAAATCTTCGTGGCTGCGGACGGTGTCGCGGTCGAGGCGGGCGATGCGCGCTTGCGGGAACATGCCGTGCAATAACTCTTCGAGTTTCTCCGATCCGGTCCCTAGAAAATAAACATACTCGCTGCCACAGTGGACACAGGCTTTCGGCACGGGTGCGGTGAAGCCGCAATAGTGGCAGACCATTTTGTGCTCGCGCTTGTGATGGGTGAGCGCGATGGCGCAGTTCTGGCATTCGAGCTTCTTGCCGCAGGTGCGGCACAGGACGACGGGGGAATATCCGCGACGGTTGAGCAGGACCATCACTTGTTCTTTTATTGGCGATCGGCGCTCGAGGCGCTCCTTGATTTCCGCAGCCAGTTTGCGCGAGATGACCTGCTCGTGGCCGGTCTCCTGAAACTCCTGGCGCATGTCGATGATTTCGACTTCGGGCAGCGGACGTTTCTCTACGCGATCGGGCAGTTCGACCAGTGCGTATTTGCTTTTCTTTGCGTTGAAATAGGACTCCAGCGAGGGCGTGGCCGATCCGAGTACTACGACCGCATTCGCCATCTTGGCACGCACTACTGCAACATCGCGGGCGTGGTAGCGCGGCGTTTCTTCCTGCTTGTAGGAGGAGTCGTGTTCTTCGTCGACGATGATCAGGGCGAGGTCGGCGACCGGGGCAAAGACTGCCGAGCGCGTGCCCACGACCATGCGGGCATCGCCGCGCTTGATGCGATGCCATTGCTCGGCGCGTTCGCGGTCGGAGAGCGCAGAGTGCAGGATGGCGACTTCATCGCCGAAGATCTGATGCAGATCGGCCGCGACGGCCGGGGTCAGGCCGATTTCGGGGACGAGCAGAATGGCAGAGCGTCCTGCCTCGAGCACTCCACGCATGGCTGCCAGATACACCGCAGTTTTGCCCGACCCGGTGACGCCGTGCAGCAGCATGCCGGAGAATTTGTGTGCTGCGACACTTTCCCGAACTCGCGCCAGCGCGGATTGCTGCGCCGGGTTCAAATCGAAATCGAAGAGAGAAGGTCTGGGCCGGGAGCGCGAGACGTTGAACTCCGCGGGCTGTTCGAGAATCTCGACGAGCCCGCGGCGGACCAGCGTGGCCAGCGTGGTTCGTGGGATGTCAAGTGATTGCAATGTGGTCAGTGGAACTTTTCCTCCGGACGCTACGAGCGCGTCGAGAAGTGTCCGCTGGTTGTCGTTGAGTTTGCCTTCGGCGGATTTTAGTAGGGCGAGCTTTATGGTGCGCTTGGCATCCTGGGCTGCGGAAACGTCTTCGCGCGTCAGCCATTTCTTGCGAACCATTCCAGCGAGGATGACGCGGGAGACTTTGGTGGCGGAGAGGAGCGTTTCTTCGCGGATCGGAGCGCGGGCGTCAGCGGGGGCTCCCACGTCTCGCAACACCGGCGAGGCGTGGGGCACCCCAGATTCGTCTTCGCCGGAAACGCGGGCGGCCAGATAATCGAGCACGCGGAACTCCGCAGCTTGCTCTTCCGGAGTGCGCCGCGAACGAGCGGACGATCCGGAAGTGCCCGCCTGATGCAGCGCCATCTCCCCTTCTTCGGTGAGGCGATAGCCGATCGAGCGTTTGAATTCGGCGGCCAGCGGCAGCATGGTGCGGAAGACTTCGCCGATCGGGGCGAGATAGTATTCAGAGATCCAGCGGCCTAGTTGCAGCAGTTGCTCGTCGAGGGCGGGCGTCGCGTCGAGGACGGAGAGAATATTCTTCGTGATGACGGACGGCTTGCGGTCGTGCACCTCGACGACGATACCCGTCATGCGCTGCTGACGGAATGGAACCAGCACCCGCCCGCCGATGACCGGCCTGGCGTCCGCGGGGACTCGGTAAGTGAAGACCATGTCCAGCGGCACGGGCACGGCGACGTCGCAGAATTC
>Ga0209274_10000311_pt1 | contig 33069 bp, 27 predicted proteins | sample HubBroMetageREF1_FD_188343 | JGI IMG/M metagenome (GOLD analysis project Ga0209274, IMG submission 188343) | Reference soil microbial communities from the Hubbard Brook experimental Forest, New Hampshire, USA - Hubbard Brook CCASE Soil... | ecosystem: Environmental > Terrestrial > Soil >...
CACGTCGTCGCAGAATCCGTCAGCTGACGGCTGCAAGAACACGACTTCGTAGTCCGGATTTTCACGGCCAATCAAACCTGACAGTTGAAGCCTCGAAACAGACTCCTCAAGGGCAGGGCTATAAGGCTCAGGGCCGCTCTCGGAGAAAACGAACGCGTCGAGAATCCGATAGTCCTTTTGGAGATCGCTAAAGATCTCCTGCAACTGGGAGTCGTCGCTGTGAAAGGCGAACCTCGTTTCCTTCGATCGCTTAAGGCTCTCCCGCTTGGCCAGCGTGAGTATGGCGGCTAGGATGTGATCAGGCAGAACGGCGTTTTGGCTAGCGGGCATATCGGACCTCCACTACTCTCGAATACCCTTCGTCGTTTCTTCGCGAAGCTTGAGGATTATCCGCCACCGGGGTCAATTTCGCAAGCGCATACGACCTGTAGGGGGACGTTTGCATTTGCGCTACCTATAGTAGTCTAGCGGTAATTTGTGGTTGCTGTCAATATAAAAACTAAGAAATGCACCACTATACTGGCTCATTTCCTTGGAAACTAGATTCGGTAATTTATGGTGCAAGACAGCCTTCCCAGTTTGGAATGCAGCATCTTACGCGTGGAAGCGTCCTTCCGCATAAGATTGCCCCTGCCCCTTTCGCGACGCGTGGGGTGGATCACGGGTGATCGGCCCGTCTCTGCATGGTTGCTACTCGGCAGCCCGGAGAGGTGTCGATTGCTTTCCGAGACTGAAGTTGAGTCTGATCACAATCTGAAATCGCTTCGTGAACGGATTACCGCTGAGGCTAATACTTCCGGCGCGACCCTGATCGACTTTCATGATCAGGCGTCAACGGCCCTGGCACTTCGTTTACTTCCGGTCCAAATCACCCCTCCAAGGCCAGGCTGGCGACTGACACTACCCCGGGAGATCGCCGCGATCATGGACGTCCGTCCCGGAGAAAGTGACTTGGCAGCGCTATTTACTCAGAACCACATTGAGTTTTGGACTATCAAGGGATTGAGGTCTGCGGTCGCACCGTCACTCACAGAAATCCTCTGAAAGCAGCCCAAGCGACGTCATTACTGAATCAACGTGCCTCCGTTGCTACCACCATTCGGTTCGGCCTCCGGCGCCAGGACCACAGCGGCCGCCACACGGTCGCCGGGTTCCATATTGAGGAGTCGCACGCCTTGGGCGTTGCGGCCGGATTCGCGGATCGTTGTCGAGTCCATGCGGATGATTTTGCCGTAGTGGCTGATCAGCATGACTTCGGAAGTTTCGTCGACTTGCGCAATCGCGACGACTTTGCCGACGCGCTCCGTCGTCTTCACGTTGATGACGCCTTTGCCGCCGCGGTTGGTCAGGCGGTATTCGTCGGCGGGGGTGCGCTTGCCGTAGCCGTTTTCGGTTACGGAAAGGATCAACTTTCCTTTGACCGCCGCGTCAATGGCTTCTGGTTCGCCTTCGAGTTTTTCCTTGGCAGGCGCGGGAGCGTCTGGCTTGGTTGTGGTGGCCATGCCGACGACGTAGTCTTTCTCTTCCAGGTCGATGCCCCAGACGCCGTAGGCTCCGCGCCCCATGGGGCGGACATGGCTTTCGTCGAAGCGGACGGCCATGCCTTCGTGGCTGGCGATGAAAACGATCTGGTTGCCGTTGGTGATGCGGGCGGCGACCAGTTCATCGCCGTCTTCGATGCCGATCGCGTTGATGCCGTTGGAGCGCACGTGCATGAACTCGCGCAGTTCGGATTTCTTGACCAGGCCTTTGCGCGTCGCGAAGAAGACGTATTTATTTTCTTCTTCGAGATTGCGCACGGCGAGCATGGTCTTGACGGTTTCGCCGGGTTGCAGGCCGATGAGGTTGCCGACGTGTTTGCCTTTGCCGGCGGCGCTGACGTCCGGGATTTCGTAGACCTTGAGCCAGTAGACGCGGCCCTTGTTGGTGAAGATGAGAATGTAGGCGTGCGTGCTGGCGATGAAGAGATGCTCGACGAAATCTTCGTCGCGCGTCTTCATGCCGGTGCGGCCCGTGCCTCCGCGGCGCTGCATGCGGTAGGTGGATATGGGCGTGCGCTTCATGTAGCCGGAGTGGCTGACCGTGACGGCGACCTGCTCGTCGGCGATGAGATCTTCGAGAACGATTTCCGCGGCCTCGTCTTCGAGGCGGGTGCGGCGCTCGTCTCCGTATAACTTCTTTACTTCCTCAAGTTCCTTGATGATGACTTTGCGCAGCTTGGTTTCGGAGCCGAGGATGGATTCGAATTCAGCGATGTTGCCGCGGACTTCCTTCAACTCGTTGGAAATTTCATCAATCGAAAGCTTGGTCAGGCGATGCAGTTGCAATTCGAGGATGGCGTCGGCCTGGCGGGTGGTGAAAGGCTTTTCGGCGTCGGGCTTGGGCGCGCGGCCGGTGGTGTTGATGTCGATTTTTTTGCCGCCGAAGTAGAGCACCAAATTTTCGCGGGCGTCGGCGCGGTTGGCGCTGCCGCGAATGATGGTGATGACGTTGTCGAGATGATCGAGGGCGTTGAGGTAGCCTTCGAGAATGTGCTCGCGGTCTTTCGCCTTCTGCAGCAGGTAGGCGGTGCGGCGGCGTACGACATCGACGCGGTGCTCAATGAAATATTTAATGGTCTGGACGAGGCCCATTTCGCGGGGCTGCCCATTGACCACTGCCAGCAGGATCATGGAGAAACTTTCCTGCATCTGGGTATGCTTGAAGAGCTGGTTGAGAACGATCTGCGGCTCGGCGCCGCGTTTGAGTTCGACGACGATGCGCATCCCGTCGCGATCGCTTTCGTCGCGAATGTCGGAGATGTCTTCGATGTCTTTATCGTTGACCAGCTGCGCGATGCGCTCGACCAGCCTTGCTTTGTTTACCTGATACGGAATTTCGGTGACGATGATGGCCTGGCGGTCTTTGTTGATGTTCTCGATCAAGGCCTTGGCGCGCATCATGAAGCGGCCGCGGCCGGTGCGGTAAGCCTCGAAGACTCCAGCGCGGCCGTGGATGATGCCGGCGGTCGGGAAATCCGGGCCCTGCACGAATTTCAGAATCTCGGCCAGTTGCGCGTTGGGATTGTTGACGAGAGTGATCGTAGCGTCGACGATCTCGGTGAGATTGTGCGGCGGAATCTTTGTCGCCATGCCGACGGCAATTCCGTCGGAGCCATTAACCAGAAGGTTCGGAATGCGCGCGGGTAAAACGTCAGGTTCGATTTCGCTGCCATCGTAGTTGTCGTGGAAGTCGACCGTTTCTTTGTCGAGATCCTCGAGCAGCGCCGTGGAAACTGGAGCGAGCTTGGCTTCAGTATAACGATCCGCTGCCGGCGGGTCTCCGTCAACTGAGCCGAAATTTCCCTGCCCAAAAATCAACGGATAGCGCAAGCTCCACGTCTGCGCCAGCCGAACCAACGCATCGTAAACCGCCAGGTTCCCATGAGGATGGTACTTGCCCATAACATCGCCGACGATGCGGGCGCACTTGCGCGTGGCCTTGTTGGGCTGCAGGCCCATCTGCTGCATGGTGTAGAGAATGCGGCGATGCACGGGCTTCAATCCGTCGCGCACGTCGGGCAGGGCGCGGCCGATGATCACCGACATGGAGTAGTCGAGATACGACCGCTTCATCTCCTCTTCAATGTTGACGGGTTGAATGTTCAACGCGCCGGGGCCGTCGCCGCCGCCTGGAGGAGGAGTGAGAGGGAGTTCGGGGTTTTGATCGTCAGCCATGGATCGCTCTTAGCCTTTAGCTTTTAGCCAAAACTCGGGCAACTCGAAATCTGGTACGTTGCGCCGTTGGAATCTTGTAACTGCTTGTATTTACAGGGCGTTATATGCCTTGGGAGCTGTGCTTATTGTACCACGGCTGGCGCCTTCAGAGAGTAACGGACAAGAGCCCCTTCTCGCAGAAGACGCGAGAAAATGGGGCACCCGGATTTTTGTTCCGAGATGGGAAATCTGGGGGAAATGATTGCAGAATTGGTTGAGGGTCACTGAACAACAGGCGGCGTGGCTGCTAGGCTGCGCGGATGACGCGGATTCCGTCGCTGGATGGGTTGCGGGCGATTTCTATCTCGCTGGTCGTGGTGGGGCATTGGGCGGAGTTGCGTTATCACTCGGGCGTGGCAGGGGCGTTTGCCAATCTGGGAGTGAGAATCTTTTTTGTTATTTCCGGGTATTTGATTACGACTCTGCTCTTGAAGGAATATGGCAGGACTTCGACGATTGGGTTGCGGGAATTTTATGTGCGGCGGGCGTACCGGATTTTGCCGGCGGCGATCGTGTTTATGGTGCCAGTGTTTGTGATTTTCTGGCATGAACTGCGCTGGTATCACATGGCGGCTGCGGCGCTTTATCTCGCGAACTTTGATTTTTCTCATCCGTGGTTTCTGGGGCATTTGTGGTCGCTGAGCGTGGAGGAGCAGTTTTATTTTCTGTGGCCGGGAGTGTTGAAGAAGTGGCATCGGCAGCGGGTGGCGATTCTGGCGGGAGTGGTCGCGGCTGCGCCGTTGTATCGGGTGGCGTGTCATTTCCTGGGATTGCACGGGCGGGCCGACGAGACGTTTCCGGCCGTGGCGGATGTGCTGGCGATTGGGTGTTTGCTCGGCATTTTTGCTGCGCGGTTGCCGAAGATTAAGGCGGGGTGGGCGTTGACGATGATCGTGCCGGTGATGCTGGTACCTGTTTATTTGGGAGTGTTGAGATTTCATGTGACTGCGTTGTTGCTGTTGGTGCTGTGGCCGGTAATGCATCTTTCGATTGCTGGACTTCTGCTGCACGTGGTGCAGAGGCCGTATTGGATTTTGAACTTACGGCCGGTTGAGTGGCTGGGGAAGATCAGCTACAGCCTTTATTTGTGGCAGCAGTTGTTTGTTTACGGAGAGCATTCCAAGCCCTGGTACTTTGTCGTGTTTGCGGTCGGGCTGGCGGGAGCTTCTTATTACTTGGTGGAGCGGCCGATGTTGAGGGTGCGGGAGCGCAGAGCCGGAGTCAGGAGAGCGTTGGCGACGGCGGCCTGAAGTGGCCTGCGGCAGAATCTTTCGCCGGCGATCTATGCGGCGCAGGGACTAAAGCCCTTTTTCACTCTGAACCTTACGCGGCGCTGAAGCGCCGCTCTTCCACGGCACGGCGACATGTCGAGGGTGCGCGTCGCGGGGTGCATGTCACGACTGGACAGCGTTGGTGCATGGAGGGGTGCACGGCAGGCGTTTTCCAGTGAAAGTGTTTGCGCAGGCGGCCCCTCCGTCTCTACGGACCGACGACTACTTCGTTAGGGAACGAGGGGAGCCGAAAGCTTGCGCCACGGGATTGGTTCGATGCGACTGTTTCGGGCAGGTTCAACGACGACAGGACGATCTTTCGGTTCCAGGAGCCGGTGGTGTAGTAGTCGGCGCGGGTGTAGAGGGCGCCGTCGGCAATGGTGTAGTCGGATATTTCTTCGCGGTGGCCGTCGCGAAAGATGAGGATCGCGGGCGCAGTTACGGCCGGAGGCGCTGTGGGCTGGCGTTCGGGGCGAGGTTGCGAGTTCAACACTCGATTCGTCTTTTCTCGATCAATCATCTCCTGATCAATGATTTCCGCTCCGGAAGCTTCCGGGCCGCTTACGCGAACGTAGCGGTCACCGCGCAGTTCGATCATGAGTGGCTGGGCCGGTGAGGAAAAATGCTCGGGCGCAGGTGCGGCGGTGGGAGGGGCCTGCAGAAAAATCATCGGCGGCTGGGACGCGACGGGGTATCCGGTGCTGTAGAGATAGTCGGAGTAGAACGGGTCGGAAAACGCGAGCGGATAAGAGGCTGAGTGCGCGAAGCTGCCGCGGTTGAATCCGGACGAGAAGCGCGGAGAGGCATGAGACATGCGCTGCGCGTTCATAGACGGCGCAAATGCGGCGACGAGTGTGATGAGAAGCAATCGGCGCATGGGGAATTGCCTTCAAAAACACATGATACTCCATCGAAGGATGCATGGACCACCCATATATGAACCGACCGATCCTCCCGCAGTAGCGCCTGCGCTGAATAACGCGCAGGCGGTACAGTCCACGGTATTCATAGCGTTGGCTGACGTAGGGTCCCTCGCCCGGCTGTGGCCGGGCTCTGGATGACATCGGGGCTTAGACAATTTTGAAATTGACCGACGGAGTGGTTCGACTTCGCTCAAAGCGGAAAACCGGCGTAGACGCGGCTATAATTCCGCTGATGGCTTGGCTGGTCGGCTTCGATAGATGAAATCTGTCCTTCGATTTGCGCTGCTGGCGCTGGTGCTGGTGATTGTGGCGATGGTGTCGGCGCTGACGGCGATGCGGTTTGCCATTCACGGGCAGGAGGTCGCGGTGCCACCGCTGGTGGGGCTGACTCCGGTGGAAGCGGAGCGGGCGGTCTCGGGATTGGGCCTGCAGATGTCGATCGAACGGCAGTATTACAGTCCGCAGATTCCTGAGGGTCGCATTATGTCGCAACTGCCGTTGCCGGGGACGAAAGTGCGGCACGGCTGGCTGGTGCGTGTGGCGCAGAGTCTGGGGAAGACGCGGGTGACGATTCCGGATGTGACCGGCGAGAGCGAGCATGCGGCGGAGTTGAACATACGGCGGCGGGGGCTGGACGTGGCTTCGATGGCGGATGTCACGGTGCCGGGGATTCCGGCGGATCAGGTGCTGGCGCAGAGTCCCACGGCGAACGAGGCGCAGGTGGCGGCGCCGAAGATCAGCTTGCTGGTGACGACGGCGTCCGAGCCGCAGGCGTTTGTAATGCCGAGCTTTGTGGGACATCCGCTCGGAAGCGCCAGCCGCAGCTTGCAGGATGCGGGGTTTAAGTTGGGGAATGTAAGTGTGGCATTGCCGATGAGTTCCGCAGCGAGTGACGTATCGAACCTGGGGAATCCGGCCGCACCGTCAGTGTTGCCGGCACAGCCGTCGCCGTCGAGCGTGATTGTGTCGCAAGTGCCGGGGGCGGGGCAGAAGGTGGTTGCAGGGAGCGCGGTTAATTTTGAAGTAAGGTGATGAGTTGCTGCAGATTATAGACCTCTGGGGCTGAAGCCCTTTTGGAAAAACGAAGAGTCTTTATCGCAGCGCTGAAAGTACTGCGCCACCCAAGAGCGGTTTTCATCAAACCGCAACTCCGTCATCATTCTCTTAGATTCTTTCTGTTAGAGCCTTTCGAATATTGCAGCGAAGAAGCCGTCGCAGGGGTGGATGCCTGGGATAGTGCGAAGGTAGAGGCCGCGAGTGAGCGAGGTTGGGTCGGACGAGGCTTGGTCGGGCCAGGTCAGCTCGCCGGATTCTTTCAAGTGATTGAGTTCGACGCGGCAATCGAGCAGGCGGAAGGAATTATTTTCCGACAGCGCTTGTTCGACTACGTTTTCGTTTTCTTCTTTTTCCAGCGAACAGGTTGAGTAGATGAGGCGTCCTCCGGGTGCGACGTGGGAGAGGGCGGAGCGGAGGATTGCGAACTGGCGCTGCGCTAATCGCGCGAGATCGTCGAGGGTAAGCCGCCATTTGATTTCGGGATTGCGTGCGAGCGTTCCCGTGCCGGAGCAGGGGACGTCGGCAAGAACGCGGTCAAAGTGCATGGATAGTGGGAGATGCTGCGCGTCGGCGGCGAGGATTTGGATGCTCGCAGAGGACTGCGGTTTGAGACCCGGACCCACAGGAGACCCGGAGCTACGCTTTGCTGGGTGCTGCGAATTCTGATGCGACAGATTCTGGTTCGACAAACGTTGATGCAACAGATTTTGCAACAGGCGGGCGCGGTGGGGATGAAGCTCGACGGCGGTGATTGCGGCTGAGGGGTCATGGTCTGCGATGGCGAGAGTCTTGCCGCCGGGAGCGGCACAGCAGTCAAGAATGCGGGAGCCTTCGCTAAGTCCAGCGGATCCTACTAGGGCGGCGACGAGTTGCGAGGCTTCGTCCTGAATGACGATTTGGCCGGTGCGGAAGGCCTGGGTTTTCGTGACGTCTCCGGCTTGGACGCGGCGGGCGGAGGTTAGCAGTCCACCGGGGATAAGGGTGATTCCTTCCTCGTTGAGTTGCTGTTCCGCGGTGGGTACGCGGAGACGGATTGCGGTCGTTGGAACGGACTGATCGTGTTGGCAGATTTCGTGAGCGGCAGTGAGTCCGTAGGGGCGTGCCCAGCGCTCGACCAGCCATTGTGGATGCGCGAGAGTGCGGGCCAGGGCTTCTGGGGAGGAGCTTTCGGCCTCGGCAGTATCGCGGATTTGCGGCGCGGCCGAGAGCTTGCGCAGGACGGCGTTCACGAAGGGCGCGGCGGAACGTTTGCGGGCGCGTTTTACGAGTTCGACGCTTTCGTTAAGGGCGGCACGCTGCGGTATGCGATCGAGCCAGAGGAATTGGTAGAGGGCCAGGCGCAGGGAGATGAGAATCTCGAGGTCGAGTTTGGACAGGGCTTGCGAGGACGCCGCGGCGATCTCGGAGTCGAGGCGCGAACGCCAGCGGAGCACGCCCATCACGAGCTCAGTGGCTAGAGCGTGATCGGGAGTGGAGAGATTCGCGTGGGCGGGAGCGTGCAGGAGGTCGGAGGCGTAGGAGGATTCGCGCTCGACGCGGAGGAGGACGTCGAAGGCGGCGGCGCGGGCAGGGGAGACTGGCATTCATTCCAGATTGTAGGCGGGAAGGAAGCAACTCACCACAGAGGACACGGAGGACACAGAGGGTTAACCCAGCTTTTCGCCGGGGTGGGGATGATAACCGCGGACGAAATCTGCGGCCGTGGTGCGTTTCTTGCCTTCGAGTTGGATTTCCAGGAGTTCGAGTGAGGTGTGGTTGCCGCAGCCGACCAGGAGACGATCGGAATCGGCGCGCACTTCGGCTGGTGGGAGTGCGTTGGCGGTGGGGCGCGCTTGGATGATCCGCAGGGTTTTGCCGCGGAATTTTGTGTAGGCGCCGGGCCAGGGTTGGAAGCCGCGGATGCGGTTGAAGATTTCGGCGGCGCTGCGGGAAAAATCTACGAGGGCATCTTCTTTTTTCAGGATGGGAGCGAGCGTGGCTTTTGAGTTGTCTTGTGGGCGCGGGCGAAGAGAACCGGCTTGGAGGCCGCGCAGAGTTTCGACCATGAGATCAGCACCGATGGCGGCCAGGCGCGGGGCGAGGGTTTCGGCGGTGTCGTCTGTCGCGATTGCTAATTCCTGCTGTTGGAGGATATCGCCGGTATCGAGGCCGGCATCGATGCGCATGGTGGTGACGCCGGTGACGGTTTCTCCGTTGGCGATGGCCCACTGGATGGGCGCTGCGCCGCGGTATTTCGGCAGCAGCGAGGCGTGCAGGTTGAGGTTGCCGAGGGGAGGGAGATCGAGCATCCACTGGGGGATGATGCGGCCGTAGCCGACGACGATGATGGCGTCGGGCTGGAGGGCGGTGAGCTGGGCGCGGAATTCTTCGTTCGACTTGATGCGGTCGGGCTGGGTGATGGGGAGATTTAGTTTCTGGGCTGAATGCTTTATTGGCGAGGCGACTAGTTCTAGGCCGCGTCCTTTGGGACGGTCGGGCTGGGTCACGACGAGATGGATGCGGAATCCGGCGGCCACTAGCTTCTCTAGTGTCGGGACGGCGAAGGGCGGCGTGCCGCAGAAAACGAGATTGAGAGACATTGGGTAATTGGGGAATTTAGTAATTGAGTAATTGAAAACCTAACCCACGGGGGCTCAAGCCCAATTCTTCGACGCGCTTTACGCGGCCCTGGAAGGGCCACTCTTCCACGGTGTGGCCAGCTTTAATAAGTCTGCCTGCAATAGCAACTCGAAACTGGTCCCAAATTACACAATCACCGGATTTCCCAATTTCTCAGTCCTACCATTCCCCGGCTTTCATCATTTTGCGGATTTTGCGTTTCATCAGGTCGCGTTTCAGGGCGCTGATGTGGCTGATGTAGAGCTTGCCGTTCAGGTGATCGGTTTCGTGGAGGAAGGCGCGGGCCAGCAGGTCTTCTCCGGTTTTTTGGTAGACCTTGCCGTGAGCGTCCTGGGCGCGGATGGTGACTTTGTTGGGGCGGGCCACGTTCTCGCGGAAATCGGGGATGCTAAGGCAGCCTTCGCTTTGGGTGTGGCGGCCTTCGGTGTGAATAATTTCGGGATTGATGAGGACGAGCTTGGCGTTGGGATCTTCCTTGAAAGTTACGTCGATGACGGCGATGCGGCGGGCAATGCCGATCTGCGGGGCAGCCAAGCCGACTCCGTGGGCGGCGTACATCGACTCGAACATATCGTCGATGAGCTTTTGCAGTTCTTCGTCGAAGACCGTCACCTTTTCGGAAGGCTTTTCGAGAACCGGATTGCCGAATTTTACGATGGGATGGATCATCAGAGTGAGATCATGAAAGCCTAGATCATTACGTTTTTAGATCATCAGAGTTCAGATCGTCGTATTTGGATTAAAAATCTTTCAGTTGCTGGCAGTAGCCCTGGAAATTTCTCAGGGTTTCGATCATGGAATCGCCGCCGAATTTTTCCAGAGCGCAGCGCGCCAGCGTCAGGGCGACCATGGCTTCTCCGGCGACGCCGGCCGCCGGTACCACGCACACATCGGAACGCTCGTAGGCCGCTTTGACGGGCTCGCGCGTCGAAAAGTCGACCGACTGCAGGGGGCGGCGCAGGGTGGAAATTGGTTTCAAATAGCCGCGTACGCGGATTTCCTGGCCATTGGAGACGCCGCCTTCGATGCCTCCGGCGTTGTTGCGGGTGCGGGAGAAAGCGGTGAAACCGGAAGTCGCCGTGTAGCCGATTTCGTCGTGTACCGCCGAGCCGGGAGCGAAAGCGGCGGCGACGCCCGATCCGATTTCGACGGCCTTGACGGCTTGCAGCGACATGACCGCGGCGGCCAACAGGGCGTCGAGACGTTCGTCCCACTGGACGTAGGTGCCGAGGCCGGGAGGAACTTCGTGGGCAACGACTTCAAAGACCCCGCCGAGCGAGTCTCCGGTCTTGAGAACTTTGTCGACTTCTTCTTTCATGTGCTGCTCGGCTTCGGGGTCGGCGCAGTTGAGAAGGACCTCTTCGCGATCACACGCGTGATCATAGAGGGCGAGGATATGTTCCCACGGGACCTGACCGGCGAAGGAGACGTTGCCGGTGGCGACCACGTGACTGAGAACTTCGATGCCGAGTTCGCGCAGGAAAAGTTTGGCGATCGCTCCCAGAGCCACGCGGGCAGCGGATTCGCGGGCGGAGGCGCGTTCGAGTACGTAGCGGGCTTCCGGGAAGTTATATTTCAGGGCTCCGGCGAGGTCGGCATGGCCGGGGCGGGGCGAGGCCACGCGCTTGTGTTTCGCGGGATCGCCTTCGCCGATGGGCAACGATTCCTGCCAGTTCTTCCAGTCGCGGTTTTCCAACTGGACGGAAATAGGCGAGCCGATGGTCATGCCCTGACGCACGCCGGAAAGAATGTGGGCGGTATCGCGCTCGATCTTCATGCGGCCGCCGCGACCGTAGCCCTGCTGGCGACGCCAGAGTTCGCGGTCGAGGAAGGGCTGGTCGATTTTCAGTCCGGCGGGCAGGCCGGAAAGGAAAGCGACAAGAGCTTCGCCATGGGACTCTCCGGCAGTGAAATAGCGCAGCATAAACGGTCGATTGTAACTGATGGGAGATGGAATCGGGGTTCCAGTGCGGGAATCGAGGGCGCGTATTCCGAAGAAAAGGCATAGGAAACTGGATTAAAACCGGGCAAAAAGCGGCGTCAGAGGGTACAATTGGGCCAACGTCATACCCGTCTGGGTTCGAACCGAACCGCCGCAAGCAAATTTCTCTGGCCACGATTTAAGGAGTTGCGCTGTGCGTCCGCAGGATCAAATTGAACGCGAAGAAGTTTTTGGCAAACGTGAAATTCGTTGCCTGCTGGCGCACGACCACGTCCTGCTGCGCCAGGGATTACGGCGTTTGCTGGAGGATGAACCCGACATGCAAGTGGTGGCGGAGGCTGGTCACGCGGCCGAAGCCCTGCGGAAGGTAGGCGAGCATCGCCCGGAAATCGTGATCGCCGATGCACACCTGTTTCAGTGCGCGGCCGATCAGGCGGAACGGTTGCTTCTGCGGGAATCCTCTGACAGTAGAGTCCTGTTCCTGACCGCGCATGAAGACGGCGTGCGGGAAGAGCCAGCCGACGCGATCCGTTGTGTCGTGCGGCAGACTTCCGCGGAAGAGTTGGTGGAGATGGTGAGGCGAACCCACGCTGCGCAGAAGAAGATGGTTGTGCGGGACCGGACCGAAAGAAGCCTGGGAGAATGGGGTTCCGATGGTCTGGCTCCCCGAAAGCGGGTCTTGACGGCGCGAGAACGCGAGGTGTTGAAGTTGTTGGCTGAGGGCAGGACGGTGCGGTCCGCAGCCGGCGTTTTGGGGCTCAGCGCCAAGACGGTGGACGCGCACAAGTTCAATCTGATGCGGAAGCTGGGGATCCACAACAAGGCGGAGCTGGTGATGTGGGCGATTCAGAAGAGAGTGGTGAAGCTGCCGGCGAATTTCTAGGGATCTGTTCCCTGTGATCGAAACCTTTCGACCTCTGCAGAAAGTTTCTTCCGCCCCTCCGGGGCTTGTAAATTATGCCTAGTCCACCGACGGCTTACGCCGCTTCGTGGCTGCGGCATCGCAGATTTGTTTCATCCTTAGAATACAAACCCCACGCTTAGTCTTGGACCGCTATGACGGCGAGTTCTGCAAGGCTTGCAACTGTGAGATCGGGTGTGGCGTTGGCGGCTTTGACGGCGCCGACGCCGGGGTTTGCCGAGGGACGGTTCACCCATACGGTGGCGAGGCCGAGCGCCTGGGCGGGGATTACGTCGTGGTAGATGCTTTGGCCGACGTGCAGCACGCGATGGGCGGGGGCGTGGATGCGGCTCAGGGCTAACTCGAAGAGTTTCAAGGAAGGTTTGTAGGCCTGGGCTTGCTGCGCGGTGATGACTTCGTCGAAATCAACTTCGAGTTGGGGACGCGTCAGGGCGAAGAGATCGTCGTCTACGTTGGAAAGAATGGCCAGGCGAAAGCGGGTCTTAAGCTGGCGAAGAGCGGCGACGGTATCGGGCCAGGGCTTCCATGTGGAGAGAGAGTCGGGCAGTGAGCGCGCTTCTGCCGCGGTGGGAGTGAATCGAAGCTCGTCGCCAAACTGGCGGACGACCGACTCCAGAACTTCGCGATAGCGGCGAAATTCGCCCTGTTCGGAACGCTGCTCAAAGTCTCCGTAACGTTTGAGCACGGTGGCGTTGTCCATCTTTTTTCCATGGGCGAAGAGGATACGATGCAGCGCCGCGAGAATTCCGGCTTCCCAGTTGATGAGCGTGCCGTAGCAATCAAAGGTGAGAACTTCGAAGCGGGAGAAGTCGAGCATGGGAAGCTGGGTCCGTTCAGGCGCCGGCGGTGTCGAATTGCCAGCGGGTCGCGTTGTTGGGGAAATCCTTTTCGGTCCAGGCTAATACTACGCGGGGGCGGACGGAGTAGAGCACGACCTCGGGCGTGGTCATGAGGGGCATTTTGTACTTGGCGCGGGACGCGGCGTCGACTTTCTTGAGTGTCGCCTTGTCGGTGAGGGCCAGCTCTGTGGCGATGCCCTCGAGGATGACTACGTCATCGCCGGAATCGAGATGGATGGAGATGGCTGGGTTGTGAGTCAGATTGCGGGCCTTGCGGGACAAGCGGCCGGTGCCGAAGTAGAGAGCGCCGTCAATCCAGAAGCCCCAGACGGGGATGGAATGCGGGCGGCCGTCGGGGCGCGTGGTGCAGATCCAATAATTGCGGGACTCGGCGAGCCGCTTTTCGGCGTGGGTAAAGGGCAGGTAGTGTTCCCGAGGTTTCAGTCCGTAATCGGGCGGAATGTGGGGTAAGCCGACGCTGCAGTTAGCGGGCTGGGCGATCTTCTTCGTGGCGGGTTTGTGCGGGGATTTTTTGGAAGCTTTCGTTTTCGACATTGCCGTACCTTGGAAAATCAAAGTCCCCACCTTTCGGCAAGCTCAGGGCAGGCTCTGTCGCAAATACGCGACAAGGATGGGGCACCCTCTTGGATGCGGTTGACTACTTTAACGCCGTGGGTCAAGGCCAGGCAAGGTGGGAGTTGGATCGGGAGATTGGTCGAGTTCGGCGTCGAGGGCTGCTGCGGGATCTTCCTGCGAAACAGGCTTTTTCGGGGCGAGAAACTTTTCGGTGTTCAGGAGCGGGCGGGCGAGAGATGAGTTGTAGCTGGTCCAGGGGCTATCGAGGCCGGCCTCGCGCTCGAACTGGGCGCGCATGGCTTCCATCTTGGAGTCGAGGTCGTCGAGGTAGTGCAGCATGAGGGCTTCGGGAAACATGGGAAGTTTGGGCGAGCCGAAATCGTACTGTCCGTGATGGCTGATGATGAGGTGCTCGATCATTATCTTGAGTTCGTCAGGGAAGTCGGGCTGGAGGGCGAGCTTAGCCTGCAACATTTCCAGCTCGATAATCATGTGGCCGAGCAGCTGGCCTTTGGTTGTGTAGGAGAACGATCGGTTGTAGGTGAGCTCGTGAATCTTGCCGATGTCGTGCAGAAACGCGCCGGTGAGAAGTAGATCGCGATTGATTTGCGGATAGTTCTGGCACATCAGATCGCAGGAGCGGAACAGCGAGACGACGTGATCGAGCAGGCCGCCGATGTAGGCGTGATGCAGGGTTTTGGCTGCCGGTGCGTTGCGGTAGGCCGGGGCGATCTCAGGATCGGCCATAAAGGCTTGGATGAGCGACTTGAGATGCGGGTTCTGAAACGAAGCGACAAAGTTGGTTAGAGTTCGCCAGAGTTCGTCAACGTCTTTGGTAGTCTTGGGAAGATAATCGGCGAAGTCGACTTCGGATTCGCCCAGCTTGCGCAACTTGTGGATAGTGAGCTGAAAGCGGTTTTTGTATTTGTTGATGAGGCCTTTGATCTTGAGGTAGTCATCCTGCTCGAAGGCATCGAGAACTTCTTCGACGTTGTCCCACATTTTGGCTTCGAGCTGGCCGCTGCGGTCGCCCAGACTGAGCGCTAGGTAAGGCTCGCCGGTCTTTTTCGGCTTGATCTGCTTGGCGACGACGACGAAGTTTGAGGTGATGACCTTGTTTTCGTGGCGCGCGCAATCGCCGATGTAGAAATCTTTCATGCTGTGCCTGGATTAGGGCTGTCTGAGTATAAAGCACGCGGCGCACCGCAACGATCAAAGGAGCAAAGCATCAGAGGAAGCCGAGCTTCTTATGTTTCTTCCTGAGCTTCTTGGCGTCGGCTTCCTTAGCGGCATCGGTTTCGATGGGCTTTGTCTGATTCGGGCTGGCGCCGGTATCGATGTAGCCTGGCTTGGGATCAATGTAGGCTTCTTCGCGCAGTTTGGTGAGGTAGGCGCGGAGGGCGGGCTGCAGTTTCTGGTAGTAGAGCGCGTCCTGAATTTTGGGAAGAACATCCTTTAGAGGAGGAACGCCGGCCATCTGGTGGTCATCGACCTTAAGGATCACGTAGCCTTGCTTAGTGCGAATCACATCGGTGAGTTCGCCGGATTTCATGGCAAAAGTTCTGTCCTCGAGTTCCTTCGCCAGTTGGCCGCGCTTGAACATGCCCAGTGTGCCGCCGTCGGCGGCCGACGGGCCATCAGAATTTTTCTTGGCAATGTCTTCGAAACTGGCGCCGTCGTGAATCTGTTTGAGGAGATCTTTGGCTTTGGCCTCGGCGGCGCTGAGGGCTTCGGCCTGGGCGGCTTGCGTAGCGGCGTCATCGGCGGCGGGTGGAGCACCCGAAGCAGCGGGCGCGGCGGAGTCGGTTGCCGGCGGTGCGGCGGCAGGGGTGGGAGCCGGCGCGACCGCTTTGGGCGCGACCAGAATCTCACTGAGGCGGATGAACTCCGGCTGTTCCATCTCGCTCTTGTGTTCATCGTAGAATTTCTGCTCTTCCTCTTTGCTGACCGCGAGATGGGAGCTGACTTCCTCGCCAATCACCTTTCGAGTGATGATCTGATTGCGCTGCTGCTGCTTGAAGTCTTCCCAGGAGACGCCCTGTTTGGTCGCCTCTTTTTCGAGATCTTCGAGGGTATCGAGCTTCATCTCCTTGCGCATCTGGTCGAGTTGCTTGATCAGCTCGGTGTCGCCGGTAATATCGAGGTCTTTGCCTTTGTCGAGTAAAAGCTGCTGGTCGATGAGATCGCGGAGAACGTCCTTCTCACGCTCGGCGAAAGCTTTGTCGGGATCCCTGGCGTCTTGCTGTTTGACTTCGTCCCGCAGCTGGTCCTTGCTGCGCTCAAACTCGGAACGGGTGATGATCTGGTTGTTGACCCGGGTGATGATCTCTTCCACTACCTGGCCGGAGGGTTGAGGGCCGGCCGCAGGTTTTGCGGAAGCCGGTTGCCCTGCAGGTTGACCGGCGGGTGGTGCTGAGGCTAGCGCGGAAGATTGCGCAGTAGATTGTCCGGCGGCTTGTCCGGCGAGGGCGGGCAGACATGCGAAACCGATCAGAACCAAAGCAATAAGAATCAAATCAGTCAGAATCAAGCAAAGCTTCTTCATAGGATGTATTAGGCCACCACGCTTCTTGAGTCCTTGCTTTCTGGTGCGTGCAAAAGTGGGATCCGGCCGATGGAATATTTTACTCCTTCGGATGGAAACCTGCGGGATCGGCCTCTTGATTGGACGCTTGGGCAAGCGAGAAAGTTGGCCGCCAGGCAGGTCAGGCGGTGCGTGCCAGGGCGAGGGCGGTTCGGTCGTCGCAGCGGGGCGCGCCGCCACCGAAGGCCTCGGCCGCTTGCAGGACGGAGGCGCAAAGCTCTCGAGCGTCGCTGACGACCGGGGCGGCCTGGAAAAGCTGTTTGACGCCTGCGAGGCCGAATTCCTCTCCAGACCTTTCGCGGTAGCCCGGGCAGCTCACCACTCCGCGAGAAACGAGCAGCAGAGCGGCATCCTTCTCCAGGCCGATGGTCGGCGCGTCGCAGGTGGCGTGGGAAAAGAGTCCCAGAGGCAGGCCGGTCGAAGCGAGCTCGGCGATGCCGGTACTGTCGCGGACCAGGCCCGGGGTATGTCCGGCATTGGTGTAACAAAGCGTGCCGAACTTCTCGTGGTAGCAGGCGATGAAAGCGGGGCAGGGGTGGACGTCTCTCGAGGTGTCGATGAGGCCGCGGTTGATGCGAAGACAGAGCTCGGTCATAGCATCGGATTCATTGATGTCGGAGCGGGAGAAAAGCTCGACTCCGACGTTGCGAAAGATTTGCTGCGCGGTCCCGAGGATGCCGCGGTTCTCGTCGCGGCGGCCGGCGACATCGAGCAGACCAAACAGAACGCGTTCGGGGCTGACGCGCACTGAGTCGTAAAAATCTCCGGCAACGCGTTGACCCACGAAGACGGCCCCGATGTTGGCCCCTTCCATCACGGGAAATACGGTGGCGACGGGCTCGGTGGTGGTGGGTGCGGAGTCGGCGGAGTGGGAGTGGAACAGAGGCATGAAAAGGCAGGTCCAAGGGCGAAGCTAGCACAGGAATGGATCGCGGGCAAATATCGAGCTGCGCTCGATGGACAGCCGGTGGCGGCTGTCCCCACATTTAAGACCGATGCATGCTATTTGCCGTATTTGTCGGCGAGATAGCGGGCCAAGTCGGACTCGAACTGGCCGTAGTCGGAGTGGATCGTCGCACGCAGGGCGGCTTCGGTGGAACTGCCCTGGCTGAGCAGCTGCAGGATGCGCTGAATATCGCTCATGCCGTAAGAATCATTGATGTAGGCGACGGCTGCCAGCGATTCAGCGTAGGCGACGTAGGCCTGTGCGCCGGAGAAGCTCTGGAAGCTGCCTTCCAAAGCGTTGAGCGGGATATTTTGCTGCGCTTTGAAGAGTAGAGAGAGCTGGTGTCCATTGCCGCCGAGACTTTTGGGCTCGAGGAACTGGGCGATGCCTTCGTGCAGCCATGGTGGGCAGCGGCCGCCGGAAAGCTGCGTAATAAATGAGTGAGCCAGTTCGTGTTTCAGAACGTGCGCCAGTTCCGGCGTCATGGAACTCAGACCGCTGATCGGGATTCGCAGCTTGCCGTCATTGATCGCGCCCGACCAGGTGGGAGCGTGGGTGACATCGAAGAAGGCCTGCTCGGTGTAAAGCGTTACAAGAATGTTGTCGCGGGGCGGGTTGCCGAGATCGCGAACCAGGTCGTCATAGTCGGATTCGAGCGCGGCTAGGATCTGTCCGCGGAGGGCTTCCGAGGTTTGTTTGCCCTCATAGTGCAGAACGAAATGACTGCTCTCGCCCTGGGCGAAATCGGACTCGACCGTCTGCTCGCGCTGAGCTTTGGCGAGGAACTGCTGGACCGCACGATCGGGGCGCAACTCGAGGGAGCGTTTCCAGTTGGCGACAGCGTCCTTGGTGTGGTCCGATGCGAACTGGGCGTAACCGAGCATCGTATAGGCGTCGGGCGAACTGGGCGCAGACCTTACGGCGCGCTCGGCATAGGGCAACGCCTGAGCTGCATTCCCGGTACGCACCAGCAACGCGGAGTAATAGATCAGGATGGTCGAATTGTCCGGCTGGAAACGCAGGGCGCTCTCGAAATACTGGTGGGCTTGGGCGATGTTGCCGTGTTCGAACTCAAACTTGCCGGCGATGAAATCGGCGGTCGCGCTCAGCTCAGCGTTACCCTTGGCTTCGAGGCCGGCGAGGGCATCAGGGTTGACTTTGCCTTCTTTAATGATTTTGGTGATGAGATCGCCTTCGTTGGCCAGGCTATCGGCGAGACTGAAGGCGGGAAGGTCGCTGACCTTCGCATCTCCTGATGCGTTATGAGTGGGCATGCCTCCGGCGTCGACGTGATCCACTGATGATTTAGGGATGGCGTACGAGTCGTCGCCGATGTCGTATTCGTAGTGATTGCCGTTTTCGCGGACGTTGTCGGCCACGATGGTGCGGCCATTTTTCAGGTGGATGGTGTCCGCCGCCGCGCCGGCCAGGGTGAGCGACCACGCCAAGGCGAGTTGGCCCATAAATTGGCCTATAGAGATGACACGAAGACGCATTCAGGCGCATTCTAGCAACTGAGGACAGTCTCACCTACGTGACGAAGGTACTACTGAAGATGCTAATGCAGGCTCTAGTGAAGAGGCGAGGCGTGCGGGTCGCGGCGGCGATCTGGTTGGCTGCTGCTGCGTTGCCGGCAGCAGCCGGGAGCGTTCCGGAAAAGCCTGCCGAGGCGCTGTATCTTCAACTCCGCCACGTCGGGCTCGATCCGGCTCGGGTGTATCAGGTAAGAGGCGCGTCGCTGGACCGCTCGACGGTCCACATTAGTTTGGAGGATGGCACGATCGCTTTCACCCAGGATGTGATGGGCCGGATTACGGGAGCATTTTTTGAGGGCGACGGCGAGGTCCTGCTGGTGCCTCCGAGTAGCGTCGAACGGAATTCGATGAGTCTGTTTACGGGGATGGCAATTCTGGAAGAACATTTTGCGACCGCCTATTTTCGCTTCAACGACGATGCCGCAGCCGAGATGCGGCCCGATTTGCGTGCGACCGACAACGCCCAGGAGTTTGTCGAGCGCTGGGAAGCGACCGCGCAAAACCTGGCGAACGGGGATGCGATGAGATTGCTGACGACCTTCAGTCGGATGCTTCCGGTGACCGGCGCGCCTTTGCCGGGACCGGCGGATCGGGCGGAGCAGGACGTGAACGACCGGTTCCTGCATGCGCGGCTGCAAGGCACCAAGTTGGGGGTGTTCGACATTTACTTTGATTCGACGGCAGTCGAGCAGGTTCAGGCCGGGCAGGCGAAAACCGTCGATCATGGCGATCAGTATTACGACGTCTGGACCTCATTTTCACTGGTCGATCCTGGTGCTACACAAGCTGGTACGACACAAGGTGGGACTGCACAGTCCGGGACGCCACCGAGGAAGCGCGGCGAAGCGCCTGCTCCTGAGAATGCCCGAGCTCATGAGAGCGGGATTGTGGTTCGCCGCTATACGATCACGACCGAGGTGCGCCCGCCTGAAATTCATGCGCGGGCCCGATTGCAATGTGATGTCAAGGAAAGCGGAGCGCGAGCGCTGCTTTTTGAATTGTCGCGATACCTGCAGATTGAAAGCGTCAAGCTGGACGGCCAGCCAGTGGAGTTCATTCACAATCCCGCGGTGGAAGGGACGCAACTTTCGCGCCAAGGCAATGACCTGGTCGCGGTGATGCTGCCCGAGTTCGCGCGGGCTGGGCAGAAACTGGACCTGGAATTTGTTTACGGCGGTGAGGTTCTGGCGGAAGCAGGCGAGGGTTTGCTTTATGTGGGAGCGCGCGGCACCTGGTATCCAAATCGCGGGATGGCGATGGCAGACTTCGATCTGGAGTTCGAGTACCCGCAGGGCTGGACGCTGGTGGCGACGGGAAAGCCGACGCCGGTGTCGCCTGCAACGGTACCGTCTGCTCCAATGTCGACTGCCGCCGCATCGCCTGGAACGACTACGCTGAAAGCCAGTGGTCAGCAGACATCGCGCTGGGTTTCAGAAAGGCCGATTCCGCTGGCGGGATTCAACCTGGGCAAGTACAAGGTGGCGACCACGCAGGCTGGGGATATTACGGTCGAGACTTATGCTTCGACAGGGATGGAGCGGAACTTCCCGGATCCTGGGGTGCGGGTGGTTGAGTCTGCCCCGGGTGCGACTTCCGCGCGACACGAACTGATCGCGCCAAGCCGGCCCTCGCCGGTGCAGAACGAAGTAACGGTGGGAGAGGTCGCAGCACGGGCTATGCAGTATTACGCTGAGCGATTTGGCCCCTATCCCTATAGTCATCTGGCGCTCACTCAGATGCCGGGGCGCGACAGCCAGGGCTGGCCCGGCTTGATTTTTCTTTCGTCGTATGCGTTTCTCAACCAACAGGAGCGCGAGCAGCTGCATTACGAGCCGTACAAGATCCTGCTCCAACAATCGATTCCGGCGCATGAGACGGCGCATCAATGGTGGGGCGATCTCATTAGCTGGAGCACCTACCGCGACCAATGGCTTTCCGAGGGGCTGGCGAATTACTGCGCCCTGATGCTGCTGCAGGAAAAGAATCCCGCGGGTTTTCGGCAGATCATGGAAGTTTACCGCCGGGATTTAGTCCAGAAGAATAAAGATGGAATGTCGGCGGTGGACGCGGGGCCGGTAACGCTGGGCCCGCGGCTGCTGTCGTCGCGGTTTCCCGAGGGGTATGAAGCGATCCTCTATGGCCGGGGGACGTGGCTGTTCTACATGCTACGGACCATGTTGAAAGATGCTGTCTTGCAGGAAGGTGGCCGCAAAGGGCCGGGCAACAGCGCCGATGAGCCGTTCGTGCAGGCGCTGCGCAAAGTCCGGCAACGCTACGAGGGCAAAGCGATCAGCACGAAGGAACTGATGGACGTTTTCGCGGAGAACCTTCCGCCCACCCTGCGTTACGAAGGCAGGAGTTCGCTGGACTGGTTTGTGGAGGGGTGGATCAACGGCACGGCCCTGCCTAAGCTGGAACTGAAGGCGGTGAAATTCACTCCAAAGGCCGCGGGCCCGGGCGCGAGCGGAACTGTGGCGAGTGGAACCGTCGTCAGTGGAACGATTCTGCAGATGGATGCGCCGGAGGATCTAGTGACGTCGGTTCCCGTGTATGCCGTGTTAAGCGGGAAGCAGGGCGGGAAACAGTTCGTGCTGCTGGGGCGAGTATTTGCCGACGGGAAGGAATCTTCGTTCCACTTGCCGGCTCCGGCTGGAACGAACAAGATCGTACTCGATCCCAATGAGACGATTCTGACCAGTCCGAAGTAGGTCTGGATGAGCGGCGTTGGAAAAGATTCGCGGTACTGAATTTGGTCTTCGTTCCCGTAGCGATTCCCGAAAAGGGACAATCGGCACACTCTCTCGCGATTGTTTCTAAGACTCTCTTCACATAAGTGCCGCATTGTTCTTGACTTCTGCCGTGGCTCGGTGGCGGAGGCGATGGCAGCCCATCTGCTTACAGTGTGGATGCGCACGGCTGGGAACGGCGGCTCGAGGACGATTCCGCAATCGTCAAGGGGACCTCCATGTTGGTCGAGGCTACGTTGTTTCAGACCAGGTCAGTTCGAACAATTTCGGCTCAGACAATCTCCGTTCAGCCAATGTTTGCTCAGACCATGGAGACGCCACTTGATGTCAACGAGCTGTGTTGCGGTGCCGAGGTGGAAGGGCTGGCAGGAGCGGAAACGGAAACGATCCTGCTCGTCGAAGACGAAGCCTTTGTGCGGGAAGTGACGTGCGAGGTTCTGCGATCTGCCGGGTACCGTGTGCTGACCGCAAAGAATGCGGTGGAAGCGGTCCGCATCTATAACGCGCGTCGTGGCGGGGTGGAGCTTTTGCTGACCGATGTAGTTCTGCCGGGGGAGACCGGACGCGCTCTAGCCGGAAGGCTTCGGCGAGCGACTCCGGAGCTCAAGGTTTTATTGGTTACCGGATACGGGGCGGAGATGGAACTGCCCGAGACGAAGAACGGCGCGAAGCAGGAGGCGAAGTGTGACGAATGTTTAGCCAAGCCGTTTTCATCGGAGGTTTTGCTGCAGAGGGTCAGGCAACTGCTGGATCGCGTCGAACCAGCGGCTTAGGGCTGATCAGGACGGAAAATTTGCTCGGGCACGCCTGCGGTAGTGGGTAGCTTCCAGGATCTGATCCGGTATCCGGGAGAGCGGGACCACGCGGGTGAGGATGCCGAGTTCGGCGCAGGCGCGTGGCATGCCATAAACGGTGCAGGTGGCTTCGTCCTGGCCAATGGTGAGGCCGCCGAGGCGGTGAATGGACTGCATGCCGGCAGCGCCGTCGGAGCCCATTCCGGTCATGATGATTCCGAGAGCGAGTTGTCGAAAGGCTGCGGCCACGGAGTTCATCATAATCTGAACCGTCCTTAATCCAACAGCCCCAGTCTAGTTAGAAACGGCTCAACTGCAGCCAAAACTGTGCCCGCACAAAAGGCCGTAGGTGCAAGAATGGTCCTCGGTGTCAATTAGGGAGACGTGGTGCGCGTGAGAGTTTCAATCTTCTGCTCCGAACCTCCGCGGCCAATTCCTTCCTTCCCGCTCGCCAGAGATAATTCCGAAGGGAGCTTTTCCAAACTGGAGTCATTCTTGCGGGTGTGGAGTAAAACGACACTAAAGTCTCTACTGCTGCCGGGCGGAGTTCTGCTTTTGGGCGTCGCGGTGCTCGCATATTCCGGCTGGCTGACGCTGGCTCTGCCCGCGCTCAGCTTTCTGGCCTATTGCGCGCTCGGGGGCGGGATGCTGTTGGCCTTGCGATTCCATTCCAGCCGCATCTTCTTTGCGCTGCTGGTGCTGTTTCTGGCCCAGGAAGCGATTGCTTCCTTCGGCGGCGGGCATATCTCACCCGGAACCGCTGGCTGGACGGCCCTGCAGGCGGCGGCCGCGCTGGTGCCGTTGAACTTCGTCCTGATCGCGCTGATGCAGGAGCGCGGCTTTACCGTTTCCGCGACTGCGCCCGTCGCGCTGTTCCTGTTCGTGCAATCGGTGATCGTGGCCGTGCTCTGTCGCGCAGCTCAGGGACTAATCGCACCTCCTGCCCGGGCGCATCACCTTGCGGCTGCCGCGGCGTTGCCGGTTTCTATTCCGGGCTATGCCCTGCTTATATTCGCCGGTGCCGGAGTCTTGCTGCTGGCGCGGTTTCTGATTACCCGGAAACCTCTCGACAGCGCTTTCTTGTGGTCGCTCTCCGCTTTTTTCCTGTGTCTGCACTTCACCGGGACGGCGCGCGTGTCCACCGTGTACCTGGCCGCCGCAGCGTGCATTCTCACGGCGTCGATCATCGAGAACTCTTATCTGCTCGCGTATCACGATGAGCTCACGGCTCTGCCGTCGCGCCGCGCCTTTAACGATGGGCTCCTGCGGCTGCAGCATCCCTATTCGATCGCCGTGGTCGACATCGACCACTTCAAGCGCTTCAATGACACCTACGGTCACGAGACCGGCGACCAGGTTTTGCAGTTAGTCGCGGTGAGCTTGTCGCGGGTAACCGGTGGAGGGCAGGCGTACCGATGCGGTGGGGAGGAGTTCAACATCCTGTTCCCGGGAAAAAACACTTCCGAAGTGGCGGATCATCTTGAGCAGCTGCGGGTCGCGATCGCATCTTCGGAGTTTCGGGTGCGCAGCGGCGACCGGCGCCAGGTTCCGCGAGGACCGGATCGCCGCAATGAGCGGGCTCGCGGCCGGAAGCGCACCGGGCACGCGATCCGCGAACTGGCCCAGGAAAAATCTCCGGCGGCGCTCTCGGTGACGGTAAGCATCGGGGTAGCGACCTCATTGAAGGCACAGTCAAAACCGGAGCTTGTGCTGCAGGCGGCCGACAAGGCGCTTTACCGCGCCAAGGGCAATGGACGGAATCGGGTCGAGACAGCTAGTTCGATGCGGCGCAAGAGTCGGGTCAAAGCGGCTGGAATTGCCTGAGCGTTCGACCGGCCTGAAGCGAATCCAATCCAGAGAAAAAAGAGAGTAAAGATAGAGTAAAGATAAAGCTGAGGCCAAACCGGAGTTCTGCTTCGGGTTTGCGCTCGTTCCGGACCGTCAACCGTAGGACGGGAAGTATGACGGCCCGGTTCCGAACGCTTTCGCAAGCACCGCAGGCCGTGCGGTCAGCCGGCGGTCGAAGGCGGGATGGGGCGTTTCCGTCCGGTGCCCGCGCAGGCGGGACACTTCAAGCGAATGAATGCTACGCCGTCGGACTTACCGTTCATGTCCACCGGCTTCGCAATGAATCCACTACCGCCGCAATTCGGGCAGTCGTCCGGAGCCACTCCTCTCCCCCCTCAATGTTGAGAGCATTGTCCACGACGCAAGCGCGAAATTTTCGACAGAATGTTTTGCGTTACGAATCACGAACAAAGTTTGACGGCTTGTTTTGGGCTCCAGATCGTCGACCCTGTTCGTGGCCAGTCAGAGCCGAGAATCGCGGCGCGGGGAAAAACTCACACTCTGACTTCGAGCCCATGGGATTAAATGAAAAACACTATCGCCGTCAGATATACAATTCCTGATCTTGAGGGGCAGGCCGGATCCTGCCGTCCCGATTCTCGCTCGTTCTGAAAAAGGAGCTCATCATGGTTCTGGGGATGACGATCGCAACGCTTACCCTGATACACGTCCTGCTGAGCCTGGCGGGTATCGCTTCCGGGTTCATCGTGGTCTACGGACTGCTGACCGGCAAACGGCTTGACGGCTGGACCGCCATTTTTCTGGCAACGACCGTTTTGACCAGCGCGACCGGATTCCTATTCCCGGTTGAGCATCTTCTGCCCTCCCACGTGGTCGGCGCTATTTCGCTGGTGGTGCTGGCCGTTGCAATTGTCGCGCGCTATGCGTTTCACATGGCGAACGCCTGGCGATGGATTTATGTCGTCTGCGCCGTCGTGGCGCTGTATTTGAATTCCTTCGTCGCAGTTGTGCAGTCGTTCCTCAAGGTGTCAGCCTTGAAGGCGCTGGCTCCCACCCAGAAAGAGCCGCCGTTCCTGGTTGCTCAACTCGCGCTGATGGCAATCTTCATCGTGATCGGCGTTCTTGCGGTGAAGAAGTTCCGCATCGATCGGGTGGCTACGGTGCGCTAGGCGATCCACGCCAGGTAATCCAGGGAAGACGTAATCCCCCTCAGTGGAGAAGCCACGCGTTCAACCTTTGGGATCTTGTCGCCTTGGAGCAAATCCTGATTCGGGAAGGTCTTGCCAATTTTCACTTCCTGATTGTTGGTCAGGGTGCAGACGACTGCTGGCTTCGGGCTAATATGAAGATGGCTGGCTTCACCGGTGTCTTGCAGGGAGAAGCATCTCAGACGGGAGTGGCGGTGACCCATCTTGGGTAGTAAACTTTCGTAGCGTCATAAAAAAGTATGTCAAGAGCTCACTTACATCGCGCCGTAATAGCCGCCCTTTTGCTATTGCATGGTTTGCTTGTGTTCGACGCGATGGTGCAAGCGCAAGAGGCCGATGGCGCCGCATCATCTGTCAAGAGTGCTCCTTTGCCAGTGGACGCCGTCGTGAGAAATCTCCAGCAGCGAAATGCTCAGCGGGCCGCAGCTCTGGAAGAGTTTGCGGGAACGCGCGTCTACCGCATGCAGTATCGCGGAGTACCCAGTGATCGCGATGCTGAGATGGTGGTCACCATGACCTACCACGCTCCCAATGCGAAGCAGTTCAGCGTGGTTTCGCAAACGGGCTCGAAGTTCATAGTCGACCACATTTTCACGAAACTGCTGGAGGGTGAGCAGGAAGCGGCCAGTGACGAGAACCGGCGCCGAACCGCCCTGAGCACCGAGAACTACGATTTCACGCTGGCCGGTTACGAGAGCTCTCCCGAGGGCGGGCGATACATTCTGGATCTGCTGCCGAAGACCAAGAACAAGTTTCTGTATCGGGGAAAAATCTGGGTCGACGCCAAGGACTTCGCGGTCGTGCGGATCGAAGGAGAGCCAGGAAAAAATCCATCCTTCTGGATCAAGAAGACAGAAATCGCTCACCGGTATGTCAAAGTGAATGACTTCTGGCTTCCCGCCGAAAACCACACGGAAAGCTTGATACGGCTTGGAGGACGAGCCACCCTCTCTATCGAGTATAAGGATTACAAGATCACAAAAGCTGCACCCCTGCCGGTTGAGAACGCGCGCGAAGGCCCGAGATCGTCGCAAGCCGTGGGAATTCGCTGATTAGAGTTCGAGCGCAGTCCCACCCAAGCGCGGTTGGTGTTCGTTCCTCCTCTACGATATGCTTTCTGGTTCCTTCGTGGAGAAGATACGCTATGCGCAGCCCGCTGCTTGCATCGATTCTTTTATTCGTCGTTTCGATCACCGTTTCGATTACTGCCGGCGCTCAAAGCACGCGCCATCCTTTCACCGTCGACGATGCCGCTATCCTCCGCGGCGCGACGGCCATCGCGGTTTCGCCGGACGGAAAGAGCGTTCTCTACCGGGTGCATTTCGGCGGCAGCAAGGGACCGGACAACACGGAATGGCAATTAATCGCGGCTGCTGGCGGCGAGTCCCGGCATCTGACAATCCCCGAGAAGTTCAAGCCGGCGGGATTTACCCGCGACGGCGCCGCTCTCTACGGAATGTTCGAAGTCAACAAGATGGCGCAGCTGGCCACGCTGGTGCTCGCGCCGGCCAACACCCCGGCGGCTGCGGCAGCCATCCCAGTCCCGCTCACCGCGCTGCCAAGGGGCATTCACTCGGCCGTGATCTCCCCGGACGGCTCACACTACGCCATTCTGGCCGATCCGCGGCTTCCCGATCCGCTGGAGGATATACATAACGTCGTCGAGGCTGAACCAACAAGTCTTTACGTCATCGGTACCGATGGCACGGGCGGCGCATGGTGGTGCCCGACATTGCGAGACGCGGCTGAGATCGCATGGTCTCACGACGGCGCTTCGTTGGCTGTTCTGTCAACGACTCCGAAGATCGGTTTTCATTATGTCCGCTCGTTCATCGATGTTTGCAGTGCTGCCGGGCCGCGGCACGTCGCGACCGTCGACGAGGCGACCAACGGGATTGGCTGGATCAATGGCGAGAAGGACTTGGCATTCCTGAGCACGACCTCACCCGTGCTGACGCCGGACCATGTCTGGACCGTCGCCGCCAGTGGCGGAACTCCGACCGACCGCACACCCAAGCTCGAAGGTAGCGCGATGCAGTTGTCTGTAGACGCCACCGGAAACGCCTGGGTGACTGTGGCGCGCGGCGTGAAGTCGGAGGTGGACACCTTTCAGAATGGCTCGCTGACTCCGACCTACCAGTGGCCCGAGGGGACCATCGGCGGCGGTCCGATCGCGCCGCAGATCGCTTCCGCGCCACAGGTGCAGGCCTTCACAGTGGCCGATCCAAAACACGCGTCGAATGTGGCGATAGCCCACGGCAATACGCTGCAGCGGATTACCACCGAAGGTGACGAGCAATTGGCAAAGGTTGCTTTGGGCGAGGTCCGCTCTGTGCATTGGACCAGTAAAGAAGGAATTGCGCTCGAAGGCATCGCGACATTCCCGTCTGATTATCAGGCGGGGAAGGCTTATCCATTTCTGGTGCTGCCTCACGGCGGGCCGGAATCCAATGACACACTTCGTCTCGACATGTTTTCTCGCACGATTGCCGGAATGGGCTACATCGTTCTGCAGCCGGAGTATCGCGGCTCAACTGGGTATGGCACCGACTTCCTGAACGCTATCTACCAGCACTTTGGAGATCGTGCTTATCGCGACGTCGACAGCGCGACCGACTATGCCGTCGCTCAGGGCTGGGCCGATCCGAATCGGCTGGCCATATTCGGCTGGAGCGCCGGCGGCTTCATGACTTCCTGGACAGTCACCCAGACGCATCGCTACAAAGCTGCCATCGAGGGCGCGGGCATCACCGACTGGCTCAGTTTTATGTGGACCAGCGACGTGCAGCAGATCGACTATGACGCTCGCTGGCCCGACAAAGATCCGGAAGCGTTTCTCAGCTTCTCCGCCGTCATGCATTCGGAGAACGTAACCACCCCGCTGCTCGTTCTGCATGGCGACGCCGACGTGCGCGTCCCCACCTATCAGGGACGAGAGTTCTTCGAAGTGCTGGCCGCGCACGGCAAGACCACCCGCATGGTCACCTATCCTGGTTCGCCGCACTTTCCGACCGTGTGGGAGCAGCGCCAGGATGTGTTTCGTGAAATTGCCGCGTGGCTGGCGCGCTACAACCCTTAAGTGTTGCGGGGGTGACGATGCCGAAGCTGGATGATCAGAGATTATCAAACGACTCAGCAGTCGCCTGAGTCCAGCACGGAAGAAATGCATCTACGTACGCATGACAAGCTTGACAGAATTCAACCTGGCCGACACTGTCGCAGTTCTCACCCGCACGCCTGCAACCCTGAATGCGCTGTTGCGCGGGCTGCCCAACATTTGGGCGCGCAGCAACGAAGGCCGCAGCGACCAAGGAAAAGAAAGCTGGAGCGCGTTCGACATCGTCAGCCACCTGATCGTAGGGGAACGAACCGACTGGATGCCGCGAGTGCGGGTCATACTCGAGAAAGGTGAGTCACGCCCGTTCGATCCCTTTGACCGCTTCGCTCATGCGAAAGAGAGCCAAGGCAAGTCGCTGGAGCAACTGCTCGACGAGTTCGCCCGCCTGCGCGCGGAGAACCTGGCCGCGCTGCAGGGCCTGAACTTGCAGCCGAAAGACTTCACCCGGCGTGGAAAGCATCCCGCGCTGGGGGTGGTAACACTGCAGGAACTTCTGGCGACCTGGACGGTTCACGACCTCACTCATCTGCATCAACTTTCTCGCGTGATGTCCCATCAATATCGTGACGCGGTTGGCCCGTGGAGCGCCTATCTGGGCGTGCTGCACTGTGCCGGTCACAGCGCCCCTTAGAGGAAATGTTGTCTGCAAGCTAGTAAATATGCTTCCCGCATTTCCTCTTCGAGAACGTCTCGGCTCGCTGTTACTACGGAAGCGTAGGCCACTACGTACGTTGATATCCAGGGCGAGTTGCCCACCTGTGGTTCGGCTTTTCACCAAGACATATGGAGTAATGATTCACCGCAACAAAACGTGGCTGATGTTATGTGCGCGGTTCCGGTGAAAACGTATCTTGCTGCGTGGCTTGCGGGCTCGATGAGCTTATAATTGCGGCTGCTTTTTTGCTGCGGGAAGGAGATTCGAATCATGCGGGCTTTGGGCTGGGTTGCCGGCGGGGTTGCGTTGTTGACATTTCTGGTGAGTTCGACTGCGTTGGGGGCGTCGGCGCAGACTGATCTCGAAGGACGCAGAAAGGCCTTGACTGATTTGCTGGCGGAACGCTGGGAGTATACGTTGCGCACCAGCCCGGTCTTCGCGTCCATGTTGGGAGACAAGCGCTGGAACGACAAACTCGACGAGTTCTCGCAGAAGGCGATTGACGACGACCTGGAACAGAGCAAGAAAGACCTGGTGCGCTTTAAAGCCATCGACACAACCGGATTCCCTGAGCAGGAAATCCTGAATAAGACTTTGATGGTACGGGATTTGCAGATATCTCTGGAGGGGGCGCGTTTCAAGTCGTGGGAAATGCCGGTGTCGCAATTCAGCGGGGTGCACATCTTTCTGCCACAGCTGGTCAGTCTGCTGTCGTTCACCAGCGTCAAAGATTATGACGACTACATTGCGCGGCTGAAGCAGATGCCGCGCTACTTCGACGAGACCGTGATCCAGATGCGCAAGGGCATGGCCGAGGGACTGATGCCGCCGCGCATTTTGCTGGAAAAAGTTGTGGACCAGGCCAACGGATTAGCGACAAAGACGCCCGAGGAATCGCCCTTCGCGCAGCCTTTCAACAAGTTTCCCGACGCCATCTCCGCTGCAGAACAGAAACGGTTACGCGAGCAGGGGCTGGCAGCGATCCGAGACCTGGTTCTGCCTGCGTATGTCAGCTTCACAAAATTCGTGCGGGAAGAGTACGCGCCCAAGGGGCGCACGGAACCGGGCGCGTGGTCGTTGCCGGGTGGCGCTGAGTATTACGCGTTTCGGGTGAAAGAGAGCACGACCACCGATCTCACGCCGGAGGAAATTCATCAGCTTGGCCTGAGTGAAGTGGCACAGATCGAAGCCAAGATGCTAGGGGTGGTGAATCAGCTGGGGTTCAAGGATCTGAAGAGCTTCGGCGCGTCGCTGGCGACCAATCCTAAGGTGCACGTGCATTCGCGGCAGGAGATTCTTGACCTTTACCAGAAGTATGTCGACCAGATGTATCTCAAACTGCCGGGAATGTTCGGACGGATGCCGAAAGCGAAGCTACTGGTGATGCCGATTGAAGAATATCGGGAGAAAGAGGCATCGACGTCGTACATTGACGGAGCGCAGGATGGATCGCGGCCGGCGCACATCATGGTAAATACCAGCAACTACGAGAAAGGCACCACGCTCGACTTTGAAACCACGGCGTATCACGAAGGCGTGCCCGGCCACCACATGCAGATCGCGATCGCGCAGGAACTGCCATCGCTACCGCCGTTCCGGCAAAACGAGTACTACACGGCTTACACCGAGGGTTGGGCGCTTTACTCCGAGCGGCTGGGAAAGGAAGTTGGATTCTTTCAGGATCCGTACAGCTATTACGGGCACTTGCAGGATGACATGCTGCGGGCGATCCGGCTGGTGGTGGATACGGGATTCCATTACAAACATTGGACGCGGCAGCAGGTGGTGGATTTCTTTCATGACCACTCTGCGATTGACGAGGCGGAAGTGCAGAGCGAAACCGACCGATATATGGCGTGGCCGGCGCAGGCGCTGGGCTACAAGATCGGGCAGCTTGAGATTCTCAAGTTGCGGCAGTATGCCAAGGACCAGCTCGGCGACAAGTTCAGCTTGAGTAACTTTCATGATGAGGTGCTGGGCGCGGGGGCGCTGCCGCTGGATGTTTTGTCGACCCGAATTCATGAGTGGGTGGCGACCCAGAAGCCCGGTGCGGCGGGTTCTCGGCTGCGCGAAGAAGGTCAACAGGCGCAGGGCGAGGCGCAGTGATCATGCGCTGTGATAATGCAGTGAGGAGGGCGCGTGGGGGCATGGGGCACGGGGAGTTTCGAGAATGACGATGCGGTGGATTGGGTTGCCGGGCTGGACAAAATTGTGCCGGAGGATTTGACGAGGATTCTGGGGCAGGCGGCGGATGATCCGGGGTATCTGGAAGCGCCGGCGGCTCGGATCGCGGTGGCAGCCGGCGAGGTGGTGGCGGCGTTGAATGGTTCTCCGGCAGAGGGAGCGCCGGCGAAGATTGCTGAGTGGGCTGGGAAACATGGCTGCACTCCGGAACTGAAGGCGGTGGCGGTGCGAGCGCTCGATCGAGTGCGGAGGAATTCGGAAGTGAAGGATTTGTGGATGGAAGCGGATGGGCTGAATGACTGGATTGGGGTCGTGCGGGAGTTGCAGGGCAGACTGGGGTGATTGGGCTGGAGTTATCTCAGACGCCTCGCCAACCAGCAAGAAAGACATGCGGTACAGGCACTCCGCGCATCAGCCCAACCGATGTCCAAGTTCCTTAAGGTTCCTCCGAAGCGCTGGGCGCGCTCCTGCGAGATGACATGGATAGGCAAATCAGTAGGTGCTCAACTTCAAATCGAGCCGCCGCCCTCCATAACATAGCTTCTAACTTCCACACGAAAATGTGTTAGGCTTTTGCCAATCTGAACTATCTCGCAGTTACAAGAAGATAGATTTTCGACCGCGCTGTTACTTCCTCCCAAACAATCGTTTCTCTGGAGGTGCATCATGACCAACACCCATTCGCCCATCGTGGGCAGTGACCGCAAACCACTGCCCGGTGCAGTCGCCACCAGCCGAACCAATCCCAACACCACCATCGAAGTCACTCTCAAACTTCGCCGCAAAACTCCTCTTCCGCCAGTAACCAAGCGTCCCACCAAAATCCTCACCCGCGACCAACTCCGCGATACCTACGGCGCCAATCAATCCGATATCGATCAGGTCGTCAAGACCCTCGGCGCATTTGGTCTAACGCTCGTCAGCTCGAGCACCACCACCCGCTCCGTCCTCTTACGCGGCACCGTCTCCGCCATGGAGGCCGCGTTCCAAGTCAGACTCTTCAACTACACCCACCCTAGCGGAAACTATCGCGGCCGCGTCGGCCAGGTTCACATCCCCGTAGCGCTAGCCGGCATCGTGCAAGGCGTTTTCGGACTCGACAATCGCCGCATCGCCCGCCGTCGCCGCCAGCCCATCCGCGACGACCCTCACGCTAAATCCGGAAGCGTTTCCACCACATGGAATCTCCCCAGCCAGTTCGCCGCTCATTACAACTTTCCGCCCGGAGACGGCACCGGCCAGGCCGTCGGCCTGCTCGAATTCGGTGGCGGATATTTCCCCAGCGATCTCCAGCAATTCTGCTCCCTGGCAAACATTCCCAACCTTCCCACCGTCACTCCCATCAGCACCGACGGAACTCCCACCAACGCCAAAGACGGCGCTGAAGGCGAAGTCATGCTCGACATTGAAGTCGTCGCCGGCGTCTGCCCCAAGGCCAACATCGTCGTCTACTTCGCCAACTGGGCCGAGCAGGGATGGATCACTAATCTCGACGCCGCCTTCAACGATTCCACCAACAACCCCGGCGTCATCTCGGTAAGCTGGGGCCAGGCCGAAGACACCGACATCTGGACCGCCGCAGCCAT
>Ga0209274_10000312_pt1 | contig 33057 bp, 23 predicted proteins | sample HubBroMetageREF1_FD_188343 | JGI IMG/M metagenome (GOLD analysis project Ga0209274, IMG submission 188343) | Reference soil microbial communities from the Hubbard Brook experimental Forest, New Hampshire, USA - Hubbard Brook CCASE Soil... | ecosystem: Environmental > Terrestrial > Soil >...
TCGAAGTTTCCGGCGAGGCTCCGCTGCTGCAGTCGGAGACCTCGGAAATCTCGACTACCTTCAATGAGCGCGAAATCTCGGAAGTGCCTAACGGCGGCAACGACATGAGTTTCATTGCCCAAACTTCCCCCGGCGCCGTAATGAATACCGGTTCCGGATACGGCAACTTCTCCGTTTTCGGCGTATCGGCAAGTTCGAACCTGTTCACCCTGAACGGCATGTACGACAACGATCCGTTCCTGAACCTGAACAACTCGGGCGCCACCAACCTGCTGCTCGGCCAGAACGAAGTCGCCGAAGCCACGGTTGTGACGAACGGCTACTCTGGCCAGTACGGCGGCTTTGTCGGCGCGAATATCAACTACATCACCAAGTCCGGCTCGAACAACTGGCACGGCAACGCCAACTACTTCTGGAATGGCCGGGCGATGAATGCCAACGACTACTTCCACACCAACTTTGCAGACCCCGCAAATGACGAGCCCCGCGGCTTCGTCAACGCCAATCAGTACGCGGCATCGTTTGGTGGACCGATCTGGAAGAACAAGGCGTTTTTCTTCTGGAACTATGAAGGCCTGCGGGTCATTATCCCGGTGTCGAACAACAGTCTGCACGCACCCACGCAGGATTTCGAGACTGCCATCAGCGACAACCTGACTGCGCAGGGACTCACCGAATCGGTTCCCTTCTACAACCAGATGTACGGCATCTGGAACGGGGCTAAGGGGTATTCGACTGCGACGCCCGGTTATTCCGGCAACCTTAGCGATCCGACGGGTTGCCAGGGCCTGACCTACACCGACAACACCAGTGCAACTTTGGCGAAAGGTACAACCTTCGGAAACGTCAGTGGTGGGCTGCCCTGCGTTCAGACCTTTTCGAACGTTACGAGTAACTTCACCCACGAGTATCTGACCTCAGGCCGCTTTGACTTCAATGTCACGAACAACGATAAGGTGTTCGTTCGTTTGCAGGAAGACATTGGAACGCAGGCGACCGCGACCGACGCGTTGAACCCGATCTTTAACTCGACCAGCTATCAGCCGGAATATCAGGCCCAGGTCAGCTGGAACCGTCCGGTGGGCAGCAAGTCGGTGAACAGCTTGCTCTTCGCGATGCAGTACTATCGCGCCATCTTTGGCCCAATCAATCTGAATCAGACTCTGGCCTTCTTCCCGACTACGGTGTTCCTGAACGACGGGTCGTTAAGCACAGTGGGCGGAATTGATTACAACTGGCCGCAGGGACGAAATGTCACTGGCTATCAGATCGTGGACGATTATTCCTACAACCTGAGCGCCAAGCATACCTTGAAGGCGGGAGTTTATTTCCACCGCAATCTGATCAGCGATCACGATTATGGCGGACTTACCAGCGGGCTGGATATTCCTTTGACACTCGATGATTTCTATTATGGCGGAATGGGAAGTGGCGCCTCGGGTGGTGGTTTTACGGAACTGCTGCAGAACTACGCCACATCTCTCGATCAGCCCATTAAGCTCTACCAACTTGGGTGGTATGTGCAGGATGAATGGAAGGCGAGAAGCGACCTCAAGCTGACTGTCTCGCTCCGTATGGATCACAACGCGGTTCCGACTTGCGGCACGGACTGCTTCGCGAAGTTCAAAGGACCGTTTGCCACGGTTGCGGATGCATCCGGCACTACCCCATACAATCAGAGCATCCTGACCGGCCAAAACACTGCGCTGACGGGCTTCACGAACGTAGCCTTCCAGCCTCGCTTCGGATTCTCCTGGGCGCCTTCGATGATGAAGGGCACAGTGATTCGCGGCGGCGTCGGAATCTTCATGGATACGTTCCCGGGTCAGATTGCTGACAGCCTCTCGGGTAACGTGCCATTGGTGAATCCGTTCGTCCTCGCCTTCTCCAACCTCGCTCCTGGCGAGACGGAGACGTCGAAGTACGACAACTCGTTCGGTTTCAACGCTTCGAGCAACCTCTACTCGCTGGCTGCTGCGGGGAACACGGCCCTCAAGTCCGGGTTCGCTTCCGGCCAGACCTTCGCCCAAATCAACAGCGCCGTTTTGGCTGCGACAGGCCTGCCCTTCTCACCTCCTGGATTCACCAACCCCGGGCACGTCGTTGCTCCGACGACCCAGGAATGGAACATTGAAATTCAGAAGGGAATCGGGAACAGCACCGTGTTCACCCTTAACTACGTCGGCAACCATGGGATTCATGAGACGACGTTCTTCAATGGGGTGAACGGATTCTGCCCGCCGACAGTATGTCCAAACGGATGGCCGGGCCTGCCGGCGACGGCTCCCGATCCTCGATTCAACACGGTCTCGGAGGCCAATACGGTTGGAGTTTCCAACTACAACGGCCTGAATGCCAGCCTTCAGCATCGTTTTGCCCGTGGGCTTCAGGGGCAGCTGAACTACACCTGGGGTCATGCCATTGATGAAGTCTCCAATGGCGGCTTCAATCCATTCATCGCGACCGGGGCAGGAAACAGTATTCTGAACCCGGCCAACGACCAGAACCTTCGGCAGTTCAACTATGGAAATGCCGACTACGACACGCGGCATTCCATTACCGCAAACTATGTGTACGAAATTCCTAAGGGACCAACCGAGCTGCTGAAGGGCTGGCAGCTTTCGGGTACGTTCTTCTTCCGCACGGGTTTCCCCTACACGGTGACCAATTCTGCTGTGACCGGGGAGCTCAGTTCAACCGGCTTTGGCGGACCGGCGTTCGCGAACTACTCGGGACCAGTCGGCCATCCGACTTGCAAGGGACCCAGCGGAACGCTGGATGCCGGACCAGTGGCATGCATTCCGACTTCGGACTTCCCCGACTTCGGTAGTTGCAACCCGGGGGCACCGTGCCCGTCCAATCAACTGGCAGAGGGCTTCATGGACCAGCGCCGCAATCAGTTCTTCGGACCTCACTACTTCGATACCGACATGACCATCATGAAGTACACGAGGATCCCGCACTGGGAAACGGCGAAGCTGGGTATTGGGGCACAGTTCTTTAACCTGCTCAACCACCCCAACTTCCAGTCACCACAGAACAACATCAATAGCGGCGTGTTCGGCGACGTGCTGGGAACGGTTAACCCGCCCACCAGCATCCTGGGCTCGTTCCTGGGTGGTGACGCTTCGACCCGGCTGATCCAGCTGACGGCGAAGTTCAACTTCTAGGTCTCGACCTTAACCCGAACCAGCGGATACTGGAAAGGCGGTCTCGAAATTCGAGACCGCCTTTTTATTGGTGCCTGATTCGTGAGAAATTAAACGGCGTCGAGACCAGGGCGCGGACGCGCAGTCCTGCGCTCCTCTTCGCGGGCGGGGGAACTCGCGGGCTACGGGGCGATTCCCCGCCCCACCTACTTCGAGAGTTTCTGCACCCTCCTGCTGACGCTTAGTCGAAGTTGGGTGCTTTGTTGTCCGCAGTCACAGGGAACTCGAAAACCTGAGTGCCGACCATGACCTTCAGGGTATAGCTTGATTTTTTCTTGTCTTTTTTAAAGACAATGTATCCTTCTAGGTTTGCGCCCGGAGCGATGCTCTTCTGCGCCAGGCCATTGTCCCGAACCCATTGTGCCTGCTGGGAGGAATAGGCCGCCACCTGCTTCGAAACCTGCAGCTGCGCGCTGGTGGGCTGGCACTGCGTCGCGACCATATTTTCGCAGTGCGCGGAGGACAACTCCTGAGACTTGGCCTCGCCGAAGTTCTGGATGGAATTGGCCGCCTTGCTGGGCACCTCGGCCCGCAGGGTCTTATCTTTCTCATTGATCAGGATTGCCGACTGCGGATCGAAGTTGATGGCTGTCTTACTGTGATTGAAGATCTGAATCCACACGCGGTTGTATTCCGTCTCTTTGATTTCGGCGAGACTGACGAAGATGTGGGCGTCGTCGGTGTTAATACCTTCGATCTTGGTGTCATTCTTGACCTCGGAACTGGCGTTGGGCGCGCCTTCGGCCCAACGTACGGTATTGCCGGCGGCCTGCGCGGAAAGGTTTGGATCCTGGAACGGCAGCAGTGCGATTGCAAGCGTGGCGCAAGCGAGCAAATTCTTCATCTTTCTAGTCTCCTCGTGTCTCGGCTTTTCTCGGACGGATGCAGAAATTCGATGCGGATGTCTGATTACCCGATGCTTAATCGTAGGATGACGATTTGTTCTGGGCGCTCAGCGGGAACTCGAGTATGACGCTGCCAACTGGGACTCGAAGCACATAGTTGACCGGCTTCTTGTCTTTCTTGAAAACGATTGCACCTTGCACTTCTTCGCCGGGGGCCAGCGTTTTTTGCTTCAGGCCGTTGTCTCGAACCCACTGGGCCTGTTGGCTGGAGAATGCGGCGATCTGCTTTCCCATCTGCACCTGAGTATCGGTGGGCTGGCAACCGCTCGTCCCCGTCTTTTGCTGGCCTGTCATCATCATGTTGCAGTGGGCGGAGGACAGTTCCTGAGACTTGGCCTCGCCGTATTTCTGGATCGAGTTGGCGGCCTTTTCGGGAACCTCGGCCCTCACCGCCTTGTCGCCGTTGAGCAAGATCGCAGATTGCGGATCGAAGGTGATCGGCGTCTGGCCGTGGTTCGAGACCTGGACCCAGACGCGGTTGTATTCAGTCTCTTTAACGTCGGCCAGGCTGACATAGATGTGAATGTCGTCGGTCTTCAGGCCTTCGATCTTGACGTCGTTCTTGACGTCGGACAGGGAGTTGGGCGCGCCTTCGGTCCAGCGCAGTGGGGCGGCGTTTTGGGCGACGGCGGCGGACAATCCCAACAAGAGTGTGGCAGTTAGTGCGGAAGAGGAAACCCTCATTTGCTTGCCTCCTTGTGCCTTGCTTTCTGAACGTTGGTCGGGGCCGAAAGTTGCGCGAAGAAGGACATTTTACACCTTTCCCTCAGCTCCGAATCCAGCGCACCCAATGATAGTTCCGGAGATGGCGGAAATTCATAGGGATTTCACGAAAGCGGTTTCCGAACCACGCAGAGAAGCAAAGGCCCCGCCCTGCGGCGAGGCCGGCATCGCGAAGAAGTCGCTCCCTCACTTCCCGAAAATGACCGTGCTGGAGAAATGGGAACTGGCCGCCATGTAGAAGATCAGTGGCACCGAGAGGATGAGATTTGTGCGCGAGGCCAGGAAGGCCTGGCGAGCCAGAATAGCGGCGTTGGCGGGAGGAGTGCCGGCCAGCGTTCCGCGAATGATCTTTTTGTTGCTGGGCCAGATAATGCCCCAGACGTTGAACAGCATCACGATCCCCATGCCGCCGCCGACTCCGATCGAAATGACGTGGATGTCGTCTCCGCCCACTGGAGTGTAGTTCACAAACAGCCAGCCCGCCGCATAGACCAGAATCGCGGTAATCACGCCGAGAACATATCCGCTGGGCGTCATTTTCTTGATCACCATGAACAGGATGAACCAGACGGCGATCCAGAGCAGCAGGAAAAAGCCGATCGTGCTCAGTCCGTTGGTCCCCTGGCGTTCCGCATCGGCGCCGACATAGAACTGGCCCCAATACCAGAATCCGATAAACACGGTGACCAGCGCGCTCCAGCGAAACCAGTTCAGAGCGGGCAAGGTCAGATACTGGAAAATCTTGGATTTCATGGGGGCGTCCACCTGCTTCATGAACGGGACGTTGATCAGGTTGAAGAAGTACAGCAGGCCGACCCAGGTAATGCCGGCAATGATGTGGAACCAGCGCAGAATGAGCTGAACAGCTTCCTTGCCAGTTACCGTGGGCATGACCAGAGATGCTGCCGCTGCGACGAAATGATGCGTGACGAAATGATCCATAACGAAGTAGTGCATTAGCGATTTCCTCCGGTACAGCGATTGTTGAGCGATGGGCGGAAAATTGCCGACCGCTGGTATCCAAGTCGAGCCAAGTCTGCACTTTGCGGCGAACCCTGTCAACCTGGTACGCCGCCGCACTTCCCTGTTGAAAAGCGGCGAGGATCGCCGTATGGTACTCACATCCACCTGCTGAAGGCGCAATCTGCGGAAATGGAGCGCGCCGCCGGCGGGGTTGTCCCCCTTTGTTTCCGATGACAGCGGGAAGGCTCCCGGAAACATGTTGTGGCATTGAGCCGGCCCAAGGCGCCTGTGGGTTGGCAGTTGGCAAGTTCGCAGTTCAAAAATCAAGGAGATCGGCTATGGACAGCAATAAGCCGGCGCAGAACATTCAGGATTCCTTCCTTAACACGGCCCGCAAGGAGAGACTCAGCATCACAATCTACTTGCTGAGTGGCGTGAAGCTAACGGGCCGCATCCGCTCTTTCGACAAGTACTCCGTGGTCCTGGAGGCAAACGGTCAGGAGCAGCTCATCTTTAAGCACGCCATCTCTACCGTGGTGATGGGTAGGGTGGCATCGACGCATGTGGCCCACGTGGCGCATCCGGAGAAGTTAGCTGCGGCTTCGCCTGTGCCGGCAGCGGCGGTGAGCGCTTCGGGCACCGACGGATAAGAGTTTAAGAGAGACAAGGCGTTTTCGGTTTGGTAAGCTCTCAGATCAAGAAATCCCGCGGCGCGGCGCGTGCTGGCGGTTCTACGCCCAAACGTGTGCCTCTCGGCACCGACACGGTCCGCGAGGAACCGCAGCGCGAGCACGCGTTCCTGGTGGGGATCGAGGTGCGCACGCGCGGACGCAGCGGCGCCAAGGGGACAGTCACGGCGCAAGCGTCAGCGGCCCGCGATTCGGCCGCCATGCAGCCGGCGGCCGCCGGGGGTGGGGCTGCGATCGGGCTTGCGGCTGGAGCCGCAGCGAAATCCAACGGCAAGCCCAGTATTCCCGAGTTTGATGCCGACGAGTCGTTGGCGGAACTGCGCACGCTGGCAGAGAGCGCCGGCGCAGAAGTGGTCGGCGAGATTCTGCAGCGGCGCGACCGCCCCGATCCTGCGACGTTGATCGGCGCGGGCAAGCTCGAAGAAATCGCCGGTGCGGCGGCTTCGGCGAACGCCGACGTTCTTCTGTTCGACCACGATCTCAGTCCCTCACAGCAGCGCAACATTGAAAAGATCATCCAGCGGCGGGTAATCGACCGTACCCAACTTATCCTCGACATTTTTGCGCGACATGCTCGTACGCGCGAAGGCCAGCTGCAGGTCGAACTGGCGCAACTTCACTACATGCTGCCAAGGTTGGCTGGGCATGGCATTGAGATGTCGCAACTCGGCGGCGGCATTGGCACGCGCGGCCCAGGCGAAACCAAGCTCGAAACCGACCGCCGAAAGATCGCGCGGCGCGTACGCAACGTAGAAGTGCAGATAGAAAATGTCCGGCGCATCCGCACCCAACAACGGCAGCGGCGCGAGTCTGCACCGGTCGCGACCGTGGCGCTAGTGGGCTATACGAACGCGGGGAAATCGACGCTGTTCAACGCGCTGACGCAGGCCAAGGTGCTGGAGTCGTCGCGCATGTTTGCCACGCTCGATCCCACGATTCGAGGGGTGACGCTGCCCTCAAAACGCAAAGTTCTGATGTCCGATACCGTCGGATTCATCCGCAACCTGCCGCACACCCTGGTCTCCGCGTTTCGCGCCACGCTCGAGGAAGTGCAACGGGCCTCGCTGATTCTGCATGTGTCGGATGCCAGCAGCAAGCTCTCGGCGGAGCAGGACGCGCAGGTGGAGATTGTCCTGAAAGAACTGGAAGCGGAAAAAAAACCGCGCCTCCGAGTGATGAACAAGATCGATCTGCTGGACGACGAAGTCGCCCTGAGCTTGCAGGCCGACGCCATGCGCGAAGGCTCGAACACGGTTTACGTCTCCGCGGCCGAAGGCATAGGTTTAGATAAGCTTCTGGACCGCGTCGACGCGATGATCGAGGAAGATCCCGTCAGCCGCGTGCTGGTCCGCGTCCCACAGAAAGAAGGCAAGACGCTGGCGATGCTGGAAGCCAAGGCGCGGATCTATTCGCGAAAGTATAAGGGTGGCGCGGTGGAGCTGGAAATCGAGGCGCCGGCGTCGGTGGTAAGGAGGGTGCGGGAGTTTGCTGTGCCTGAATTCAAGCCCGCAAGAATCAAGGGACGGCCCAGTTCAGAGGCGATTTTGCGCGACAGACGGTGAGAACAGGAATTCAGTCACGGAAATCCGATCCGGAATCGACCAATCTCAAGAGCTTGAAGCAGCGTTCCCAGATACATATTGAAGCGTTCATCCTTGAGGAAGGCGACGGCGTCTTTGTGAGCCTTTAGTTCCCACGATTCCCATTGGACACTCAAGGGATGGATGTGCACTCCAACGATTCCGTGGCTGGGATTTCCCATGCCGATGCGGAATAGCTCGCCTTGCCCGTCCGCTGCGAGGACCGTAACTTCCGCCCGGTAGTGAGCCAAGATCGCAGTGATGATCCGCTCGCCGGCTTCGCGCGGCAACAGCCCAGCGCCCGCGGCCTTGAAGGCTCTCAGCAAGGAAGGCGAAACCGGCGTGCTGTACGGCATATCATCCCGCAAATCCGATGAAATTTAAATGGGCCGGCAACCAAGAAGCGGTGACATTCCTTGGCTATCGGCCCATTCGATCCTGAATTGGATCGGAGGTGATAGTCCAATGCTAATCCTCTTTTGGCCGAAGTCAAGGACTATGTGCAGAAATGTGCGACGTGGCATGATGAGAAGTTCCTCATGGCCATAAACCCCGCATTTGTAGCGAGTTGCGGCAAAGCTGCGCGACTCGCGACCCGCCTCTTGCCGACCGCTAAAACGATGTTCTTCGCGTTGACATAAACTGCTTGGGACGCTAGACTAAACAGTTTTCATAGCCCTCATTATTCCGGTCTACGGATCAGCACGTCCTGTTTAGCAGACAATTGTTTAACAGACAATGGATCAGACGCTTCGACAACTAGGGGAATTACTGCTCGGATCGGTGCCGACAGTGATTCTGCTGGCGCTGCTGTACGCGCTCTACACCAGCATCGTGCACAAGCCGTTGCAGCGCGTGCTGGCGGAGCGGCACAGCAAGACCGAGGGCGCGATCGAGAAGTCGCGCGCTGACATCGCCGCGGCTGAGGCGCGCACGGCCGAATATGAACAGAAGTTGCGCGAGGCGCGAGCCGCGGTATTCCGCGCCCAGGAAGCGAAGCGGCAAGCGGCGCTTCAGGCTCGAACCAATGCCCTGAACGAGGCGCGCAGCAAGGCTCAGGCGCAGGTGCAGGCCGCGAAGAAAGATATTGAGAGCGACCGGGCCACGGCTGAGCTCGGCTTGCCGGCCGACGCGGCGGCGCTGGCGCAGGAAATCGTGCGGCGCGTGTTGCAGCCGGCGGGAGCGCGGCGATGATGTCCGCAACCTTGAAGTTCCTGGGGATGATAACTTCTTGCAAGAAAATCGTTCGCATGAGTTTGCTTGCGCTGCTGTTCGCAATTTGCGTGTGCGTAACGCCGCTGCGGGCGCAGGAGCAGCCGGCAGCTCCTGAACAGAAAGAAGCTTCGAAACATGCCGGTGGGCCAGGTCGGCAACTCGTGCGCGGAAGCAAGGAAGCCGCCGGCGAGGAAAAAGACGAGTTTGCTGAGTTCAAGCAGTCGGCCTCAGTGCGAGGAATTGCGCGGCTAACGGGGTTGAACTTGCAGCAGGCTTACTGGCTGAGCCTGGTGCTGAATTTTGCGGTGATCGCTGCGGTCATCGTCTGGGCTGCGCGCAAATATTTGCCGGGGATGTTCCGGGACCGGACCGCCGCGATTCAGAAGGCGATGCAGGAAGCGCAGAAAGCCAGCGAAGAAGCGCGCCGCAGGCTGGCCGATATTGAATCGCGCCTGATGAAGCTGGACGTCGAAATCGGCATGATGCGCGATGCAGCCGAAAAAGAAGGCGCCGCCGAGGAAGCTCGCATCCATGCCGCAGCCGAGGAAGACGCGCGCAAGATTGTCGCCGCGGCCGAGCAGGAAATTGCGTCGGCGGCTAAAGCCGCGCGGCGCCAGTTGACCGCCTATGCGGCGGATCTCGCGGTGGGGCTGGCGCGGAAGCAGATTCATGTCGATGCCGCCACCGATCAAGCGTTGATGCGCAATTTCGGCGGACAGTTGGGGACATCCTTCGGTGATTCAGGCTCGGGAAAGGACAGGAACTAGACCGTGGCTTCTGTCGCCAGCACGTACGCCCGTGCGTTCGCGGATGTGGTTCTCAGCGCGCATCTCGACGCGAATCGGGCGGTGGGAGGATTGCTCCAAATTGTTGGACTGCTGGCCGAGAGCGAAGATCTGAGGCGTGTGTGGGAGAACCCGGCTGTACCCGCTGAGCAAAAGCGAAACCTGTTAGATGCGATTGTGCAGCGCGAGGGAATTGAGCGTCATGTGCGCAATCTGGTGGCGGTGCTGATAGATCATCGGCGGGTGCAGTTCCTGGCGCGGATCGTTGAGCAACTCAAGAAGGAACTCGACGCGCGCATGGGATTCGCCGAGGCGAACATCACCAGCGCGCGTGAACTGGACGATGCAGAAAAGAGAGCGCTCGAGGCCCAGATCGAGAGAGTGACGGGCAAGAAAGTCCGCGCGCAGTTCGGACTCGACGCGGCCCTGCTGGGCGGCGCCGTAGTCCGCGTGGGCAGCACGATCTACGACGGTTCGGTGAAGGGCCAGTTGGAGAAGATGCGAGAGGCGATTAGCTCCTAGCGGCTAGCTCCTAGCTTCTAGCTTGAACCCTAAGGTTTATGGTTCGGCTGGCAGCTAGAAGCTAGCAGCTAGCAGCTAGAAGGCTAAGAGCTGATTTTATGGCACAAATCAAGGCAGACGAAATCACGAAACTGATCCGCGAGCAGATCGAGAATTACGAAACCAAGATCTCGGTGGACGAGACCGGCACCGTCATCACGTTGGGCGACGGCATCGCCCGCGTCTATGGGCTCGACAAAGTCATGGCCGGCGAACTGCTGGCTTTCCCGCACGGCGTGGCCGGCATCGCCATGAACCTGGAAGAAGATCAGGTGGGCGTGGTGCTGCTCGGCGAATACACCGAGATCAAAGAAGGAGACGAGGTCAAGCGCACCGGCCGCATCATGAGCGTGCCCGTCGGCGACGCCATGATTGGCCGGGTCGTGAACTCACTCGGCGAACCCATCGACGACAAGGGCCCCATCGCCAGCGACAAATTCATCGCACTGGAACGCATCGCGCCGGGCGTGATCGACCGCCAGCCGGTGCGGGAGCCGATGGCCACCGGACTGAAGGCCATCGACAGCATGATCCCGGTCGGCCGCGGCCAACGTGAATTGATCATCGGCGATCGGCAGACCGGTAAGACCGCAGTCGCACTCGACACCATCATCAACAGCAGGGGCAACGACCTGATTTGTATTTACAACGCGATCGGCCAGAAGCGCTCGTCCATTGCGCAGGTGGTGAAGATTCTCGAAGACGCCGGCGCGATGGAGTACACGATCGTCGTCGCGGCGTCGGCCTCGGAACCGGCGCCAATGCAGTACATCTCGCCCTATGCGGCAACCGCTATGGGCGAATATTTCCGCGATAGCAAGCGGCATGCGCTGGTCATCTATGACGATCTTTCGAAGCACGCCGCGTCGTATCGCGAAATTTCTCTGCTGCTGCGCCGTCCGCCGGGACGCGAGGCGTATCCCGGAGACGTTTTCTATCTTCACTCGCGGCTGTTGGAGCGCTCGGCAAAGCTGAGCGACAAGAATGGCGGCGGATCGCTGACCGCGCTGCCGATTATTGAGACGCAGGCGGGCGACGTGTCTGCGTACATTCCGACCAACGTGATTTCGATTACCGACGGGCAGATCTATCTGGAGACGGATTTGTTCAACCAGGGCGTGCGGCCTGCGGTGAACGTCGGTCTGTCAGTGAGTCGCGTGGGCGGCAGCGCCCAGATCAAAGCCATGCGTCAAGTCGCGGGCACGTTGAAGCTCGAACTGGCGCAGTATCGCGAACTGGCAGCATTTGCAGCCTTCGGCAGCGATCTCGACAAGGCTACGCAAGCGCAGCTGAATCGCGGTCAACGGTTGGTGGAACTGTTGAAGCAGAATCAGTTTTCGCCGCTGCCGTTCTCCAAACAGATTCTGATCATCATGGCAGGCACGGGTGGGTTCCTGGACGATCTCCCGGTGAATCAGGTGCGGGACTTCGAGCAGGAATTGTACAAGTACGTCGACTCGACCCATCCCGCATTGCTGCGCACGATCATGGAGAAGAAAATTCTCGATGACACTTTGAAGGGCCAGTTGCAGGGCGTGATCAAGGAAGCGAAGCAACAGTTTGTGGCGTCGCGGGAAGCGGTAGCGAAGTAATTTGTAGAGACGTAGCTTGCTGCGTCTCTTGCGTACGGCAGGTAGTGCTGGCGGTGAGAGCGAGACGTAACAAGTTACGTCTCTACGACAAATGCCCAATATTCTCGACATTCGGCGGCGGATTCGCAGCGTGATCAACACGCGGCAGATCACCAAGGCCATGAAAGTGGTCTCGGCGGCGAAGTTGCGCCGGGCGCAGGAGCGAGCCCTGGCGGCGCGTCCCTACGCGCAGATGCTGACCAATGTGCTGAAGTCGCTGGTAGCGCGGACTGAAATTTATGATCCTGAGACCGGTGAGCCGAAGCATCCGTTGCTGGCACAGCGCGCAGAGAAAAATATTCTACTGATCGTTGTGACCGGAGATAAGGGGCTGGCGGGCGCATTCAACGCTAACATTACGAAAGCCGCCAGCCGATTTCTTGAGTCCAAGGCGGGCAAGAATATCGACATCGAAGCCGTCGGCCGCAAGGGACGAGACTTTCTTCGCCGGCGCTATCCGGCAGCGAAGGTGCAGACGCGGAGCCTCGCGGAGCTTTCGGAGTCGCTTGAGACCGAACCAGAAGAAGCCCAACGCGCTGGAGCCACACAGATCACCGGCGAACACGTGGGCGTTCTCGGAAAGGTGGAATTCGCACAGGCTTCGGCTCTTGCTGGGAACGTGATCGAGCGCTACAAGCGCGAAGAGATTGACGCGGTCTATGTGGTGTTCAATGAATTCAAGTCGGTGATCGCGCAGCGGCTCATCGTGGAACAGGTGCTCCCCATCGAGACCATCGGCGCGCCAGCGGTGCGTCTGGTCGAGGAGATGACGGAAGAAGAGAAGAAGCGAGCCAAAGAAGCGGCAGTGAGCGCGGGCGTAGGCATGCGCGGCCCTGATCACCAGACCGAAGAAGCGGCTTCACAGTTTGGCACGGCGCAAGTCGACTACATCTACGAGCAGCCGCCGGAGGAGTTGTTCCGCGCGCTATTGCCGAAGTACGTGAGCATCCAATTTTTCCGCGCGCTGCTGGAATCGGTTGCGGCCGAACACGCCGCCCGTATGACCGCGATGGATTCGGCCACGAACAACGCAACTGACATGATCGATTCGCTGACCCTGGTCATGAACCGGGCGCGGCAGGCGAAGATCACGAAAGAAATTATCGAGATCGTCAGCGGCGCGGCGGCGATGTGAACGAAATCGCTCTTGGCTATTGGTTCTTAGCTTTTAGCTAAAGGCCAAGAGCGTAAGAGCTAAGAGCTGAGGTTTTATGCCTGAAAACGTAGGACATGTCATTCAAATCGCGGGGCCGGCGGTGGACGTGCAGTTCCACGAAGGACAACTGCCGCCAATCTACGAAGCTGTGAAAGTGGTGAGCGACGGCTTCACGGTTCCGAGCCCGATCAGCGTGATTCTCGAAGTGCAGCAGCACTTGGGCGAAGGTCGCGTGCGCTGCATCGCCATGCAGCCGACTGACGGCATGGTGCGCGGGATGAAGGCCATTGACCAGGGCGGACCGATTTCCGTGCCGGTAGGCCGCGGCACGCTGGGGCGCGTGATGAACGTGATTGGCGAGCCGGTCGATCAGCTCGGCCCCGTTGAGTATCAGAGGAGAGATCCGATTCATCGTCTCGCGCCGGCGTTCGACGAGCAGGCCACCTCGGCGGAAATGTTTGAGACCGGAGTGAAGGTCATCGATCTCATCCAGCCATTCTTGAAGGGCGGCAAGATCGGATTGTTCGGCGGCGCGGGCGTGGGCAAAACGGTAGTTATCATGGAGCTCATCAATAACGTCGCCAAGAACCATGGCGGCTACTCCGTGTTCGCCGGTGTGGGCGAGCGCACGCGCGAAGGCAACGATCTGTGGCTGGAGATGACCGAGTCGGGTGTGATCAAGCCGGGCGATCCGGCGCACTCCAAGGCCGCCCTGATTTATGGGCAGATGACGGAGCCCCCAGGCGCGCGTCTGCGCGTGGCGCTGACCGGGCTGACGGTCGCGGAATATTTTCGCGACGCCGAGGGTGCCGACACGCTCCTCTTCATCGACAACATTTTTCGATTCACGCAGGCAGGATCGGAAGTTTCCGCGCTGCTGGGTCGCATGCCCAGCGCCGTCGGCTACCAGCCGAACCTGGCGACGGAAATGGGCGAATTGCAGGAGCGCATTACGTCGACGAAAAAAGGTTCGGTCACGTCGGTGCAGGCGATTTACGTCCCCGCCGACGACTTGACCGATCCGGCGCCGGCCACCACGTTTGCTCACCTGGACGCGACGACAGTGCTTTCCCGCGCGCTGACTGAGATTGGAATTTATCCGGCAGTCGATCCGCTGGCTTCGACCTCGCGCATTCTCGATCCGCGCATCGTCGGCCAGGAACACTACGACGTGGCGCAAACCGTGAAGAAGACGCTGCAGACTTACAAAGATCTGCAGGATATCATCGCGATTCTCGGTATCGACGAGTTAACGGAAGATCAGAAACTGACCGTCGCGCGCGCCCGGAAGATTCAGCGCTTCCTCTCGCAACCGTTCCACGTAGCCGAACAGTTTACCGGCGCGGCCGGACGCTACGTAAAAGTTGCCGACACGGTCAAGGGTTTCAAGGCGATCGTGGAAGGTAAGTACGACGACATCCCCGAGCAGGCGTTTTATATGAAAGGGCCAATCGAGGAAGTTCTGGAAGCAGCGGAGAAGATGAAGGCGGCAGCGTAGAGACGTTGCTTGCAACGTCTCTGTCGACAGAGGCAGTGTTGCATGGTACGAGAGAGACGTAGCAAGCTACGTCTCTACGAATCACCGAAACATGGCTGAAGTGTTCAAACTCGAGATCGTCACGCCGGAAAAGAAAGTTGTGGACACGGCGGCCGAGGAAGTGCAGATTCCCGGGAAGAACGGGTACCTGGGCATCTTGCCGGGGCACGCCCCGCTAATCACGGAACTGTCGGTCGGTGAGATTACCTTTCGGGTAAATTCCGATTCTAGTTCCGGTTCAAGTTCAAACGAGCAGCGGCTGGCCGTGGCCTGGGGATTCGCGGAAGTTCTGCCGAATAAAGTTACGATTCTGGCGGAGACGGCCGAGCGTCCGTCGGAGATCAACGTGGAACGCGCGCGTGAAGCCAAAGCGCGTGCCGAGCAATTGCTGGCAAGCGGCGACATCACCGTTGACGTCGAGCGTGCACTAGACGCGCTGCGCCGTGCCGAAACCAGGCTGGAAGTCGCCCAAGAAAAATAGCGCCTGAAGCCGGGGGGTAGGCACCAATCGGGCAATGTCGACTCGGACCAAGCGCGAGAAGATCCCGACAAACCAGATTCCACCCCTTCGCCTGGCATTCGCGCTCATCTTACTTCTAGGCTGCTTCGTTTTTCTCCCCGGTATCAGTGAGAATCCTCATCTGACGTGGTCCTTTCTCGGTGCAGCTGCCAGCTTGCTGGTCTTTCTCTTTTTCCTGAGACGGCAAGTCCTCCGTGCCAGACGCGAACTGCGCTATGAATTCCTTCCCAAGCCGGTCCACTATGTGCAACTCACCATGCACTCGTGCATTTTCGCTTATTGGGGATGGTACTGGCGTGAGGTCTACCACCAGATTCCACTGATCGTCGCTCAGGTGGTCTTTGTCTATGCTCTCGACATGCTGGTGTGCTGGTCGCGCCGCGATCGCTGGGTCCTTGGTTTCGGGGCATTTCCGATAGTACTCAGCACGAACTTATTTCTCTGGTTCAAGCCAGACTGGTATTTCCTGCAGTTCCTGATGTTGGCGACCGGCGTTCTGTGCAAGGAGTTCATCACCTGGACACGCGACGGCCGCCGCACTCACATCTTCAATCCCTCCGCGATTGCGCTCTTCGTCTTTTCCGTGGGCTTAATCGTCACTCACAGCACGCAGATCAGCTGGGGCGAGGAGATCGCAGTCTCGTTCGACCGTCCGCCGCACATTTATCTGGAGATCTTTCTGCTCGGCCTGGTGGTGCAGGCACTATTCTCGGTAACGCTGGTCACACTTTCAGCCGCGGCAGCTCTCTACGCGATGAACGTGGTGTTTACGCATCATACCGGCCTCTACTATTTCGTTGACACCAATATACCCGCGGCTGTATTCCTGGGCGTCCACCTGCTGGTTACCGATCCGGCGACTTCGCCACGAAAAAACTTTGGCAAAATCATTTTCGGAGCGGGCTATGGCGCAGGAGTATTCGGTCTATATTGGCTCCTGGGCTGGCTGGGAGCTCCAACTTTCTACGACAAGCTGCTTTGCGTGCCACCGCTCAATTTAACCGTGCGAGCGCTGGATCGATGGAGCGTAGCTCTCGCCGCGCGCTTCGGGAAAATACAAATTCCCGCGTGGACTCCGAGGCGAGCCAATCTTGCCCATATGGCAGTCTGGATTTGTCTTTTCGTGATCATGCTCGGCACTGGCTTTCTCGGCAGGCACCAACCCGGTGCCGATCCTGAATTCTGGCGCAAAGCCTGCCTGCAAGGGAACGGCGCAGCTTGCGAGTCATGGGTTCGGCAAATGAAAATTGCTTGCTATCACGGTTCCGGCGCAGCCTGCATGGTGTTGGGAAGTGCGTTGAATGATGGTCGCATGTTGCCGGCCAACCCGACGGAGGCGGCCAAGAATTTCGCTCACGGCTGTGAATTCGGGATATCGAACGGCTGTGCCAGCGTTTTCCGCGCGGTGGCGGGAAGCAAGGGCGACGTTTTCCAGAGTGCCTGTGATCGCGGTGACAGCGAGAGCTGCTTCCTGCTGGGATCGCTCTACTATGCCGGCCAAGGCGTTGCCAAGGATCCTGCCCGCGCATTTCATCTGTTTCAGCAGTCGTGCAAAGGCGGCTGGCCGCGGGGTTGCAGCGGCCTGGCGGAGTGTTATCGTTCCGGGCAAGGTGCAGCGGCGGATACGGCCCTGGCGCTCGAGAACTACAACAAAGCTTGCCATGCCGAAATTGCGCCCAGTTGTTTCTCGGCCGCTTCCATGTACCGCGCTCTGGACAACGAACGCGAGGCACAGGCAAAGTTGCATGAGGGATGCGAGATCAGCGCAGGATACGCAGAGTCGAACGCAGCCTACGCTGAGAGCGGCTCGCAGCCAAAGGCGGCAAGCGTTCCTGCCGTCTGTGCTTCTGTAGTCAGGTGAGCTTCGAAGCTCGGTTTTCGGAGTCCTGTTTTTCTAGATTCTGTCAAAGGAGACGGCACCATGAAACTTCAGTCGGGCTTTCTGGTTTTCTCACTCTTCACTCTTTGCGCTCTGGCGCCGGCGCAGCAGGCCAAGCCCGCGCAGCCTCCGGCTCCGCAGAGGCCGCCGTGGCTGGATACTCCTGAAGTGCACTCCGACAACACCGTGACCTTTCGCTTCCTCGCACCGAATGCGCAGGAGGTGAAACTTGCGCGGGAGGGCACCGAGCCGGTGGCCATGCAGAAAGACGATAAAGGCGTCTGGAGCGTAACCACAGCCCCGCTGCCGCCGGACTATTACGGATATTCCATCGTCGTAGACGGCGTGCGCATGCTCGACCCCTTCAACCATTTGCTGGTGCCGAATTTGCTCACGCCTGCGAATGCCGTTCATGTCCCGGATGCGTCGTTGCCCTGGAACGTGAACGATGTGCCGCGCGGCGAAGTGCATCAGCACTTCTACAATTCGGTGGTGGCCGGCGATCAGCGCGACTTCTACGTGTACACACCGCCAGGCTACGATCCCACGGCGAAGACGACATATCCCGTCCTCTACCTGCTGCACGGATACAGCGACGACGCGAGCGGATGGACGGCCGTCGGCCACGCCAACGTAATTTTCGACAACCTCATCGCGCAGGGGAAGGCCAAACCCATGATCGTGGTGATGCCGCTCGGCTACGGAACTATGGAGATCATAAAGCTGGGCTGGGGCGCGTGGGGACATACCGACGTGCGCGACAAGAACTTTTCAAGATTTCGGGAAGCGCTGCTCACTGAAGTCATACCGAAGGTCGAGAGCGAGTATCGCGTCACCAAAGACCGCTCTGCGCGGGCGATTGCGGGGCTCTCGATGGGCGGATCGGAATCGTTGTTAACAGGGCTGAACAATCTGGACAGGTTTGCCTGGGTCGGTGCCTTCAGCTCGGGCGGCATGCCGGATGAGTTTGAAAAAGATTTTCCGGGACTCGATGCGAAGGCGAACCAGCAGCTTCGGTTGTTATGGATTGCCTGTGGCACGGAGGACCGGCTGATCACGGTGAACCGCAACCTGCGGGAGTGGCTGAAGACGAAGGGCGTGCAACACACCGATATCGAAACGCCCGGCATGCATACCTGGATGGTGTGGCGGCGGAATCTCGCGGAGTTTGTGGGACTGCTGTTTCGGTAGAAGGCACCTGAATGCGCGGAGAGAGAATTCCTGATCGAGCCTGCGATAGTTCAGGCGCTTAGGGATCCTTCGACTCCGTATTTGCTTTTGCTTCGCGAACGCAAATGCTGCGCTCAGGATGACAGCCCGAAGTACTTACCACAGTGTGGGAGTCCTACGGCACGTTGACGTGGTCCCGGGTCTCCTCCGGAACGTAGTTCACGGCGGCGGTGCGCTCTAATTTGTCCCAGGCGAACTTCCGGCCTTCCAGCGCGCGCTTCAGCGTCTTGAACAACACGATTGAAAATAACTGGCGATAGGCGAAACGCTGCAACCAGACTTGAGTCAGCAACCAGGCGTCTTCCTTGTCGTCGGGACGGCGCCGTTCGAGGGCGAACGCAATCGCCGAGGCGATGAAGTCGATCACCAGAAACGCAAAGAAGAACAACACCAGCTTGTGGAAGTCGGCCGGATCGGTCGAGTCCGGATGGAAATGTTTCTGGATGTAATACCAGATCGTTCCCACTACGAACATGATGTCGATGAGCGGCGATACCAGCGGCAGCAGAATCTGGAAGATGACAATGTTGGGCAACGCCACCCATCCGAGCGCGCCCTTGCGTGCGAAAACTCCGCGATGTTTATACACGGCCTGCAGAATGCCGAAGGACCAGCGGAAACGCTGGCGCATCAGGGCATTCGCGTTGGTGGGCGCTTCGGTGAAGGCGAGGGCCATGTCTTCGTATTCGACGCGATATCCGCGGCGCAGCAGGGCCATGGTCAGATCGGCGTCTTCGGCGACCGTGTCGAGATGATAGCCTCCGGCCTCGCGCACCGCGGAAACCCGCCACGCGCCGATGGCGCCCGGCACCACGCTGACCGCGCCCAGCACGTCGAGAGCGCGACGTTCGAAGTTCTGGCTGGTGATGTATTCGAGAGCCTGCCAGCGCGTCCACAAATTCACGCGGTTGCCAACCTTGGCGTTGCCCGCCATGGCGCCGACTTTAGGATTGATGAAATGCGGCACCAGGCGCGCGATGGCGTCCGGCGCGATAATCGTGTCGGCGTCAATGCCGACGAAGAGTTCCGCATCTCCAATATGCTCGATGCCAAAGTTGAGGGCCTCGGCCTTGCCGGAGTTCGGTTTGGTGAGGATCAGAACTTCTCCCGCGGCGGCTTCGGCAGCGAATGCCTTGCGTGCGACTTCGAGCGTGCGGTCCTTTGATCCATCGTCGATGACGATGACACGCAGGTTCGGATAGTTCGAGTTAAGAGCGGCACGAATGGTGCGCTCGATTACTTTTTCTTCGTTATACGCGGGAATCAGCACCGCAACTTTCGGCTTGTAGGATGCGACTTCAGCGGGCCTCCCGAGAATCCTTTCACGCGCGCGGTCGTAGACGGCCGCCGCTCCAATGAAGATGAGACGCCCCGTCATGAGCAGGTCACCTACCAGAAAAATCCAGGTAATGAAGACGATGCTGGCGTCGAATACCCAAAAGCCAAACCGGTCGAGCCTCGCCGCCCAGAGCTCGCCGGCGGGCAAGGGGGCCATCACGTCGGCCCGAGTTTTGCCGATCAATTCATAAACCGGAGCAATTTCATATCCCCGGGCCCGGACGCCATCGATGATCATGGGCAGCGCTTTTACGGTTTCGGCTCGGTTCCCACCGCCGTCGTGCATCAGCACGATGTTGCCGCAACGCAGATTTTCCTCGCGGCAGGGCGGCAGATGCGCCAGCACATAGGAAGATATCTGCTCGGCGGTGTGGCGAGGACTGTCGTTCCAGTCATCGGGATCGATGCGATTGCCAACGGTAATATAACCCATGTCCTGCGCGATTTTCAGCGGACGCACCTGGTCGGCGGTGTCAGGTTCCTCGTCAATCGCGTAGGGCGGCCGCATCAGCGTCGCCCGCACTCCCACCAGGCTGGCGAAAAGCCGCTCGGTAAGATTCAGCTCCACCCTCATATACCCGTCGGAGATGTTGCTGACGTCGGGATGAGTGAACGTGTGGTTGCCGATTGTATTGCCTTCGTTGTAAATCCGCTTCGCGATGCCGGAAAACTTGTCGGTCTGAATGCCGATCAGGAAAAACGTAGCCGTCGCGTGCTTCGCCTTGAGCACGTCGAGAATCTTCGGAGTCCACTGCGGGTCGGGCCCGTCGTCAAAGGTGAGCGCAACTTTATTCGGGCTATAGCCGTAGCGTCCGACGCGGTAAGGTTCCGGCAGGTTCTGGAACACTTCGTCGGTGATCAGCTTGCTGTTGGCATCGATGGTCAGATCGCGCGTGCCATGAGCGGGCGGGTCCTCGATGCGCAGAATTTCGCCCTGGCCCTCCATGTCCACATCGGCTCCGGGCGGAACGTCCTTCAGCTTGTCGGTCGCGCCCGCATCCCCGGGTATGTCCCAAACTCTCCACAGCGAGCGGTCTTCGCTCCCCAGCCGCCACAGCGCGAAGGTCTGGATGCCCAGACTCTGCGCGGAGCGCATGTGATTCAGCGCCGTCACCGCATCGAGGAACCAGACATCGTGCTGCACGCTGCGCTCGTCGAGGTAGCTGAAATGCGGGTTCATGGCGTCATCATCGAAGTTGACGTCCACATCGGAATCTCGCGCCGCCAGCCAAGCGTCTTGAACACTCTTTGAGGAATCGTGTTCGTCGGCAGGAAGGTTGCCTTTTTGGGGTTTCAGTGCCCAGTCGTAGCCGTAGTTGGCGATGGCGCAAATGATTTTTTCCTGCGGGATGACGGTCTTGGCAAATGTCAGGTTCTGCACGAACCAGTCCTGCGAAGCCACGGGACCAGACGCCGCGCCAGGATAATGCTCGTCATAGTTCATGAGCACAACCCCGTCGGCCGCCGCGGCGATTGCTGGATAATTGTATTCGTTGCTGTGCGCCGGCACCGCAACGTAGAGCTTCATACCGCGAGCGTGCAGATCGCCCGACAAATCCTGCAGGAGCGCGACATAACCGGGCTGGCCAGCGGGAGGAAATGCTTCAAAGTCGATCGTGAGCCCCCGGTAACGGCCGGACGAGAGAAATTGCGCGGCTTGCTGGCGAAAGCGCGCGCGAGCGTCGGGGTTGTTGAGGAATCCGACGATATTCCCCACCCAGTTTGCGCCGTCGGAGTTGTTCACCATGGGGAAGACTTCCATGCTGGGGTCTTCCGCCTTCAGAAACGGCATCACCCGGTCGTCGACCGGAAGAACCGTGCTGCCTTGCGCGTTGCTCTGTATGACGTCGAAATACTTGTTGGTTTGATCGTCCACGCCCTGGAGCCGTCCATCGGCGGTGAGCACGTGCAGCCAGTCGGGATAGAGAATGTCGATCTGGCGGGCAAAAGAGCGCAAGGACGAGAAGCTGGCTGCGTCCCAAGGCACATAGAACGCGGCGCGAATGCCCTCTTCCTGATTCAGCTTGACCTGCGACGCCGCCAATTTGGATTTGCGGTGAAAGCGAGCGGCAGCCTTCTTGAGCCGGTCGCGGGCTTTGTCCTTTTCACTCTCCTTCAGGGCCTTGAAGGCGCGCTTCTGAGGAGAGAACAAGAGTTCGGGCAGGGGCTCATCGCGCAGAGCGTTGTAGACAAAGAAGAGAATCAGCGCAGAAACCAGAACGGCCGTAACGTCGACCAGGCGCCGCAGGCGTTTCCACCGGGCGCGTCGAGGATCATAAAAGACGGGTTGGGCCATGGGTGAGTAAGGTCAATCGTATGCCGCGGACGGCACACGGTCAATTCTCGCGGTTAATTAATGCTAATTCTTAATGTCAATTCTTGAGGTCAATTATGACTAGGCAGGGTGAGCAGCTCCGCTTGTTCGTTAAGATGCACATTCCCAGCCCCGAGATTGCCGCAAACGCGCTATGATTCGCAGCGTGCGGGATCTGGCGCGGCCCGTTTCCTAAAGAAAGCTCATGAGAAAGTTCGTGCGAGAACGGGCGCGGTTCTTCGTATGGGCGAGCTTGGCCGGCGTGGCCGTGCGGGTGCTGTTGGTCGCGTTTTTTCCCGGCGTGACCGACGACTCGCGCTTTTACGCCAACATCGCGGAGAACTGGCTGCAGCACGGCGTCTACGGCATCACGAACTCCGGCGTGATCGTGCCTACGCTCTCGCGGCTGCCCGGATATCCGGCATTTCTGGCGGCCATCTTCGCGCTGTTCGGGGCCGGCAATTTTCGGGCAGTCCTGCTGCTGCAGACGCTGTTCGACCTCGCAACCTGCTTCCTGATTGCCGACCTGGCGCGGCGGTTGTTCTCCGAGCGCGCCGCGCGGGCGGCGTTTCTTCTAGCGGCGTTCTGTCCCTTTCTGGCCAATTATGCAGCGGCAGCTCTGACCGAAACTCTGGAGATTTTCTTCACCGTGTTGGCTCTCGACATAGCCTTCCGGGGTCTGGGATTAGGAGAGCGGGGACTGGTCGAGATCGAGGCGACCGCGGTCCAACCAAACACTCACCCAATCGCCCATCCAAACATGGCCTGGCTCGGGTGCGGATTCTCCGTCGGGGCCGCGATTCTACTGCGGCCCGACGGCGGAATCTTACTCGCAGCTATCGGCGGATATCTCCTCTGGCTGCTGGCACGCGTGCTGCGAACCGATCGAGCCCGAGCCCGAACCATCTTCCGGGCAGGCTTGCTGCTCGCGGCCGGAGCAACCGCTCCGCTGATTCCCTGGACCTTGCGGAATCTGCACACCCTGCACCGCTTCGAGCCTTTGGCCCCTCGTTATGCGACCGACGCTGACGATATCGTCATGACCGGCTTCAATCGCTGGGTCAAGACCTGGATGGCAGACTATGTTTCCGTGCAAGAGATTTACTGGGCTATCCCCGGGGCCCAGTTTGACCTCACGCGGTTGCCGCGGCGGGCCTTCGATTCCGAGCAGCAGCGCCAGCAGACCAGCGAACTGGTTGACGAATACAACCAGGACCACGACATGACTCCAGAACTCGACGCCCGTTTCGCAAGCCTGGCGGCCGAGCGGGTTCACGCCGCGCCGGTGCGCTATTACGCGTGGCTTCCGGCGGTGCGCATTGCCGACATGTGGCTGCGCCCTCGAACCGAGTTGTTTCCCTCGGACCCGCGCTGGTGGGAATTCAATGACGACGGCCGCTGGCTCACCGTCAGCCTCGGGTTCGGCCTGGTGAATCTGGCCTACATCGCGTTGGCGGCTGCCGGGCTGTGGCGCGGCCGCGAATTTTTCGGCATCGGGCTATTCGTTTTATTTCTGCTGCTGCGCTCCGCATTTCTCGGAAGCCTGGAGAATCCCGAGCCTCGCTACACGCTGGAATGCTATCCCGTGGTGATCGTTCTTGCCTCGGCGCTCTTCCACCGGCATGCATAAACTTCCAATTCTGGAAGTGCCGCCGGTGAAATGCCGTAGCTAAACGCTAGTTAAACGTTTCAGGAAAGCCTTAAGTGCCGCAAATTCCACTTGAACAATATGGCGCTGAAGTTGCACAATAGCGCCCCATCAGGGTCCCAGGGTTTCCTTTTCGTCTCTGCTCTCCTGGGTATGACGTATTCAGAAAACGATGCTCTTTCGGGTAAAGGGAGCTTTCTATGCGTTCTGGCTCATGGCTAGTGGCAGCAGTGATCAGTTCATCCCTCGCGCTTGGCACCTTGGCCTTTGCGCAATCTGCGTCGTCTTCCCTCCACGGCACCATTTCGGACGCTAAAGGCGCCGTGGTGGCAGGCGCCACGGTGAATCTCAGCAACAAGGCGACCAGCTTTTCAAGAACCGTCAAAACAGATGACCAAGGGACATATCAGCTCCTCGAGGTGCCACCTTCCACCTATGTCATGACCGTGACCGCGGCCGGCTTTGCCACCACGAAGCGGGAGAACGTGGTACTGCAGGTAAGCAGCACGGCGACCGTGAATATGGCTCTGCAAGTACAGGGTGGCTCGGTCGTCATCGAGGTTACCGGCGAAGCGCCACAGGTCAACACGACCGACGCAACCCTCGGCAATAACTTCAATTCCCGGCAGCTGACCGACCTGCCCTCCGAAGGCCGCGATCCGGTCGCCATTCTCAGCTTGCAGCCCGGCGTGACCTACATCGGCAACACCACCAACGATCAGCAGATGTCTGACAGCCGCGGCGGCTCGGTCAACGGAGCCCGCAGCGACCAGACCAACATTACCCTCGACGGCCTGGACGACAACGATCAGCTCGAAGGCTTCGCTTTCGAAGGCGCCATGCGCACCACCCTCGATTCCTTGCAGGAATTTCGCGTCACCACCGGCAACTACGACGCGGAATCGGGCCGCTCCTCAGGAGCGCAGGTCAGCCTGGTGACCAAGAGCGGCACCAATGCATTCCACGGTTCGGGCTACGAATATTACCGGCCCAACTTCACCGTGGCCAACGACTGGTTCAATAAGCAATCGGAATTGTCGAGCGGCCTGCCGAATACGCCGGGATTTGTCCTGCGCAACACTTTTGGCGGCACATTCGGCGGCCCAATCAAGAAAGACCGGCTTTTCTTTTTCATGGCCTACGAAGGCCAGCGCACCTCCGACCAGCAACAGGTCACGCGCGAGGTGCCCACCCTCAGCATGCAAGAGGGATATCTCAAATATATCTGCGATCCGGGCAGCGACCCGAATTGCGCTATCACCAACCCATCCATAAACGTTGTGGGCGGCGGCACTACCTTCCCGGGGTTCAACGTTGTCACCCTGACTCCAGGGCAAGTGGGAGCGCTCGACACGAACTGCGAGGCATCCGCGCCTCCCACTTGTCCTGCGACGCCCGGGAACCCCGCTGGCGGCGGCCCCAACGGCCTGGTTACCAATATCGGCGGAGCCAATACTGCTGCCCTTTTCACGAAATATCCTCTGCCCAACTCCACCACCGAAGGCGATCTGCTCAACACCGCGGCTTTCACCTTCCCAGGCGCCGATCCAGTGAAGCACGACACCTATATCGTCAAGCTCGACTACAAAATCAACGCCAGCGGCACGCACTCACTCTTTGTGCGCGGCAACCTGCAGAATGACCACGAGAAGCAACCGCCACAGTTTCCCGGCCAGCCTCCCTTCGATTTCATCACCAATAACAGCAAGGGAATCGCCGCCGGATACACGGCTCTGATCAGCAACAACGTGATCAACAACTTCCGTTATGCATTTATTCGCCAGGGCCTGGGAACTGGAGGCCTCAACAGTCAGGATTATGTTACCTTCCGCGGCTTGGACGACACTCAGGGGCTGGGCAGTCAGACCATCCTGACCAACGTTCCGGTGCACAATTTCGTGGACGACGTATCCTGGACCAAAGGCACGCACACGATTCAATTTGGCACCAACTGGCGCATCATCCACAACAATCGCCAATCCAACGCGGATAATATTTCTACTGCCCAGACGAACCTGTACTGGATGAATCCGTCGTTCATCGCCAATGAAGGAGTCAGCCTGGACCCGTCGCTCTTTGACGCTAACCCGAACAACCCGACTCCTGGTCCGTATCCTGACGTGGACTCTGGCTTTGGAACGTCTTACAGTTTTGCAGCCATGGACGTAGCCGGAATTCTCAGCGAGACTTTCACCAAGGCCAACCAGGACAAGTTCGGCCATCAGATTCCCAACGGCGAGTTGGTCCCGCGCCACTTCCAGAACTTTGAAGGTGAGCTCTATTTGCAGGATAAGTGGAGCGTGACTCCCAGCCTGGTTGTGACCTACGGGGTGCGCTATTCGCTGTTGCAGCCTCCCTTTGAGAACACCGGCAACCAGGTTTCCCCCACGGTGGACATGGATCAGTGGTTTAAGACCCGAGGGAATGACGCTTATCAGGGCACCGTGGATCAGCCCGACTTGACTTTCAATCTTTCCGGGCAGGCCAACCACGCCAAGCCTTATTGGGGCTGGGATTATCGCAATCTGGCGCCCCGGTTTGCCATTGCCTATTCTCCCCACGCCGCGAGCGGTTTCTGGCATAAGGTGTTCGGCGATGCGGGCAAGAGCTCGATTCGTGCCGGTTACGGCATTTACTTCGATCATTTCGGCGAGGGCGTGGTCAACACTTTCGACCGCAACGGATCGTGGGGATTGACTTCCGCTTTCAGCAACCCGGCGGGCGTCTCCACCGTGGATAGCTCGCCGCGCTACACCGGGCTTTTAGGGCTGCAGAATCTTCCCGCGGGCGAAATTTCTCCTTCCCCCAGCGGCTTTCCCTACACCCCTCCAGGTAACCCCAACACCTACGGTCTGGCCATCGCCTGGGGTATCGACGATCACCTGAGGACGCCGTATTCCGAGGTGGTTGATTTCTCGCTCACGCGCGAATTTGCCCACAACTTCGTATTGTCCACAACATACACCGGCCGTTTCGCTCATCATCTGCTGCAGGAAGTCGATCTGGCGCAACCGCTCGATTTGGTCGACACGAAAAGCAAGACAGATTATTTCGCGGCGGCGCAAATGTTTGCCAAAGACGCGGGTGCGGGAACCCCGATCAGCAGCATCCAGCCGATTCCTTACTGGGAGAATACGTTCCCGCTGGCGGCAGGTGCGAACCTCCTCTCCGGTGGTAGCGGCTCGACCTTCGGAACTATCCCTTGTGCGCCACCGGGCACGTATGCGGCAGGATCTTCGCTCACCGCCACGCAGAATATGTACGACGAATATTATTGTTTCGCGGGTAATGAAACCACCGCCCAGGAAATCGCGGATGTGTTCTGCTACCCGGCCTGCGCTGGGACTAACTCACCTCCTGGCGCATACTACAGCCCCGGTACTCCCTACCAGTATTACCAGGACCAGTTCTCCTCGCTCTATGGCTGGCAGACCCGCAGCAACAGCAACTACAACGCCCTGCAGGTGACCGTTCGGCACGCCATGAGCGCGGGATTACAGTTCGATTTGAACTACGTTTATTCCAAATCCATTGATGCCAGTTCGAACGCCGAACGAGTGAACGGATTCGAAGCCGCCGGCGGCGTTGCCTACAACAATCAGGCGATTAATGCCTGGGCTCCTGATTTGTGGCGCGCGCCTTCGGACTTCGATACCACCCACCAGATGAACTTCAACGCCATCTGGGATGTCCCGTTCGGCAAAGGACGGCGCTGGAGCATTGAAAACCGCTTCTTGAACTCAGTCTTCGGGGGCTGGGGATTGAGCGGCCTGGGCCGCTGGACCAGCGGCTTCCCCTTCAGCGTGGGAGCCGGCGACGGCTGGTCGACAAACTTTGAGCTGGAGGGTTCGTCGGTTCTAATCGGACCGAAACCGAAGACCGGCGTCTACATCAATTCCAGCGGAATTCCCAATGCCTTCCAGAATGCAGATAGCATTCAGTGCTATTGTCCTTACGCTCCGACTGGCTCAGGGCCGGTTCTGTTCCGCACCACCTATCCCGGCGAAGCGGGTCAGCGCAACATCTTCCGCGGGCCCGGATTCTTCGACATCGATGGCGGCCTCAACAAGAGCTGGATGTTCAGCGAAACCCGGATGCTGAGGTTTTCGTGGGAAGTTTTCAACGTGACCAACTCAGTCCGCTTTGACGCGGCCAACGCGGTCGATAACGAAGATCTTGTCGACATCACGGGCTTCGGTAACTTCCAGCGCACGCTCACTACGCCGCGCGTGATGCAGTTTTCGATCAGGTTTGCATTCTAGGAGGGGTACAGTACTTTACGGGGACGGCGCGAGCTGTCCCCATTTTCTCGGGCTGCGAGGCAGCCCGGTTGAGGCAAGTCGCACCGCAGGAAATTTATCCCAGGGGCGAGTCGCTCATGCGGAAGCGGGTGCGGACGTGTTCGGAAATCAATTCGATCGCAGGACGGTTCTTAACCGGGTCGACCTGCGCCAAATACTTCATCGCTTCCACCAGCAGGCGCTGCCCATCCACATAACGCGGATCCGAGCTACGCTCTCTGCGCTTGTTCCCCAGCTTAGGCGGGACTGTAATCGTGAAAACCTTGGCCATGAATAAACCCAACTGCTCAAAAGCACAAATGCGCAAAATGAAGGAGCGGTCAGTATAGCTCCCCAAGTGCAATTCTCAGCACACCTTCTTAGCCTTTCGATTCAACAACTTAACCGCGGGGTGAAATCGTCTGCGTCTTGTCTGTCGTCTTGAGCTTGAAAACGTCGTCTGGAATTTTCTTTTCGTTCACCTGAATGTTGGAATACTTGACCAGGCGGTAATCCTCTTGCAGCGTAAAGAACTGCTGCTGCACCGAGATTCCCTTGCCGAGGTCGATCCAAAGAAAAATTCGATGGTACGTGTTGCGCACCTTTTCAGATTTGGGGACGAGTTGCAGCTTGGCCGTGGCAACGCCGGCAATCGTCTCCGGGCCCACGTAAGTCACGTCGAAGGTCTTGAGCAGATCCTCTCCACTGCCGCCTACGCCGAGGACGACATAACTTTCGATGGAGCGGTCCTTGCTGAGATCGATCACGGTTACCTGGTCCGGTATGGGTTGATACATGCGAACCTTGCCCTGGCTGAACAGCACATACTTCGGCTTGGATTTCAGGTTCTTGAGATCGCTTCCTTCCTTCTTGACGTCGGCCATCATCTCGATTTCTTTGCCGGTGCGGCGATAGTAGATCGTTCCGGTTTGAACGTTGTCCACTTCATCGATAACTTTTTCGTAATTATCCCACTCGAATTCGGCCTGGGTAGTGCGAAAGTTGGCCGCGGCAGTGTCCATCTTTTTTAGAACCGTGTTCAGCGGGTTCGAGTCGACGGGCGCTTGCCGCCCAAAGTGAAGAAGACTCCAGAGGAGCGCGATGGGCAGGATGAGCGCGAAAGTTTTCATTTCAGTATCCCACTGCTAGGCCGTGGACCGTCGGTTGATTCGTGGTCCGGTCAGTCCCGCTTGGCCAGCACTTTGTAGCTCTGCACTTGTCCCTGGTGGTCGGAAATCTGTTCATAACTCACAATCGAAACCGCGCCCGAGATCGGTTCGATGATCCGCAGCAACTGTTCGCGCACTGACTGGTCGTTGCCTGGCGTAATGGCGCTGGCCGCGACCTGGTAGAAAAGATGCCCTTCGGCATCGGCCGTCACCAGCACATCGGTCGGATGCGGATTGCGCGCAATGGGTTTGTCATTGAAGTTGATCAGGCGCGGCGAGAACAGCACAAACAGAATGATCAGTGTGACCATGATGTCGTAGTGGAGCGTGCCCCGCTCGTATTGCCACAGAATGTATCCGCGAATTGTTCGCCACATCGCGTTCATGGGCAGGGGCGCGCTGGGCGCGATACTCGTAGGTTCCGCTCGGTACAAGTCTAGTGACCAGCCCTTCTGTTTGGCAACGATCCCGCTCTTAGCTGTCAGCTTTCGGCTCTCAACTGCGCAACGAACCATTGCCTAACGAACCATGTGGGGACAACCGCCCTAGGCTGTCCGGCGGCCCGGACTTTCGGGCCGCAGCAACTCCGAAGCCGACCTTCCTAAAATTTCTTCGGCGTAATCTGCTCCGCGCCAATATAGCTTCGCAGCGCTTCGGGGATGATTACACTCCCATCGGCCTGCTGGTAGTTCTCGACAATCGCCACCCAGGTCCGGCCCACGGCCAGTCCGCTGCCGTTCAGCGTGTGCACGAATTCAGTCTTGTTCTTGCCCTCGGGGCGGTAACGAATGTTGGCTCGCCGCGCCTGGTACGCCTCATAATTCGAGCACGAGGAAATTTCGCGGAAAAGTTGCTGCCCCGGCAACCACACTTCAATGTCATAGGTCTTCGCCGAAGATGATCCCATATCTCCGGTACATAGCGCCATCACGCGGTAATGCAGGCCAAGCTTCTGCAGAACCTCTTCGGCATCGTGCGTGAGTTTCTCGTGTTCCTCGTAAGAATGTTCCGGATGCGCAAACTTTACCAACTCCACTTTCTGAAACTGATGCTGCCGGATGATGCCGCGCACATCTTTCCCGTACGATCCCGCCTCGCTGCGGAAGCACGGAGTATAAGCCGTCAGCGAGATCGGCAGCCGCCCCTGCTCGAGCACTTCGTCGCGATAGAGATTCGTCACTGGAACCTCGGCTGTGGAGATCAGCCAGAGATCTTTCTCGCCGTGCGGCACGCGAAATAAATCGGCCGCAAACTTGGGCAACTGTCCCGTACCATACATCGACTCGGAATTCACGAGATACGGTGGCAGAACTTCGGTGTACCCGTGCTGGCGTGTGTGCAAATCGAGCATGAAGTTCATTAGGGCGCGTTCCAGCTTCGCCCCTAGGTCCCAGTAGACGGCGAAGCGCGCTCCGGTGAGCTTCACCGCCCGCTCCAGATCGAGGATGCCGAGTTCAGCCCCCAGGTCCCAGTGTGCCTTGGGAGTGAAATCAAACTTTGGCGGCGTGCCCCAGCGGCGCACTTCAACGTTGTCATCGGCACTATGGCCGATGGGGACGCTGGCGTGCGGCAGGTTGGGAATGCCCACAAGAATGTCGCGCAGGCGGGCATCGAGATCATTCGCAGTTTTCTCCAGCGCCTGAATCTTCTCGCGCAGGTCCTTGGTCTGGGCCATGGCGGCGCTGGCGTCCTGCCCGCTCTTCTTTAATTTCGCGATTTCTTCCGACGCCTTGTTGCGCTGCGCCTTGCTGGTCTCAGCCTCGGTGATAGCCTGGCGGCGCTGGGTGTCAACTTCGCGAAAATCCCGGAGCACGGCAGCCGGGTCCATGCCGCGCTGGCGCAGCTTCTCTTCCACCAACGGCAGATTCTCGCGTACGAAATTCAGATCAAGCATGCAAACTAATAATGTATCGGAAAACAGCCGCGGAATGCACGCCAGTACGGAGGTGGGTAGGGGGTCAACTCGAACATTATTCGGCCCGCTGTCATTCTGAGCGCGGCGACAGCCGGGCGAGGAACCTTATGCTGGCCGACGCGGTTGATGCCGTGGATGGGTATGCCGATGCTTCATTCAGTAAGGGAGGTCCTCGCATCCGCACGACGGATGTCTGGGCTTCGTAAGGTCCCTCCGGAGCGCTGTGCGCTCCTCTGGGATGACATCGATCGGTGATCGGCGAATCGGCAGGCTCAAACCTCGAATTGAAACACTACCCAGCCGCCGAACCAGTTTTGGCGGATACGCCCCGCCTGTGTAAACTACCTTCGCAATGAGATCTTCCCCCAGATCTGCCGCCGCGTGCTTCTTCCTGACGCTGGTGCTGTGCACTTTTTTCCTCAGCCTCGCAATCCCAAGCTTCGCTTCTGCTTACAACGGGCATCCCAAGCTGATCGTAGTGATCGTGATTGACCAATTCCGCGGCGATTACCTCGAGCGTTACCGCGACCAGTTCGGCGACGCCGGCTTCCGCTTTCTGCTCGATCATGGAGCCTACTTCCCGAACTGCAACTACAACTACGCGGCCACGCGCACGGCTCCCGGACACTCCACGCTGTTTACCGGTGCCTACAGCAGCGGCCACGGCATTGTCGCCAACGAATGGTGGGACCAAAAGAAAAGGCGCATGGTAACTTCCGTGGAAGACGACGCCACAAAACTTGTCGGCGTTGATGGGGACAAGACAGGCGCGTCACCGCACAATCTGCTGGCCGACACGCTGGGCGATGAACTCAAACTGGCCACGCAAGGAAAAGCTCGTGTTTTTGGCGTGTCCTTGAAAGACCGCGCTGCAGTCCTTCCCGCCGGGTTCGCCGGGGACGCGGCCTACTGGATCGAGCCGAAAAGCGGCGCGTGGATCACATCCACGTACTACCGCAACGATCTACCGAAGTGGGTGCAGGATTTCAATTCGACCCGCCCACAGAAATATTGGGATCGCGAATGGAAGGACGATCAGGGGATCGTTCTGCGCTCGACCGCGCATCGCAAAAGCAAAGACGGTTCCGACGCCGGCTTCTACGAAGTCGTCGGCTCGACCACGTTCGGCAACGAGTATGAATTTGAGTTCGCCAAAGAGTTAATGGTTTACGAGAACGTAGGCCGCGGTCCGGCGACCGACTTGCTTTCGGTCAGCCTCTCGCCCAACGACATTCTGGGCCATCAGGTGGGGCCGGATTCTCCGGAAATGCACCAGATGGCTCTCGACCTCGACCACGAACTGGCCGACTTCATCAACTTCCTCGGACACCAGGTCGGTCTGGCCGACGTGTGGATTGCCCTCTCGGCCGATCACGGCGTTTCCTCGCTGCCCGACGCACTGAAGAAGCTGCGCATTCCCGCGGCGAACCTCGAAGCAGGAAAAATCGAGGCGCAGATCAACAGCACGCTCACGGCGAAATTTTCTCCCGGCCATCCCGCGGCCTACGTGAAGCTCGATTATCCCGTGGCCTGGCTCGATCAGGATGCTTTCGCCGCCGCGCACGTGCACGAGTCGGACGCGGAGAACGCAGTCGGCGAGGCCATGAAGCAGGCTGGCCTGCGCGACTTCTATACGAAGTCGCAACTGGCCGAGGGGCAGGTTCCCAACACCGCACTGGGACGAAAATATCTGAACAGTTATTCCCCGGAAGGAAGCTGGTACGTCATGGGCGTCCCCGACATTTACACCGTGGGATCGGCAAGGGGCACGGACCACGCGTCGCCCTACAACTACGATACGCACGTCCCG
>Ga0209274_10000314_pt1 | contig 32753 bp, 32 predicted proteins | sample HubBroMetageREF1_FD_188343 | JGI IMG/M metagenome (GOLD analysis project Ga0209274, IMG submission 188343) | Reference soil microbial communities from the Hubbard Brook experimental Forest, New Hampshire, USA - Hubbard Brook CCASE Soil... | ecosystem: Environmental > Terrestrial > Soil >...
CGACCAACTCGGGGTGGGGGAGCACTACGAGGCGTGCGTGGAGCCCGCTTTCACATTCGTCTTGGTTTTCATGGCATCCTCCTTTCTGCCTGTCTGGTTGCAATCGTCACACCAAGTCATACAGCATGGCCTTCGTATCTATTCCGATGGTTAAGTTCTTGAAATGATGGGAGGTGCAGGCAAAAAGATCTCGGGCGTAATCGGCCCCCGAACTGTATCCGAAGGGTTACACTCTATCCGAAAGGTGAGAGCATCCACGAAACAAAGCGCCCCGATATTCATGGAACGCCAGTTGAACAGCCCTCCCCTACATGGACTGTTCCATTCCAAACTAGGACCCTTGAGCGAGCTACGGGAATGGCTATCTAAACGGCCCTCTAGGACGGTTTTGGGGGATGCTAGACCATGGGGAAGGGTATGGCGCGAGCTTCTAGGCCCATTTCCGTCGCAAAGCGGGGCATCCCAGAGCATCCCCGCATTCACGGCTTGCGCAACTTCCGGGGATTCCCGACGCTCTCCGCGCCTAGCTTTGCCAATCCCACCACGATTTGCGCTTTGGTGATGGGAGCACCCGGCCAGATTTTCGCAGCTGCCAAGGTCAGGAATTCCCATTCATCCGGGGTCAGTTTGATGCTGATGGAAACGGTTCGCTTCGGCATCTGGGCATGGTCAGCGCGGCAATCCCTGTTTGGCAAGAAAATTAAGGGATGCCGCACTTCCCGCGAATGCTATACTTCCCGCGAACTCAGAGAAGGCGGGCAGAGCGAATCAGGTGATTCCTGCGAGAGACCCGGCCCGCAATGGAATCTGCACATCTTGCGGCGTAACGGATTTGAAGATTGACAACCCCCGCCCCTCTCCTCACGTTGCCTCACAACTTGCCCGGCAAAATCGCTAATCCATCCGGCTCTGCCACTGGATGGATTGCAAAATCTCAACCTCACGTTTGTCACAGATTTCGGTTCTCCCGATACCCTGAACAACCGAGTCGACGCTCTCGTTAGATTTAGATTTGATTGGGTTCTGCGGGATCGTCAGGATCGATTACAGGCGATCGAGGCAATGGTGGACCGTCCGGGGGTTCTTTCACTGGCGGGATGGCGGGCTCGGGCGATGGTAGCGGATTGGGGTCGGGGAAATTTGGTCCGGTCATCCACCGTTAGTTTCCAACATTGGCAGGACGGTTGCCGGGACCGTTGAACATCATGATGCCATGAATTCAGGATCGACGCGAAGCCCGAGCGCCGATTCGCTGATCTTCTCCACCCGGCAATGCGACAACGGATTGCAAGATCACTGAGTGAAATCGTCATGTCAGCTATCGTGGTGGGCGGAGCCATATATGCTTTGCCGTCCTCTGGGGAGGTCTAGGCGGAAGCGATCTTTGAGAGGAAATGATGGTGTTCGACGTGATCCTTGAAAGAGGCAACCAATTCATCAAGAGTACCGACGACGGTGAATGATCCAAATCCCTTCTTATGTATCCCATTCCCGATGCAGAGTGAACAATAGAACTCGCGAGGGCTAGAGAGCCTAAACTGAAGAACCGGTTCCGCTGGCGCGTGCATAATCTGGACATCGGCAATTGGTGAGAGAAACTTTAGACAAATTGTGCAACATTGCTCAGTTTTGTTGTCAGGGTTAGAGTTAGGGTCTCCGCTGATCTTTTCGCAGCTTGCACAAATAACACTCGTCACGAATCGGCTGCCCTGCTTCATCAGTCTTGGTGTTTCCCGTGGCCATTGGCTCGCCGCACACTGAGCAGGAAATTACGCCGCGCTTTTCGGGTGCGGTCGGATCGTCGAAAGGCATGATTGCCTCCTGACCAGGGCCCCGTGGGAGTGCCGGTGCCCCGCAGTCTAGTACCAAGTCCCTACACCGTCAAGCGGATCACTCTGCTAAAGGTGTTTGAAATTGTGACGTTCGCTGTCGCACACATGTTCGTACGGTGGGGGTAGAATGGTCTATGTTTGACCCAAAGCCTTCCGACTTAATCTACTGCGTCGAGTGTCTTCTGCCCGTCCGTCTCGAAGAGGCCAAAACGAACGGCGAGGGCAAGCCGGTGCACGAATCATGTTACGTGTATCGGTTGCGAGAGGCAGAGCAACAGCGCGAAGATAAGCATCACATCCAGACGGCGAAGTCCGTAGACGGTATGAAAATCCGCGGGGCTTAAACGGCCCATGAGGGTTCAAGTCCCTCCGCCCCGCACTACGTTTCGCTCCGTCGGGGAGTCCGCAGACTGCTGAGCATAAACATGGCAACCCAGGTCTCAGCCGTTGCAGATAAGCTTACACTGCTCTTCATGAAATCTGTCTCCATTCTCGTTTGTCTTTTAGGGATCGTAGGCTGGTATGTGTCCGCGCCGGCTCAGGCCGGCACTTTGAAGTCCGATGCTCTCGCGCATTCCACACAGATGATCGTCGTCACTACTTCGGACTGGAATGCGGTTGAAGGAAGGTTGCAGCGATACGAGCGGGCCCCTGAGCATGAAAAATGGCGTCCCGTGGGCGACCCGATCTCGATTGTCGTCGGCAAGAATGGTTTAGCGTGGGGCATTGGCGTCATAGCGACCGATGATGTTCACGTCCGGTCAGCATCCGACCCGGTGAAACGAGAAGGAGATGGCAGGGCGCCCGCAGGAATCTTCGCTCTGGGCACCGCATTCGGCTATGCTTCGGAGCCACTTCAGGGACTAAAGATGCCGTACCTAAACCTGACTCCTTCGATCGAATGCGTTGACGACCCCGGCTCGACGCACTATAACCGCATCGTCGACCGCTCTGTGGTCGCTCCCGACTGGAACAGCTCAGAGCACATGCGGAACGCCGGTGAATCGTACCGCTGGGGAGCTGTCGTTGATCACAATGGCACCGTTACTGGCGATGCTAACCTACCAAAGCCGGGCCGCGGCTCGTGCGTCTTTCTCCACATTTGGCATAGCCACGACCAGGGCACGGCTGGATGCACTGCGATGTCACAAACGGAACTGGAAACTTTGCTTACCTGGCTCGATCCGGCGCGCAAGCCCGTGCTGGTACAACTGCCGGAGCCGGCATACGAGCGGCTGATAGATCTCTGGATGCTTCCCGCTGGATGCTGCCGAAATTGACCAATGCTTCTCAGCGTTGAGCTGTGGCAACATCTCTAGAATCCGAGATCTTCGAACTTCAGATTGACGATTGGGTACTGTTTCCAATCCTTATAGTCGAAGTGCCACCACTCCTTGGGGTTAACCTGGAAGCCCTGTTTTTCCATGGCCTGGCGCAGAAGAGCACGGCGAGCGCTCTCCTCAGGCGTGCCACCGGCGTAGTCGGCAAAGGCGCGATCGGTCATTTCGTCGTAGCCACTGGGCATTTTCACTTCCTTGCCTGTTTTCAAATCGTACAAGGACAAGTCCACGGCGCATCCCCGGTTATGCTTGGAGCCTTCCGCCGGATCAGCGACAAAAATCTTTTTGTCGTCGGGCGTGGCGTCCCAAAAGATTTTCGTGACGTACCACGGGCGATAGCCATCGTGGATGATCAAACCGTATCCCTGAGGCTGGAGTTCGCGATGAGCGCGAAGCAAGGCTTCCGCCGCTGGCCGTTGCAGAAAGGCGCGTGCCTGGGTGTAGACGGGCGTGCCCAGAAAATTGTTCGTGGTCGCGTAGCGGACGTCGAGCTTGATCGTGGAATCGAGTTTGACCAGCTCCACCAGATCGGGTTTGAGGAAGGTTCCGGGCTCGAGTGGGGGCTGGGCTTTGAGCGCATCGGCGCGCAATTCCTCCACCGGACGCAGAGGCGTGATACGGAAACTGACCTCTTGCGCGAAGGTGAGTTGCAGCAGAACGACAAGGAGACTACAAAGACGAAAATGGGATTTTCGCGAGAAATTCATAGGAGTCATTGGCGACTGGAACTATCGTACTGCATGCGACGTGCTCAGCCTGACCAAGCCAGCGCCGCCGAGCTGTTCAGCGCTTCTCGTAGGGGTGGAAGATGTAGTCCTTCGCCTTCACGGCCGTATGGCATGCGTTTCCGCAGTCTGAGAGGCTTTTGGGATCGGCCGTGAACTTGTCCGACGGGGCATCGTAGTTGAACACCGCGTATCCCCAGCCGCCAGTTTTCGGAAATCTCTTGCTGTCTTTTTCCATGACGAAAACCTGGGTAAAGAAGTCTGGCACATCCACGGCGAACTGGGCCTCGGTGCTCTTTTTCTGCTTCCACTGGAGCTTCACGATCATGGAGCCATCCGGGAAGGGCTGGCCGTTGCCGGGAATGCCGGCCTTGTACGCTTTGATCATGGCCGGATTGGCGACGATTACTTTGAGTATTTCGTCTTGCCGCGCGGAAGAGGCCGCCGCCCAGTCCTCGTATCCCCTGAAGTCGGAGAACGCGATTCCGCTCGGCGATATCAGCGAGTACTTGTCGTTGTTCTTGTCTTTATCCTTGCCTTGCGCGAAAAGGGCCGCGGCGGCGAGGACGGCGAGCACTGCCACGGCTGTCGCAACCATGACAAAGCCGGCGATACGTTCCACGGCGGTGCGTGTTTCTATCTTCTGTTCTCGTTGTTCTTGCGCCACAGATTTCGTCACCAGTTCAGACATGCTGTGTTCTCCTTCACAAAGAAAGTTTTCTGAGCCCGATCAACGTGCATGTCGAACAATTAGGATCAAGGCAGAGGTGAGGGGAGTATAACAATAGGACGATAGTATCGACGATACCAATCGTATCAAGTGTGCGGGAGTTTCCTTCGCTTTGATCGATTTCAGGATCGAAGTTCTAAGTTCTTGAGATTTTCGCTGGCCACGTGTCCATGTGCCGCGACGAATGAACTACAAACAGCCGACGGCTATTGTCGGCTTTAATCAGCCGGTTTTCGAGACTAATAAATACGAGGAGAATTCCATGGCAACTATGAACGCACCTGGCAAAATCACACAGATGAACACTCCTGCGAAACCCGCAGAGATTCGCGTGACCCGGCGGTCGCCCGCCTATTGGCGTGTCACGATCGACAACCCGCCGATCAACGTCATGGGTCCGGAAATGGTCAAGCAGTTCCAGGAAGTCATGGGCGCTCTGGAGGCCGATGAGCATGTGAGGGTCGTGGTCTTCGACAGCGCGGTCGAGGACTACTTTCTGAATCACTCCGATTTCACGGCAAAGATTGAGGACCTGACCTCACTGCCTGAGGGTCCCACAGGCTTGCCGCCCTGGCCGGACTTTCTCGTGCGTCTGACCCGCTTGCCAGTCGCCTCTATCGCTCTTATCCGCGGCCGTGCGACGGGCAACGGCAGCGAAATCACGCTGGCCTGCGATATGAGTTTTGCCAGCCGCGAGAAGACCATCATCTCGCAATGGGAGGTGGGCGTGGGGATGGTCGCGGGCGGCGGCCCCATGGCTCGGCTTCCAAGACTCATCGGCCGAAACCGCGCCCTCGAGGTGCTCTTGAGCTCGGAAGATATCAGAGCAGAACAGGCCGAGGCTTACGGCTACATCAATCGCGCCCTGCCCGACGCCGACCTGGATGCGTTCGTGGAAGCGCTCGCGACCCGGATCGCCAAGTTCGACAAATGGGCGATCGCCCAGACCAAGCGCCTGGTCGACACTAGCCTGCCGCCCGACGTCGAGCTCGGCGCCGGGTGGGATGCGTGCATCGCTTCGCTCGGTCGACCTCCCGCTCAGGAGGGGATCAAGGCGCTGATGGCGCGTGGCTTCCACAAGCCGGGGGATGTCGAAAATCGACTCGGATACTACCTGGGCCAAATCGCGCGCTAGGCCGGCGCCCGTATGGAGGATTTCATCAAAGCGAACGTCAAGTGAATGTTCTTGGTTCTTGCCTTGAACAGTCACTCGCTCTGACATCAAAAGGAGTGCCAAATGGACGGCACAAATGGACTGAAAGAGAGCACGCGCGTGACCGCGCCTGTCGCGTCGAACACGCTTAGTGTGAACGTTTTTACGGCCCCGGGAAAGACTATGGTCGGCGAGCGGCCGAAGCCCTTCGGCGAAGCGTTCGGCTTTGACCCGATCACATCGACTTTAATCTTCGGCGAGTACGACGCGGTGCTGGTGGACGCAATGGGGACAGTGGCCGAGGCCGAGGCTCTTGCGGATTGGATCGCTCTTCACAATCGTAACCTGGAGACGATCTATATAACGCACGCCCATTTCGACCACTTCTACGGTCTGAGCATTCTGCTCGACCGTTTCCCGGGCGCTCGGGCGATAGCAACTCCCAAGGCGGTGAAAGCCATGGAGATGTCTTTCACTCCCACAGTGGAGCGGCTAGCCCGCCGTCTCTTTCCTGAGCAAGTGCCCACTAAGTTGGTTCCACCTGAGCCCTACGAGCAGGACACGTTCACTCTCGAGGGCCAGGAATTGCGCATCATCAAGCAGGGCCGCACCGATAGTCCCGATTCGACGTCTCTATATGTTCCATCGATCTGCCTGGTCGTCGCCGGAGACGTTGTCTACAACCAATGCCACATGTACGTCGGCGACACCACCCCCGAGAGCCGAAAGAATTGGATCGCGGCGCTAGACCGGTTAGCGGCGCTCAATCCGACGATGGTTGTCGCGGGTCACAAGAAAACTGGCGCACCCGACTCTCCCTCGACGATCCAGGACACCAAGCGTTACTTGCAGGACTTCGATCGGCTGCAGAAAACAGCGAAGTCTGACAAGGAGCTGTTTGATCAGATGACGGAGCTGTATCCGCATTGGGTGGCCAATCAGTCGTGGTTGATGTTCGGATTCCCGCAGCCGTAAGCTAGATCAACCGCGATGCGAATGTTTCCCCAAATTAAGGAACGGTTAACATTCCCAATACGCATTAAAGTATCGCGAGGTGGAAGCGGGGATGTTCATTCGGTTTGTTGTTGGTCTCGACGACGAGAGTCACAGAGACCTAACGGGACTCATAACGGAAGCGCGCCTTCTTCGAGATGCAGGAAGCTTGGACCAGCTTCAGGTTTCGTGGCTGGAGGAGACCTATGCTTGGTTTAACGAAAATCTTCCGACGCCGCCGTTCAAAACTAGCAAATGGCCTCGGAACGCAGCATCGTGGTTCAAAGACGATGCAGCTGAACCGATCAAAAAAATGTGGGAGATTGCGGCTCTTCTAAAGCAACACGGTGTTCCGGTCCGAATGCTACGATCCGCTCATCCAGGCAAAATACTATACGAGGATCCGCTTCAGGTTGTCGTCGAGGAGTGGAAAGATATCTAGAAGAACCTAGGGGCAAGAACCTAGGGACAGACGGGACGTTCACCAATTTCCTCTCGTAAAGAAATTGCGAAACGTTCCGTCTGCCGCCACATCTCAAGAATACGATAGAACGAGAATCAGCAGATCAACATTGTTTATCAGATAGGAGACTGTCAATGAACGCCGTACAAATCGAACAAAAGAGCTTTGAGATGCCCCCGCGCGAGGGGATCAGCGTCGCGTGTTTTCTCACCGTCGCCGACCTCGAGCGATCGGCTCGCTATTACGAAAAGGTCTTCGGCGCTCGTATTCTGACCATGGGTGACGGCAACGCGCCTCCGTACCTTCAGCTGGCGAATATCTGGATGATTCTGAATGTTGGAGGCGGGCCTACGCCGGATAAGCCGACGGTAACGCTCAGCGTTCCCGACCCGAATCACATCAACAGCTTTATGAATTTCCGCGTTGCGGATATTCAAGCGTGCTACAAATTATGGAAAAGTCGAGGAGCCGAGTTCATCACGCCGCCGATCCCCAAGTACGGGGAGATACGCTGCTACATCCGCGATCCAGACGGCTATATTATCGAGGTCGGACAGAGCACCGACAAGGTTTACGGTTAGCGTCGTGCGGTTACTGCGCGGCCCGGGGGATGCGGATTTAAGCGCTTGCGGACGTGCGTTTAGTGGTAGCCCATTGGTGCGAACGGCGCAACCCCGCTCGGCCTAGATATTCGTATAATCCAATACCTGTGAGGCGCAAGTGATGAAAACGACGAGCTTTCAAATGGACATTCGTCCGCTCTTTACGGAGCGAGACATTCAAGGCATGAGCAAGGCGTTCAACCTGGGAAGTTACGATGACGTCAAAAAGCACGCTGGCGCCATCTACGATCGCATTCGTGGAATCGGCGGCGCCGTGATGCCGCCCCCACCACCAAGAGGAGAAGGCCCTTGGCAGCAATCTCGGATTGAACTATTCGCCAAGTGGATGGCGGACGGGTTCCAACCTTAGTCGGCCCCAAATACCCATTCTGGTGCCTTCTTGGCGCAGCGCCTGGCAGCATCGGGGACGAAAGTCGCGATTATTGGGCGCAATTTATTCGGCTCCACGTGCGTCACGACGTGGAGCGGGGCAGCCACAGCGGGTCATATTGGGGGCTCAAGATGACCGATCAACAAAAGACGGAACAGTGTTCTGGAGCACGAGATCAAGAGATCCGTGCGGCACTGGATCAGCATTGGGCGGCGTCCGATGCCAACGATTTTGAAACGGAGCACCTCATCTATCTCGAGGACGCGGTGCTGGATTACCCGCAGTCGGACGAGCGAACCCGCGGCCGACACAACATACAGGGCCAACGCGCTGGTCAACCGAACAAAAAGCGGTTTACTATCCGACGAATCGTTGGCGGCGGCGATGTTTGGGTCACCGAATTCATCCTGCCGTATGACGGCAAGCCGTCTTACACCGTGAGCATCATGGAGTTCAGGGGTGACAAGGTTGCGCGGGAGACGCAGTACTTCGCGGATCCGTTCCCGGCTCCCGCATTTCGCGCGCAATGGGTCGAACGGATGGACACATAATCTGGAGGTGCGAGAATTCACTAACGACAGCGCATCTTCCGATGGAGGGATAAGAGATGGATTGGAAACGATTGGTCCAGTTTGCGCTGTTGGGTAGCAGTGATTTGGAACAATATGCCATCCTGCTGGTGCGCGTTGCGATCGGGCTGTTCTTCGCCATCTCCGGGGCAAACAAACTGTTTACCGCCGGCGGTATAAAACCTGTTTACGACACGCTCGTTAAGGCCAAAGCCCCGTTTCCCCGCCAGACGGCTTATTTTGTGGCGGGTGTCGAGTTCGTTTGCGGATCCTTGGTGGCCGCAGGGTTTCTTTCGAGCTCGGCCAGCGTGGCTTTAATGATCGATATGATTGTCGCCACCCTGACCAGCTCGCTTTCCACCTTGCCTAAAGGACTTTCGCCGCTTAACTGGTTCGACGATCTCCTCTATCTTCCGGAAGTCTTGTACGTGCTCTTCTTTATCTGGCTGATCTGCTCCGGTCCGGGAAAGTTCAGTGTCGATTACTGGCTCGCCGGCAAGTTACTGGGGTGATTGAATCGACGAAGCAGGTTGTTGCTGGGCGAACGACATTATCATTGCCCCTAATGATTGCTACTGGGGCGATGATTCGCCGATCGATTCGTTGATAGATGATTACTTTCTGCGGGGAGAAATTTCGCAATTCATTTCCCGATAGTGCGCTGTCGTAGAATCGTCGCACCGTTGGTGATGCCTGTCCGTGATGGGACTGCCCCACTCAAGCCAAAAGACGGCTTGAATGGGCCACCCGCCGCCCGCCGCAATCAAGCTTCAGACGCAAAAATCATGATTATGGTGTAGCGAGGGGTTTGTAAATAAGACCGATTACTATGCCGATGATAGTCCACTGGACGAAGTAGGCCGCAGCCTGCATCAGAGCGAGTTTCAGCCCTATGTTCAGGTTCACGTAGTTGTGCAGCACAAATGCGCAAACCACGAAAATGCCGATGAGAGCGCCGAAGCGCGCACCTTCCGTAATGCCCGATGCGCCCCGATGTATCATTGCGAAAATTATGGCGGCAACCAGGATCGATATGAAAGTCGCGACCAATCCGATCGGCATGACGGTCATCATTTCTTCCTTAGATCGGAATACGGCCGGGTACTTGTGGCCTTCATTGATAAGAGCTGGCACCAGCCAAAACAGTAAGAAACCAAAGGCAAAAGACGCGACCGTGCCACCAAGCGCCGCGAGCCCGAGACTTAAGTAGTTCATTGCGCTCCTTTACAAATTGCAGATCAAAATCACAGTCGGTTCGGCAGGACTTGTTCGCCCAAACCTGGTTCGGCAAAACCTGGTTCGCCGAAACAACGATGATTTTGGCAGGGCGGGATTATACATGTTTCGATTCGAATCAAGAAAACAGTTCGCAGCACGAGGCGCGGATGAGAGGTGCGAGGTTTCGCCTCGCACCCTCGCGGCGCCACTCTGCACTTTCTCGAGATCTGTATCATTTGACCAGCGCGGGGAGTTGATTAATTACTGCTGCCCCTGCTTTGCTCACGACTTCGTCCTGGGAATCCGTGCCTCCCGAACAACCGATTGCACCGATGATATCGCCCTGGTCGATCAGTGGGATACCGCCTCGAGACGCAATGATTCCATCGAACGCGAGCAGATAGTTGAGATGCATAAGCTGCACACCATCCTCGAAGACCTTGGTTGGGCGCCGGAAGGTTACGGCGGCTCGCGCCTTGTGTTGCGCAATCTGAATGGAGGCGAGCATCGCGCCGTCCATTCGTTGGAAGGCAACCAAGTTACCGCCGGAATCGGCTACTGCTACGTTCATTTTCCAATTCCGCCTCTTGGCCTCTTCCACCGCGGCGTGAATAACCGCTTGGGCTTGGTATAGCGATATTGGGCGACCATACGGCACATCGAATGGTATTTCGTTTGGGATGACATCGAGAGGATTCGAGGTAGGCGGTGCTTCAGTGGCGATTTCTGCTCTGTTGCTTGGCATAATTTTCCTCCGAAAGGCTACGAAGTTATCTTCAAAGTTACTTCGAAGACGTTTCTGAAATGCAGATTCTGATTGAGCCTGTGGCACGCCCTTATCAAAGCAGAAGGGTGGGCTTTGAACAATTAGACGATGGTATCGATTGTATCTCTGTGCGGGCGTTTCGCTTGCCAAATTAACTGTGGTTGCTGAACCAGTCGAGGGCTACTTGAGTATATTGGCCGACCTCGATGAGGTAGCCGTCGGGATCACGCATGTAGCAGCGCCATTCCCATCCGTTATTGTTTAATGGCTCGGTGAGAAAGAACGCTCCTTTGTCGCCCCATTGTTTGTGGCAGGCCCAGATGTCGGCGACACGCAAATTAAGGAAGCTACTTACCCTGTTGAGATCCGACGGTGTTTCCGGAAGGACGTCTGGCTTGTCGGGAGTCGGGCCACCGCCGGAATTGAGAAGGATCCACGTATTCGCCAGCTTGATGTAGCTAGGGATTGTCTGGCTTGATCACTTTTCCGCCAAGAATTCGGACATAGAAGTCCTTCGATTTGTCCAGGTCGCTCACGGTGAAGAAGTGAGTTGCGAAGAAGCCTTCGTGCGCAATCGGCGCGTCAGGTAGATTCATGGCAACTAATGCAGGAGCGATTCCCAGTTGGCTGGCGCCCTTCCTGCTGGTCCGGGAATGGGCTGATTTTTTGAATGCGAATGCGGTGGAAGCAACTCCACACCTTTGATCGTGATCATGCTCTGCTTCTCGTAGTCATAGAACCAATCCTCACCCGGCTCGAAGCTGGCAATGATCGGATGCCCTGTCGCTGCCGCATGCTTGGATGCATGCTGGCTCGGAGAACTGTCACAGCATCCGATGTGCCCGCACGCCGCACACCGACGGAGATGAAACCACCAACCTTTCGGTGACGCCAGGCATTCCACACATCCGTCGCCACTCGGCTTCGAAGCGGGGTTGATTCCGCGCAGACCCTTTTTCATTTCCGATTTTCCTTTAGACGTTGCATATCCAGCAATGAGTTCAAGCCACCAGCAAGATCTTCCCGACACCACCCTTTTCTGCCGCTGCTTGAGCCTCGGCCGCTTCACGGAGTGGCAGTTTCTGGCTAATCGGGATTACCAGCTTGCCATCTCGCACCGCTTCGGCCATGAACTCGAGCGTTTTCCTGTCGAATTTCGAGAATACGTGCACCACCTTTACCGATGGATACTTCGCCGCGTTCTGCGGTGCGTCGACAACCGATGCATACACTCCTCCGGGCTTGACCTTGGCGATAAGCTTTTCGGCGGTTCTTCCGCCGACCGTGTCCGCAATCGCATCGAGCGGAGGAAGATTCGCAATCGCGGTGTCGTCGTCGGTTGCGATCGCCTGATCCGCACCGATGGTCTTCGCCTCATCCGTCTGCATCTGCCTCTTCAAAACCCCCGCGATTACAGTCGCCCCGCGTTGCTTCGCAGTGAATACCGCCGAACGCCCGACATTTCCAGCAGCACCTACGACGAGAACCGTCTGGCCCGCTTTGATTCCCGTAGCAGACATGAGCTGGTTGCCGGTGGTCGTCACCAGCGGCAGCGCGGCCGCCTGGATCAAATCGAGTCCCCTGGGAACTTTCGCCAGAACCGAGGCTTTCACAACACAAAGTTCGGCGTAAGTATTGTCTGCCATAGCGAACACCTGGTCGCCGACGGAAAAGCCTTCCACTCCTGGCCCAAGCTTGACCACAGTCCCCGCCATATCGACTCCTATGAGGCCCGGGAAATGCATGGGATAAAAATCCTTCGTTAGTCCGGCACGCCGCTTATAGTCGATCGGATTCACGCTGGTGGCGGCGACCCGCACCAGCACCTCGCCCGGACCCGGAACCGGGTCGGGATAATCCTCGAACTTGAGTACTTCAGGACCGCCATATTGGTGGACGACAACTGCTTTCATAATTCACCTCCGAGTTGGATAAAGAAGCATTAATGAACAGTTGGATGAAGAAAACCGGGATTGGTTGCGCTGTGGTGTCTCGACTGCATGCGGAGAACCTTTCCTCATAAATGCGTGCCCGATTATCTTTGCCGCGGTGCTGCATGAAGAAAGGCGCCAAGCACTCATTAGCAGGAGATCCGATATCAAAATATCGACTATACTACCGTCCAATTGTTTATCTCTCAAGTTTCCGTTCTGATGATTAGCATCGACGGGATTCAATCGGAACCCTCACAACCAGGGATATTCCAGGGATATTAAAGGAGAACGATCATGAAAATATTCATAGTGCTAACCTCGCACGACGTCCGCGGCAGCACCGGGCGCAAGACCGGCTTCTGAAGACCTGGAACACGTTCGAACCCCTAAGACGAAAGGTTACTTATGTCGGGCAAGGAAACAGCAATCATAACCGGAGCATCGGGGGGTATTGGCGCGGGATTAGTCGAAGGCTTTCTGAGGGAAGGTTATAACGTGGTTGCGACGTCTCGTGACGCCAGTCGAAAGATGACTCCCTCAGGCAGCCTGGTGCTCCTCGATGGCGATATCGGCAAGGAGCAAACGGCTGCCCAGGCGGTCGAGGCAGCAATCAGCAAATTCGGAACCATCGATGTTTTGGTGAATAACGCTGGCATCTTCCTAACCAAACCTTTCACTGACTTCACTGCCGAGGACTTCGACGCCCTTGTCTCCATTAATCTGCTCGGATTCTTGTACATGACTCAGCGCACTGTGAAAGAGATGTTGAAACAGAAATCCGGGTGCGTTGTGAGCATCAGTGCGGCGCTTGCCGATCGTCCAATCGCCGGCGTAAATGGCTCGGTTTCGATGATTACGAAGGGTGGGCTGAATTCAGCGACGCAGAATCTCGCAATCGAGTATGCCAAAGACGGCATCCGCTTTAATGCCGTAGCCCCCGGCGTTGTGGATACAGCAATGCACCGGAATGATCCCAACGACTCGACGTTGCCGACCATAAAAAAGGCGACGGTGAAGGATGTTGTCGATGCCGTTCTCTACCTGGCACAGGCAGGTCATGTGAGCGGAGAGATACTCCACGTGGATGGTGCCGCTCCGGCTCGTCGTTGGTAAAAATAAAAAGACACTCTAACCAGGCGCTGTCACTCTGTATCTTTGAGAGAAACGGGAGGAGTCCAATCATGCGTTCTGATATTGTGCCCGGCGGCGTTTTTCCCGACTACGAACTGCCCGATCATACGGACAAATTGCGGAAGCTCAGCGAGCTACAGGGCGAGGATCCGCTGATCCTCACGCTTGCGCGCGGCCACTATTGCCCGAAGGAGCACCAGCAGCATTTGGAACTCGCAGCGTTCTACCCGAAGATCGCAGTGGCGTATACGCAGATCGCCACGATCGCCACCGACGATCACCATACTCTTCAGGCATTCCGTGCATCAGTGGGAGCCGAGTGGACATTCCTTTCGGACCCCGAGCGAACGGTTCAGAAGGATCTCGACATCCAGGAGTACACAGACCCCGAGCACAATCCGATGATCCCGCATACGCTCGTGCTCAAGCCGGGCCGCGTGATTTACAGCATCTATAACGGGTACTGGTTCTGGGGGCGTCCATCGGTCATCGACCTTTGGCACGATCTGCGCGCCGTGACGAGCGAAATTCGCCCAGACTGGGATCTGAGCAAACCCGGACTCCGCGAGGCATGGAATGCAGGGGATCTCTCGCGTTTCCACGGGTGGAATAAGAAGGCCAGTATGGAAGATGCCTCGATAGTACGGAAGAAATAGAACAGGCACGACTTCGATATACTGCGGCCTCGCGCAGCCAGCGTCGCCCCTGCTGAGTCGCAGCTCATCGGGGTGTGCCTCGCTAAACAAAAGCAGCACCCTGAAGGCAGTCAGTTTAATCAAAAACTATGAAGCTCTTGCGACTAAAACGCGCGGACGGGGAAGGAGTATGCATATGGCAGCACGGGTCGAACCACTGACAATACAGCCGAAGATCAAACACACAGCGTGGAGCGCACTAGCGTCACACTACAAAGCGGTCTCGAAGCTGCATCTGCGGCAGCTTTTTGAGGACGATCCGAAACGCGGTGAGCGTCTGGCGGTCGAGGCCGTTGGTCTTTACCTGGATTACTCCAAGAACCGCGTCACCGATGAAACGCTGCGACTTCTTCTTCACCTGGCGGAAGAGTCTGGCCTGCGGGCACGAATTGATGCCATGTTCCATGGCGAGAAAATCAACGTCACCGAAAAGCGAGCGGTCTTGCACGTTGCCCTGCGTGCGCCGCGAGGTAGTTCCATTGTCGTTGACGGAGAGAACGTGGTGCCTGAAGTGCATGCCGTGCTCGACCGGATGACGGATTTCTCCAACCGCGTGCGAAGCGGTGAATGGAAGGGACACACCGGCAAGCACATCCGTAACGTGATCAATGTCGGCATCGGCGGCTCCGACCTGGGTCCGGTCATGGCCTACGAGGCGCTGAAGCACTACAGCGATCGAGCCATGACGTTCCGCTTCGTATCGAACGTTGATGGCACCGATTTCGCCGAGGCGGTACGAGATCTCGATCCGTCGGAAACGCTTTTCATCATCTCTTCGAAAACGTTTACCACCCTCGAGACGATGACGAATGCTCACACGGCTCGGGAGTGGTCGCTCGCTGGACTAGGAGGCGACGAAAAGTCGGTGGCGAAGCATTTTGTGGCGGTCTCGACGAATGCGGCCGAGGTTGCGAAGTTCGGGATCGATACCGCCAACATGTTCGAGTTCTGGGACTGGGTTGGCGGACGCTACTCAATGGATTCCGCTATTGGCCTGTCAACCATGGTCGCGATTGGCCCGGAGAATTTTCAAGCCATGTTGCATGGCTTCCATCAGATAGACGAACACTTCCGCACTGCTCCCTTCCAGCAGAATTTACCCGTCCTGATGGGTCTTCTGGCGATCTGGTACAACGATTTCTTCGGGGCGCAGACGGTCGCCGTCCTGCCCTACGAACAATACCTGAAACGCTTCCCCGCCTACCTCCAGCAACTGACGATGGAAAGCAACGGCAAACATGTCACGCTTAGAGGAAAAAAAGTCAAGCACGACACGAGTCCGATTTATTGGGGAGAACCGGGAACCAACGGTCAACACTCTTTCTACCAGTTGATTCACCAGGGAACGAGACTTATTCCCTGCGACTTCATCGCTTTTTCGAAGGCGCTTAATCCACTCGGTCAGCACCACGACATGCTGATTGCCAATGTCTGCGCGCAAACAGAAGCACTGGCCTTCGGCAAGACGCCGGAACAGGTCGCGGCAGAAGGCACTCCGAAGTGGCTCGTTCCGCACCGGGTTTTCGAAGGCAACCGTCCGTCGAATACGATCCTGGCTGACAAACTCACGCCGGAAACTCTGGGAAAGCTAGTGGCGCTGTACGAACACTCCGTGTTTACCCAGGGCGCAATCTGGAATATCGATTCATTCGACCAATGGGGCGTCGAACTGGGAAAGGTCCTCGCGCAACGCATCATCCCCGAAGTGGAAAGCAAAACAGAACCGCAGCTTGCGCACGACAGTTCCACCAACAATTTGATCCGTTATTACCGCAAATCGAAGCAGTCATAGAAGCAGTCATAAAGGAGATTAGCGATGCAACTCGGGTGAGCGTGTGACCCTCAACATCAACTCATCACCGGGTAACGCTGTAGGTCATCGCAATGCTGCTTTTGTGCCGAAGAGCAAAACTAAGGTCTCATGACTGAACAGCCCAGAAGCAAAGACCGCGTGCAACGGCCCAAGCCACTGACCGATTTTTATGGCGAGGATCGTCATGAACTGGTGCAAAAACTCGCGTACCAGCTCTGGGAAAAAAGAGGCAGTCCGCTTTGGTCAGCGGAAATTGATTGGTTCGCGGCCGAAAAGACCCTGCGTGCGCGCCTTTTAGCGTCAGGAATTGAGCTTGGGCCAGACGAGGATCTGTACTCTTGACTGGCGTTGGCTTTTAATATTGAACGCGAACGGTTCTACAACCTGGAAAGCTGAGGACCATCTTATGGGCACCAATCGAGTCGTGCGCTCTAGTTCCGCGAAAGTCGTTCCGATGACCACCAGCGCAACTAATGTTTCAGATGCTCTGCAAAAGTACGGGTATGGAGCGATGCCGTTTATTGGGACGGAAAACGCTTTTTATGAACGGCACCTGGTTTTTGACAGAGCGATCGATCCCAAAGTAGCGAGTGCGCGTGAGCGCTTTGAAGCGTTCTCCCGTTCCGTGCGAGACATTCTCGCTCAGCGTTGGGTGCTGACCAAGAACACTTATGAGCGACAGAATGCCAAACGCATCTATTACCTATCCATGGAGTTTCTCATCGGGCGTTCGTTGGCCAACAATATTACCAACCTGTTGCTGGATCCGCTTTTGCCGGATGCTGCGCGAGAACATGGTATCGACTGGCTGGAACTGGTCGAGCAGGAACCGGATGCCGGGCTGGGCAACGGCGGCTTGGGCCGGCTCGCGGCTTGCTTTCTCGATTCGATGGCGACCATGCAACTCCCCGGCACCGGATATGGGTTGCGCTATGAGTACGGCATGTTCAAGCAATCGATCGTAGATGGCTGGCAAAAGGAGAATCCCGATAACTGGCTCCGCTATGGTGATCCCTGGGAGATTTCCCGGCTTCACGAGAATGTGGAAATCAAACTGAACGTCTCATTCAAGTTGGAAGAGGGTAATTTTCATGTCATCCCCGACCGGCCGTCGAGCTTGATCGGTATCCCGTTTGATCGTCCCGTGGTGGGCTATGGTGGAAAGACGATCAACACGCTCCGGCTCTGGGCTGCAGCGGCGCCCGATTATTTCGACTTTGAGAAATTTGGCACCGGAGACTTCGTGGGCGCACTCGGAGAAACTCTTCAAGCGGAATCGCTTACCCGCGTGCTGTATCCCGACGACTCTACGACCAAGGGGCAAGGGCTGCGCTTTCTGCAGGAGTATTTCCTCGTTGCGTGTTCCATGGCCGACCTGGTGCGCCGTTTCGAGCGTCACAACTCGGATTGGGAAAAGTTGCCGGAGAAAGCCGCAATTCAACTCAATGACACGCATCCTTCCATGTCGGTCCCTGAACTGATGCGAATCTTGCTCGACGATGTCCACATGGGATGGGACCAGGCCTGGGACCTGACGAAGAGGACGCTCGGGTACACAAATCACACCTTGCTGCCTGAGGCTCTGGAGAAATGGCCGGTGGCGTGGTTTGAGACACTGCTTCCTCGTCACCTGGAGCTCATCTACGAGATCAACCGTCGGCTGCTCGATGAAGTTCGGGTTCGCTTCCCTGGCGACGAGGAACGCGTCGAGCGCGTGAGCCTGGTGGAAGAAGGCAGCACCCGCAAAATCCGGATGGCACATCTCGCCATTGTTGGCTCGCATAGCACCAACGGAGTGTCTGCTGTCCACTCCAAGCTACTGCGGACGACGACGGTCAAGGATCTCGCGGAAATGTTTCCCGAGCGTTTCAGCAACAAGACAAACGGAGTGACGCCCCGGCGCTGGTTGCTCGAGGCCAATCCGCCGCTGGCCCGCGCAATCACGCAAGTCATCGGAGAGCGCTGGATTACGGATCTTAGCCTGCTCAAACAGCTCAAGCCGTTCGCGGAGGATTCCAATGCTCGCGACCGCTTCCTGAAGTCAAAGCGAGAGGCCAAAGTGGAGTTTGCCAATTGGCTCAAGTCAACGTCCGGGCGTGTTGTGGACCCGGATACCATCTTCGACTGCCACATCAAGCGTATTCACGAATATAAAAGGCAATTGATGAATGCGCTGCGGATTGTGATCGTTTATAACCAGCTGCGGGAAAATCCCTCCATGAAGATAGTGCCGAGGACATTTTTCTTCGCGGGTAAAGCGGCGCCATCTTACACGCTGGCCAAACTCATCATAAAGTTCATCAACAACCTGGCGGGCACGATTGATGGCGACCCCGTAGCGCGCGGCCGGCTCAACGTCGTCTTTCTCCCTGAGTACAACGTTTCGTTGGCTGAACGCCTCATTCCGGCGAGCGATGTCTCTAACCAGATCTCGACCGCCGGCTACGAGGCGAGCGGAACGAGTAACATGAAATTTATGATGAACGGAGCGTTGACGGTCGGAACCCGCGACGGTGCGACCATCGAAATGGCGGAGGAAGCCGGAGAAGAGAACATGTTCCTGTTCGGGCTCACGGTGGAGCAAGTCGAGAACAGCCGCGCATGGTATAACCCGCACTGGCACTATGAGAATGAGCCGGAGACGCGAGCCGCTCTGGACCTGATTTTCTCTGACCACTTCAGCCGCAACGAACCAGGAGTGTTCGCTCCGTTGCGCGATACGCTTCTCACCCAGGGCGATCACTATATGAATCTGGCGGACCTAACCTCGTATTGCCAGGCCCAGGAACGGGTCAGTACGCTCTACGCCGAACCTGGCGCATGGGCGCAAAAAGCAATGCTCAACGTCGCCAGCTCCGGAAAGTTTTCGAGCGATCGCTCGATTGCGGAATACGCTGGCGAGATTTGGAAGGTGGAACCATGCCCAGTACTCTAGAAACACAATCCCTGACAGGTCAACCTAACATTTCGCCGCTAGCAGGCAAACCAGCGCCGAAGGAGTTGCTGGTGGACGTGGCTCACCTTGTGAAGGAATATTACGAGCGGCGCCCCGACCTGGATGATCCAAACCAGCTAGTCAGCTTCGGCACCAGCGGACACCGTGGCTCGCCCCTGCGCGGCACATTTAACGAAGCGCACATTCTCGCCATTACCCAGGCGATCTGCGAATACCGGCACCAGCAGGGTACGGACGGCCCGCTTTATATGGGGAAAGATACTCACGCCGTCTCGGAACCGGCGCAGCGCACCGCCCTCGAGGTGCTGGCGGCAAACAACGTGGAAACGATTATTCAGCAAGGCGACGGGATAACTCCGACGCCGGTTATCTCGCGAGCGATTCTGGTTTACAACCGTGGTCGCAAGCAGAAAGACCATCTCGCGGACGGCATCGTCATTACGCCATCGCACAATCCACCGGAGGATGGAGGCTTTAAGTACAACCCGCCCAACGGCGGTCCGGCTGATACCGACGTGACCCGCTGGGTAGAGGATCGCGCGAACGAATTGTTGCGAGCTGGGAATGCAGGGGTCAAGCGCATTCCGTTTGAGAAAGCTATCGAGGCCGCGACCACTCACCAGGAAGATTTCATCCTGCCGTACGTTTGTGATCTCAAAAATGTCGTTGACATGGATGCGATTCGTGGCGCTCACCTTAAACTTGGCGTTGACCCTCTGGGCGGAGCTTCATTGCCTTACTGGGAACCGATCAACTCGATTTACGGGCTGGACATCGTCGTCACCAATCCAATAATCGATCCCACATTTTCATTCATGACCGTTGACCACGACGGCAAAATTCGCATGGACTGTTCGAGTCCCTATGCGATGGCGAGGCTTGTCGGGCTGAAAGATCAGTACCAGGTGGCTTTCGGGAACGATACCGACGCTGATCGGCATGGGATCGTGACCCCGACTGCGGGGTTGATGAACCCGAATCATTATCTTGCGGTTGCCATCCGATATTTGCTTACGCATCGGCCCCAGTGGCGCCAGACAGTTGCGGTGGGGAAAACCGTGGTGAGCAGCAGCATGATTGACCGGGTCGTCAAAAAGCTCGGCCGCAAGCTCAGCGAAGTGCCGGTGGGTTTCAAGTGGTTTGTGCCGGGCCTGGTCGATGGCTCGTATTGTTTCGGCGGAGAAGAAAGCGCTGGAGCAAGTTTTCTTCGTCTTGACGGTACCGTGTGGACGACCGACAAGGACGGGCCGATCATGGACTTGCTGGCGGCGGAGATTACCGCGCGCACTGGCAAGAATCCCGGTGAGCATTACCGCGAACTGACGGCGGAGTTCGGCATCCCGTACTACACGCGCATCGACGCGCCCGCCACGCCCGAGCAGAAAGCAAAGTTAGAAAAACTCACGCCGGACGCGGTAAAGGAGTCAGCCCTGGCGGGCGAGCCAATCACCGCCAAGCTGACCAAAGCACCGGGCAACGATGCCCCAATCGGCGGCTTGAAAGTTGTGGCGGAGAGCGGTTGGTTTGCAGCGCGGCCCTCCGGTACCGAAAGCATTTATAAGATCTATGCCGAGAGTTTCAAGAGCCAGGCCCATCTGAACGCGATCCTTAGCGAGGCGGAGGAGATGGTGAATAATGCGCTGGGTTCGGGAGCAGTCGTTCGTGAGCAGGAAGGCGCGGCATGACCGGCAATGGCGCGCTCATTAGTAGTATGAATATGCCGCCGTTTCCGGCGGAATATCGCGCTTCGGGCTTGCTGCTGCACGTCACGTCTCTGCCATCTCCGTATGGCGTTGGCGATCTGGGATCGTCAGCCTTCTCATGGATCGATCGTCTCCACGATGCCGGCCAGAGGTGGTGGCAGGCGCTACCGCTCGGCCCGACTGGTTACGGAAACTCGCCCTATCAATCAATGTCATCGTTTGCCGGCAACGCGCTGCTGATCAGTCCCGGCTCTCTCATTCCGGACGGGCTGTTACAGGCGAGCGATGCTCAGTCTCACTTCCCTGCTGACGCGGTTGACTACGATTCTGTTATCCCGTTTAAAGAGCGGCTGCTTGAAACGGCGTGGGCAAACTTCAAAGCCGGGCAACGCAGTGCCAGAGATCTCGCGCCTGCCCTCTCTACTGCCTATGACGAGTTCTGCACCACTCACGCACATTGGCTGGAAGACTACGCTCTGTTCCGTGCGCTGAAAGAAAAGTATCACGGAGCTTATTATCTGGAGTGGCCGGAAGAGTTGGTTCGGCGCAGCCCGACTGCTCTCGCCGAGGCGCGGCGAGAGTTAGCTAGTCAAATTGATCGGGTTCGCTTTGCGCAATTCCTGCTGTTCCGCCAGGCCGATCAACTCAAGGAGCATGCCCATGCCAGGGGCGTGAGCTTGATCGGCGATCTGCCCTTCTTTGTTTCCCCGGATTCCAGTGATGTTTGGGCGAACCCCGAGCTATTCCTGCTCGATGAGCAGCATCGGCCACGCTTCGTCGCCGGAGTTCCTCCCGACTATTTCAGCGCGCAAGGTCAATTGTGGGGGAATCCTGTTTACAACTGGGATGCCGCGCGTTCGACTGGTTATCGGTGGTGCGTCGATCGATTGCGTGCCCTGCTGGCTCACGTCGATGTGATTCGCCTGGATCACTTCCGCGGGTTCGCGGCTGCGTGGCACGTTCCTGCCGGAGCGCCAACGGCTCAGTCCGGGCAGTGGGTGGCAGGTCCGGGAGCCAGCTTTTTTCAAGCAGTGCAAACAGAGCTCGGCCATCTACCCTTCATCGCGGAAGATTTGGGTGTGATTACGGACGACGTGCGGGCCCTGCGCGACCAGTTTCGTCTGCCGGGGATGCGCATCCTGCAATTCGCCTTCGACGGTCATGCGGACAATCCATATCTGCCGCACAACTTCGTCCACAATACGGTCGCCTATACCGGCACGCATGACAATGCCACAACGCGACAATGGTATGAGGAATTGCCCGACTACCAGCGGCAAAACTTCTGGGGCTACCTCAAGCGTGCACCGGGAACCAGTGCGGATGCCGCTCCGGAGTTGATGCGGCTGGCATGGTCGTCACCCGCGGCGCTCGCGATGGCTCCGTTGCAGGATCTGCTCAACTTGGGGAGCGAAGCTCGTATGAACGTGCCTGGTCGTGCCGATGGGAACTGGCGTTGGCGTGTGCGTGAAGACATGCTGTCTTCTCAGGCTTTTCAATGGCTGCGGGATTTGACGGAGAGTGCCAGGCGCTCGGCTGGCTCTGCGATCTCCGTCCGCATGCAACCGGCTATGAACGAGCGATAAAATCCCGATCTAGAAGTTGGTTATGTGGTGACGGGGCTCTGCCCCGTCCCAGCGGGGTAAACCCCGCCACCACACGAGAGTGGGGAAGGTCAGGCATGATTCAAGTTGCCAAGAGTATTCTGCTAATCGTGAGCGCGCTCTTTCCGATCGTGGATCCGATCGGAGGCGCTCCGGTCTTTCTGCTGCTCACGAGAGATTATGCGGCCGAAACACGACGAGTGCTGGCTCGCCGCATCGCCCTGGATAGTTTCATACTGCTGATCGCGTCCTTTGTCCTCGGGGCGCACGTACTCTCCTTCTTTGGAATTTCGCTCCCGGTTGTGCAGGTCGGCGGTGGGCTGATCGTGATTTCGACGGGCTGGGCGATGCTGAATCAGAAAGACGCGAACGATCAAGGCTCACCCAGGCGCACGGTCGCTTGCGCTGATGCTCTGAGCCAGGCATTTTACCCGCTGACGCTTCCTTTGACAGTTGGTCCCGGTTCCATCTCGGTTGCGATCACGTTGGGCGCGAATGCGCCGCAGCACCTGGGCGCAAACCTGCTGGAAATTCTCGCGGCGGCGATCGGTTCCGCTTTCGTGGCGGCAACCATTTATCTCTGCTACGGCTACGCAGATCGGCTCGCGAGCAAGATGGGCCCCACGGGGACGAACGTAATTTTAAAGCTCTCCGCGTTCCTGCTGGTGTGCATTGGAGTACAGATCTTGTGGAACGGTGCGAGCAAACTGCTTAGTTCGTTGCCGCAGTTTGGCGGAGTCGTAGCGCTGCCGCATTGAGAGCCAGGCGAGCGGTTGAAGCGGATGCCTTGGAGCCGATGAAAGATTGGGGCCGATGAGGATGAAAGAGAGGCACAGTGAACAGTTCAGGCGTTGATGTGCTCGCCCGCACGGACGGTCCGGCCAAGGCTGCCAACTCGGCCGCAGCTCCACTCATGAAACGAAGAGCTTGGGAGCAGGCTGAGGGCAACCCATTGCCGCTCGGCGTAAACTGGATCGAAGAGCAGCAAGCGTTTAACTTTGCCGTTCACTCCGAACATGCGGATAGCGTCACTCTATTACTCTATTCCGCCGCCGATCTGGTGAATCCCGTCCTGACATTTCCCTTCGATTTTCTGCATAACAAGTCAGGCCGGATTTGGCACTGCCGGATCCCAGTTACAAAGCTTGGTGACGCTCGTTATTACGCGTATTCCGTCGCGGGAGAGTCGATTCCTCAATTGCACAGTTTCGATCCGCAGAAGGTCCTGCTAGACCCGTACGCGAAATGCATCTTCTTCCCACCCGCTTTTGATCGCAACATGGCCATGCGAGAAGGATCCAATGCAGGCCGGGCACCCTTGGGACTACTGAGTGATCACCATTGGACTTTTGACTGGGGGGGAGATCGGCCTCCGCATCATGAGTCGGATTCGGTCATCTACGAACTTCACGTGAAGGGTTTCACCAGGAACCCCAACTCTGGTGTTGATCCATCACGCGCTGGCACATATGCCGGTCTGGTGGAGAAGATTCCATACTTGAAGGAACTCGGGATAACGGTTGTCGAACTGATGCCTATTTTTCAGCGCGATCCGCAAGAGGGCGACTACTGGGGATACATGCCTCTGAATTTCTTCGCGCCGCATGCTCAGTACGCGAGCACACACCGTGCTGATCAGCAGCATCTTGAATTCAAGAATATGGTAAAGGCTTTTCATCAGGCTGATATCGCCGTGGTGCTGGACGTCGTATACAACCACACTTGCGAGGGCGACTACAAAGGACCGATCTACAGTTTCAAGGGTCTCGACAGCGCCAGTTATTACATGCTCTCCTCGGATCCGGCAAATCCCTACGCCAATTACTCCGGCACCGGCAATACCTTGAATTTCGGCCAGGCACACGTGCGCAAGATGGTGATTGACAGCTTGCGTTACTGGAAGCGAGGGATGCATATCGACGGATTCCGCTTCGATCTGGCGTCGGTATTCAGCCGCAATGCAGACGGATCTCTCAACTGGGGCGAAGCGCCCATCTTCAGTGAAATTGCGGCCGATCCGGAATTAGGGCGGGTGCGTTTGATCGCGGAGCCTTGGGACACAGCCGCTTATCAGCTCGGGCGAGGATTCCCAGGTTTGACCTGGTTGCAGTGGAACGGCCGGTTTCGTGATGACGTTCGTCGTTTTGTTAAGGGCGATACGGGGATGGTTCCCGAGGTGATGCGACGTATCTATGGCAGCGATGATTTGTTTCCAGACAGCCGCGCTGACGCTTATCACGCATATCAGAGTGTGAATTATGTGACGTCCCACGACGGCTTCACGCTCTACGATCTCGTCTCCTATGACCACAAGCACAATTGGCAAAACGGGAACAATAATCAGGATGGCACTGATGCGAACTACAGTTGGAATTGCGGACAGGAGGGGGATGGGGCTGTCTCGCCGGCTGTCCGCGCATTGCGCCGGCAGCAGGTAAAGAATTTCTGCTGCCTGCTCTTCTTGTCCAACGGTACGCCGATGTTTCGCGCCGGCGACGAATTCCTAAATACTCAACTCGGCAACAACAATCCCTATAACCAGGACAATGAAATTGGCTGGCTGGATTGGAATCAACTTCAGGCGAACCGAGACATTTTCCGGTTCTTTAAGAACATGATTGCGTTCCGCAAGAATCATCCTTCGCTGAGCCGGAGCAGGTTCTGGCGGGAGGATGTTTCCTGGTACGGCGTCGGCCCCGCGGTCGATTTGTCTCACGACTCTCACAGCCTGGCATTCTGCCTCCACGGCGCTTCTCAACATGATGACGACATCTACGTGATGATCAATGCGTACTGGGAAGCGTTGGAGTTCAGTCTGCAAGAGGGAACAACACAGGAGTGGAAGAGAATCGTGGACACCGCTTTGCCCAGTCCAGATGATTTCTCGGACGACGGAATCCCTTTAGAGCAGACGAAATACCTACTGGCTCCGAGATCGATTGTGGTCTTATGTCGACCCCTGGCAGAGACTCACTGAAGTGGTGAAAACAGGCGTCCCTGGTTTCATCGCAATGGCGACTCGCATCCGCCGCGATAGCGCTAGAGGGGTTACCCCTCCGCATACTTGTTACTGAACACGCACTCGCCCGCCTCCAGCACAACCTTGCTCACGAAGTTCTCCGAGCCTGTCCGCGCCGCACGGCAAAGCGTGTACGCAGTCCGGGAACGGATACAAATTGCCTCCTAAGTGATGCCTACGAAAGTGTAAGGCACAAAAGAGGGCTTATCCGGATCGTGGACTGCGCTCAGAATAATTTCGATGCCGGCACATACAGCAGAGTCAAGCACGTAATAACGGTTCAGGATTCGCACTTTTCTTAAAGTGAGCAATTTTGAACAGATTTATTACAGCGCATCTGACAAAAATCTTTTTTTCAAAGGCAAGATTCCATTTTGCGGCAGCAGTTGAGCCGAGAGGAAGAAGGATGACGATCATGCGGAGATACTACAATCATAAGATCTGGTCCATAGCATTCCTACTGCTCATCTTCAGCCCCGGATGCTGCAATTCCAACGCCAACTCAGACCTCGCCCCACCTGCAGTTTCCGCGGTCCCTCTTGCTGGTGCAGTCGGCGTCTGTCCGAGCGCGGCAGTGACCGCCACGTTCAGCCTGGCGATGCAACCTGCCACGATCAACGCCACAACCTTTACCTTGACAGCGGGCACTCCGGCCGTGGCAGTGGCAGGAGTGATTACCGCCGATCCGACCAACACAATTTTTACCTTTACGCCGTCAAGCGCTCTGGCACTGAATACCCTCTATACCGCCACGATTACGACTGGAGCTACAGACGAGTATGGCATTGCGCTGGCGAGTAACTTTGTATGGACCTTCACAACCTCCAGCGAACCATGCGCTCCGCCCACCGTGCTTGCTGTGAGCCCTCTTGCTGGTGCGGTCGGAGTCTGTCCCAGCACGGTCGTGACCGCTACCTTCAGCGAGGCGATGAATCCTGCCACGATCAATACCACAACTTTTACTTTGACAGCACCGGGCACGCCACCCGTGGCAGTAACAGGAGTAGTCACGTACGCGCAGTCAACCGCGACTTTCACACCATCAAGCCCTCTCGCACTGAATACCCTCTATACCGCCACCATTACCACAGGTGCTCAGAACCTGAATGGCAGTGGGCTGGCGAGTAACTATGTATGGACGTTCACCACAAGCACCGTAGCATGTGCTCCTCCCACTGTGATTTCCGTGGGCCCGCCTAATCTCGCTACCGGCATATGTCCCAACACGCTGGTTGTCGCCACTTTCAGCGAGGCCATGAATCCTGCGACGATCAATACCACGACCTTTACTTTGACAGCACCGGGCCCCACATCCGTGACTGGGACAGTTACCTACTCTGTGTCAAGCGATGTCGCGACCTTCACACCAGCCAGTCCTCTCGCGCTAGACACCCTCTATACCGCCACCATTACAACCGGGGCCCAGGATCTTGCTGGCGATGGACTGGCAAGCGACCGTGTCTGGACCTTCACCACATCTGCCACGGCATGTCAGGGCGTCGTGCCGTTGGGAACGGCTTGCATGTTTGGCGTTCTGGGCGGCTCCACGGTCACCAATGTCATTTCTGCGGGAACCGCCGTGACTGGGGATATTGGCGTGTGGCCAGGGAGCGCGATTACTGGATTTCCGCCGGGAACGCTGACAGGCACAGAATTTGTCGACGACGCGGTCGCCATGACGGCCCAAGGCGATTTGACCACGGCGTATAACTATGCCGCGGCCGCACCAGGAGGGAGCGTCCTGCTCGCAGATATAGGAGGGGAAACACTGCCTCCAGGGGTTTATGAGACAACGAGCGCTCAGCCCTCGCTGGGAATAACCGGGAACCTTACTCTCGCCGCTGGTTCGAGCGGTGCGAATGCCGTCTGGATCTTCCAGATCGTGTCCACCCTGACCACAGCGGCGGGTAATAGCCAGGTCATCCTGAGCGGCGGCGCCCTGCCTCAAAATGTGTTCTGGCAGGTTGGCAGTTCGGCGACGCTTGGAACTAACACAACATTCCAAGGAATCATTATGGCTCAGGCTTCCGTCACGCTTACCACCGGCGCGACGCTGGATGGCGACGCGCTGGCCCGGACGGGCGCAGTCTCCCTGGACGACAACCTGGTGAACGTACCACCCTGTCCATGAGTCAATCGGTAGGAGGTATTCGGTAGTGAGATCAGCTTGAGGCTGGTCCACTACCGGGCAGTCTGAAAACGCATAATTTCACGTTATTGAAGCTCGGAGGAATTGGCATATGTCATCTCACTCTCATAACTCTAGTAGCCGCGTCGCAATCATGCTGTTGGCATTAGTTCCTGTCCTGTGCACGGCTGGCATGCTCGCGGCAGTGCAGGATCAGCCTGCTCCCAAATGGGAGTTTTACGGCGGATACTCCGCTTTCTATCCAGGCTGCACGGTGTACGGCCTGCTGCCAGGAGGGGTGGCCCCGGTGTCCAGTTGCTTATCATGGGATCCGCGGGGCGTGGGCGCCAGCATCACCTACGACTTTAACCGCTGGTTCGGATTGACAGTCGACAGCAGTGGGCAATGGGGCAGCGGCCAGAACGGGGTGGCTAACAGAATTGACCAAGTCGAATTCTTCAACATCTCGGCTGGTCCTAAGATAACTTATCGCACGCGTTATTTTTCTCCGTTTCTCGAAGTTCTCGGGGGCGAGCATCGTCTGGCATCGGAAGTCTTCGGGAGTGATCTTGCACCTGGGTTCATGGTTGGTGGCGGCCTCGATGTGAACTTAAACAGACACTTCGCTGTGCGTCCGTTAAGAGCCGATTTCGTGTACTCGGATCATCAGTATGGTCCGTCGACGGTTGTTCCCACCACTGATGTGAGAGGCTTAAGACTGCAAGCTGGCGTGGTATTTATGTTTGGCGGTGAACAGCCTGCGCCGCCGGTTTCAGCAAGCTGTACCGTTAATCCTGCGGGAGTGCTGGTAGGCGAGCCCGCTACGGCAACCGCTGCCCCTAGCAACTTCAATCCCAGGCACACGCTGAATTACACATGGAGCAGCACCGGCGGACTAATTACCGGCAAGGACAATACTGCGAGCATTAACACCAATGGTATGGCCGGCGGTAGTTACACAATCACAGCCCACATCTCCGATCCAAAAATGAGTAGCAGTGGCGAGGCGAGTTGTTCGGCAGGCCTCATCGTGAAGGAATTGCCGAAGAATCCGCCGCAGATTTCCTGCTCGGCGAGCCCATCGATGGTTCAGGCCGGTACTTCGTCCGCCATCAGCTGCTCCTGCACCAGCCCGGATAACGTTCCGGTAACGGTGGGTGGATGGACTTCAAGCGGCGGCAGTATTTCGGGCAGTGGAACCTCCGCGAATCTGAACAGCACTGGCGCCTCGCCCGGCCCCATCACGGTGGGCGCAACTTGTACCGACTCGCGCGGCTTAACGGCTTCGACTTCGACCGCGGTCACGGTTGAAAATCCGCCGCCACCGACGCCGCCGCAGGCCATCAAGGTGAACGAGTGCCAGTATCCCAACGTCAAAAAGCCGTGGCGCGTCGATAACAGCTGCAAAGCCGAGCTGGACGATGTTGCCCTCAAGCTGCAGCAGGATCCAGATGCCAAGTTGGTCGTCGTCGGAAACGCCGATCCTCAGGAAAGGCGTAAGAACCTAGCGGCAGAACGGGCGCTCAACGTGAAGGCCTACATCTCGGGAGGCGAGGCAAAACAGAACATCGACCCCAGCCGCATCGAAGTCCGCACGGGAAACGCCGGTACGGCGACCTCGGAACAGTGGATCGTTCCGTCCGGCGCGACCTTCCCTGAGTCCGACAGCACGACCCCGGTCGATGAAACGAAAGTAAAGGCGGTTCCGGATCATCCCGCGCATCGGGCAGCAGAGAGGAGAGCGAAGGCGGCACAGTAAGCCGAGATTGCCTTATCAATGGGCGCCGAGGGCGACTTGACTATTAATCACAATCGTTTTCCGGCTGCGGGACCGCCTGCGGGCGATCAAGAAAAAAAGTTACAACCTCCTCGAATATTTCTTTGCCGACGTGCACCGCGCGGTGGACGCGATCGCTCGACTCTGACCAATCCACTTCGCCATGCCGAACATCCATAGAATAATAGAATAAATAAAGGTGCGGAGAATCGGGCGCCGCCTTGCTGTCCATTTTCGGACACTACCGTTCAGTTTCAGGATAGAAGCACATCTCTTTTCGTCCACGCGATCAGCCCTATCTGCCATGTTTATTGACACTTAGCTTTCTCCGGGGGATGGCATCCCAGTTGCCATTCTGCGATTGAATGGACATCGCTCGGCCCGAGTTCAAGGCGCAGAAACGTCGGCGGCAGATCGTTATTGTGGTCGCGTCAGTCTTAGGCGTGGTCGCTGTCTCCGTCGGAGTTTCACGGCTGAAGCCCGCGGCACCGACGGTAGAACGAGGAACGGTGTGGACCGACACGGTCAAACGCGGTCCGATGCTGCGCCAGGTACGCGGGTTGGGGACGCTGGTGCCGAGCCAGGAAGCGGTGCGCCAGATACCGGCGGAGACAGAGGCTACGGTCGTTCGCATTCACATGCTGCCGGGCTCGCAGGTCAAGGCCAACACCATCCTGCTTGAAATGAGCAATCCGCAAACGGAGCAAGCCGCCGTCGACGCGCAGCTGCAATTGAAGGCCGCTCAAGCTGAATACCAGAGCCTGCGCGTCAAGCTGGAAAGCGATCTGATGAACCAGAAGGCGGGCGCCGCTACCGTGCACGCCGACGACGCGCAGGCCCAACGGCAAGCGCAAACCGACAAAGCGCTCTACGATCTCGGAGTCATCTCGGGATTAGCCTACAAGTCTTCCAAGGACAAGGCGGACGAACTCACCACCAGAAACGACCTTGAGACGCAGATGCTCACGGCCAATCAGCGGGCGATTGAGTCGCAGATGGCACAACAGCAGGACAAAGTCGATCAGATGCGCACATTGTTCGAACTCAAGCAAAAACAGTTGGACGCGCTGAAAGTTCGAGCTGGGATCGATGGAGTGCTGGTCGATCTGCCACTGCAAGTCGGCCAACACGTCTTGCCGGGGACGATGCTGGCGAAGGTCGTGGAACCCGATCATCTGATGGCCACGCTGAAGGTCGCCGAGACGCAGGCGCGCGACGTGCAGATTGGCGAGCCCGCATCGGTCGACACGCACAACGGCGTGATTGCAGGCGAGGTAATGCGCGTCGATCCGGCGGTGCAAAACGGAACCGTGACGGTCGACGTCAAACTAACTGGCGAACTGCCGAAGGGCGCACGGCCTGACCTGAGTGTAGACGGAACCATCGACCTGGAGCGGATGGACAACGTGCTGTATGTCGGGCGTCCGGCATTCGGGCAGGAGAACAGTACCATTAGTCTGTTTAAGCTTAGCCCCGACGGACAAGGGGCTTTGCGTGTGCCAGTAAAGGTCGGCCGAGCCTCGGTGAATTCGATCCAGGTGATTGAAGGGCTGCATGAAGGAGACACCGTCATCTTGTCCGACATGTCGCGTTGGGACAACACCGATCGTGTCCGGCTCGAGTAAGAAACGAACTCGAGTAACTAGCTCGAGTGAGCAATAAATCCAAACAGCGAGGAAGCCAGCAATGACCGAAGCAGGACAGCCACTCATCCAGATTCAGGAACTGACCAAAGTCTTCTACACCGATGAGATCGAGACACACGCGCTCTCCGGCATTCACCTGTCGATAGATAAAGGAGAATATGTCGCCATGTCGGGACCGTCGGGCTGCGGCAAATCGACGCTGCTGTCGATTATCGGACTGCTGGATACGCCAACAGCGGGACGCTATTCGCTGAATGGAAAGACGGTCGAGAACCTCGATTTCGCGGAACGGTCGCGCATTCGAAACCAGGAGATCGGCTTCATCTTCCAGAGTTTCAACCTGATTGGCGATCTGACGGTCTATGAAAATGTCGAACTGCCGCTGACCTACCGGCAAAGAATGCCGGCAGCCGACCGCAAGGCGCGAGTAATGGAAGCTCTGGAGCGCGTCGGCATGGCGCATCGTGTGCGGCATTATCCGTCCCAATTATCGGGAGGTCAGCAGCAACGCGTAGCCGTGGCGCGAGCGCTGGGCGGGAAGCCATCCATTCTGCTGGCGGACGAGCCTACTGGAAATCTCGATTCGCGAAACGGAGAAGCGGTGATGGAGCTATTGCAGAACCTGCATCGCGAGGGCGCGACGATCTGCATGGTGACGCACGATCCGCGCTTCGCCAAGCACGCGCAGCGCGAAGTGCACTTGTTCGACGGCAAGGTTGTGGCAGAGGAAGAATTGAAGAAACTGCTGCAGGAGACGAGCGCATGAACGGGTTGTTGCAGGATCTGCGTTACGCTCTGCGCCAGCTGCTCAAGAGCCCTGGCTTCACCGTGGTCGCGGTGGTCACGCTGGCGCTGGGAATCGGCGCCACCACTGCGGTGTTCAGCGTGGTCGATCAAGTGTTGTTGCACCCGTTGCCCTACCCTGATTCGGATCGCCTTGCAAGGTTCACAGAAACGTTCCAGGGAGTAGACGGGTCCACCTCTCCTGCCAACTATCTGGATTTCCTCTCGCAAAACCAGGTCTTCACCGACATGGCCGCGTCTCGCGCATGGCAAGGAAGCCTCTTGGCAGGAGACCGTCCGGAGCTGGTGAAAGGCACGATGGCCACGCCCAGCTTCTTTTCTCTGTTCGGAGTAAATCCGATTCTCGGTCGCGGTTTGGAGGCGAGCGACGCGCAGGGGGGTAACGATCACGTGGTGGTACTCGGCTACGGCCTGTGGCAGCGCTACTTTGCTGCAGATCGCGCGATGGTTGGCCGAACCATTCAGCTGAATGGCGAGAAGTACACGGTTGTCGGGGTGATGCCGCCGAACTTTTCTCCGGACGAGTACGGTGAGTTGTGGCTGCCATCTCCCTGGGGCGTGCCGACCCATCCTCAGGCGCCTGACAAAGACCCACGCTCATTCCGCGACAGATATTATCTCGACGTCTGGGCGCGCCTGAAGCCAGAAGTGACGATGCAACAGGCGCGCGCGGAACTCGAGACGATCGGACGCCGCCTGGAAAAGCAATATCCGGATTCGAATGATAAGACCGGTGTGAGCCTTCTGCCCTTACACGAGTA
>Ga0209274_10000316_pt1 | contig 32681 bp, 28 predicted proteins | sample HubBroMetageREF1_FD_188343 | JGI IMG/M metagenome (GOLD analysis project Ga0209274, IMG submission 188343) | Reference soil microbial communities from the Hubbard Brook experimental Forest, New Hampshire, USA - Hubbard Brook CCASE Soil... | ecosystem: Environmental > Terrestrial > Soil >...
CCGTGCAGACCATGGGCCTGCGCCGCTCCTATCTCGTCGGCGAAGATATTGACGGTCTGCTCGCCGAAAATTCCGTCACGCGCATGACCCTCGCGCTGATGTACAGTACCGATTTCTTCGATCAGCTCGAACGCCGCATTCTACCTGCGCTGCGTTCTGGCCTCATCGTCCTCGCCGACCGCTACATCTTCACCTTGATCGCCCGCGCCGCAGTCCGCGGCATCGGCCGTGATTATCTCCACGGCATCTACGAAACCGCGCTACGCCCGGACCTAACCTTCTGGCTCAATGTGCGTCCCGAAGTCGCCTTCGACCGCGAATTCAAGAAATCTCAGATCATCAGTTACTGGGAATCGGGCCGCGATATGTCGCTGTCCAACGATCTCTTCCAGTCCTTCATCCGCTATCAATCCATGATCAAGCGCGAATTCGAATATCTCTCGAAACGCCACGGCTTCATCGAAATGGACGGCGAAAGCAGCGTCTCCGATCTCAACCGCCTCTTGCGCAAACGCATTGCCACGCACCTGGGGATACGGAGCACGCACTACCGGCCTTCGCACGCCTTGTCGCACCTCTGGCGGTAAATCAATGGCCGCCCCGGTTCAATTGGCAGCCATTGACGCCGGGTCGAACGCCATTCGTTTGGTAATCGCCCGCGCGACCTCTCCCAAGCACATTCAAATTCTCGACTGCGAACGCGCCGCCGTGCGCCTGGGCCACAACGCCTTCACCCGCCGCGTCATCAGCGGCGACACCATCTCCCGCGCCGCCCGCGCCTTCCGCCAATTTCGCGATCGCATGGACCAATACAACGTCGGCGCCTACCGCGCCGTAGCCACCGCCGCGGCACGCGAAGCGCGCAATTACCGCCGCCTGATGGATCGCGTGCAGCGCAAAGCCGGAATCGAACTCGAAGTAATCAGCAGCGAGGAAGAAGCGCGCCTGGTTTGTTCGGCCGTGCAGTGGGCGCTTGGCGATCGCATCCAACCGCGCTTGATCTTCGATCTCGGCGGCGGCAGTCTCGAACTGAGTTTTTATCAGCGCGGCGTGCTCGAGCAGCGCATCGGACTTCCCCTCGGCACGATCCGCCTGATGGAAACCTTCTCTATCGAAGGCGCGATCGACGAAGACAACGCCAACCGCCTGCGTCATCACATTCTCGCGCTTCTGCGCAGCGCCATGCCATCCCCTCCGCGCCTCGGCCGCTCCATCGCCGTGGCCTGCGGCGGAAACGCCGAGGCCCTCGTGCGCATCGCAGCCGGCCCCATGGTCGACCGCATTCCCACTATCAATACCCGCCTGCTGCGCGATCAAAGCTGGCGCATGCTCGCTCTCGACGTGCCCGGCCGCATGCGCGTCTTCCGCATTCGCAAAGACCGCGCCGAAGTCATCGGCATCGCCGCGATCATTTTCAATACGCTGGCAAAATGGCTGGACCTGCGCACCATGCTCGTGCCCGGCGTCGGCGTTCGCGAAGGAATATTGCTCGACCTCGTCGCCGAGCAATATTCCGTCCGCACCACTTCCGAAGAAGAAAAAGGCCGCGCCTCCGATCTCCTTGCCAGCACGCGCTGGTTCGCGCGCCGCCTCGATTACAATCCGCAGCACGCCGAACAAGTCGCTCGCCTCGCGCTCTCACTCTTCGATCAGCTCCGCCCCATCCATGAAATGGGCGCGGACCTGCGCCTGGTCCTCGAAATGGCCGCGCTCCTGCACGACGTCGGTCATTTCGTCTCGCGCAAATCGCATCATCGCCACGGCGAATATCTGATCCGCAACGGCGAAATCCCCGAACTGCGCGGCTGGCGGCGCGACATGGTCGCCGCTCTCGTGCGTTACCATAATTCCAAATCCGAGCCGCAGCTCGAGCACGCTTCCTACGCCGCGCTCGACGGCCAGCGCCGCCGCCAGGCTCGCCTGCTCACCAGCCTGCTGCGTATCGCCGAAAAACTCGAATCCGAACACGCCCAGCGCATCGCCGGCGTGGACGTGCAAATCTCCGGACGCAAAGCGATCTTCATCATCCGCGCCCTCGACGGCACGCGCCTCGATCTGCTCGGCCTCGAACGCAAATCCAGCCTCTTCGAAAAAGAATTTCACCTCAAACCGGAATTCCGCCGCGCGCAGGGAAAAGAAAAGGTGGCATAATAAATCATGATTCTGTATCTCGTACGTCACGGCATCGCCGTGGATCCCAACGACCCAAAATCTCCGCCCGAGCCTGAACGCCCGCTAACCGCGAAGGGTGTACAAAAGACGCGCGCCGCAGCTCTCGGCCTGCAGGCGCTCAAAGTGAAGCCAGACGTGCTGATCACCAGCCCGTATGTGCGCGCGGCGCAAACCGCCGAAATTTTCGCCGAGACCCTGGGATTTTCGCCGCAAAAAATCCGCGCGCATGAAGCGCTGAAACCCGCCGGCAATCCCGCGGACATCATCAAGGAAGTAATCCGCCTGCGCGCCAAGGAGGTGATGTGCTTCGGTCACGCGCCGCAGCTCGACCTGATGCTCGCGCACGTCACCGGCGCCCACGGAGTTTTCACATCGCTAAAAAAGGCTGGAGTCGCTTGCCTGGAACACACCGCAGGTCACGGCAGGTGGGAAATTCTCTGGATCCTGACGCCCAAAATGCTGCGTCAACTAGCGGACTGAAGCCTCTGCGGCGCCGCAACCGCCTCCGACGACTGCACGACATGAATGCCCTGAAATCCCGCGCGCCACATCAGCCAAAGAGATCCCCTGCTCCCAACGACTGACCGGAATTTCTCCAGTCGCGTCCGGCGCGCCTCTTCGATTCGCTCAAACCACCGCAGCACATCCTCCTCTACCAATTTCGCGCGCTGCCGCCGTATCACTGCCCGCAGCACATCCAAATCGTGCACGTCGCCGAGCAAATCCTGAATGTGCTTCAGATCTTCGCTCCACGGCTGGTAGCGCTGCGGCATGAAATTCTCCAGGGTGTAGCGGAACCCCTTCAACCCAATCCGCAGCCGGTGCCACGCAATACGGCTGCGCCCCCTGCGCGCGCGCTCGTGAAGTTCCGCTGCCTCGTTCAATCGCGTCAATGCCAGCCTCTGAAACACCACGCTATCCAGCGGAAAAAACTGCGCCTTGCCGCGCAACCTCTGCACGGACTTCCGCCAGTCCTTGCGTTCAAAATCCTCAAGCGCCCGCCGCGCCTTCACCCGGTGCTCCTTCTGCGCCCCCGACAGCACCTTCAGCATGTGCTTCCGCACCGGATCCCCAGGCGTCGAAAGCCTCTTCAACCACTCCTGCTCCACCTGCGTGTCCCGCAGCGCCCCCAAAGTGTGAAACAGCTTGCGGCTCACTTTCTTCAATTCGCGCCACCCACGGTCCGGATTTACTTCGAGCAACGCATCCGCCATCGTCCGGCAGCGTCGCAAAGCCACCCGCAAATCATGCACCTCGCGCGATTTCCACCCGTTCTGCACCTCATCCGCCAGTTCCAAAACGCGGTTCATCCATACATCCAAACCAATACGCTTAGTCGAAGGTTCGGCGGGTAACGACACTGCATGCGCCATCATCAATACCAGCTTTCAGACGCCCCAAGGCGAAACCTGAATCCTACACCCCTGTACGGCACTTTTCCAATGCGCGGAGTTCGGATGAGCAGTGTAAGTCGCAGGAGGCAGATCGCTCGGCCAGCGTTGGTATCGTGAGGCTACTTCTGCGCGACTACTTCGTACGGCCGCATCATTTCATTATCTTCATGCTCAAGAATGTGGCAATGCCACACGTACCGCCCCGCGTAGCCCTCGAAACGCACGATGATTCGCGTCACCATGCCCGGGTGCGCGCGCACAGTGTCCTTCCAGCCCGCCTCCGAAGGTTCCGGCGGCACGGGCGGCCCGACAAATTTCAATTCGCGTTTGCCCATATAAGTGGATATCTCGAACCGGCGCCTATCCAGTATCTGAAATCGCACCAGATGAAGATGGATGGGATGCGAATCATCGGTGGGATTCACCAGCGTCCAGATCTCGGTGGTGTGCAGTACCGGCTTTTCCGTGATGGGCTGGCGCCAGTACGTGGCGTTCAGCAGCATCAGGATCGGCTCAGCCACGCGGTTGACGTATTGGTCCAGCGACAGCTCGCGCGTCTGCACCGCCTCTGATTCTGGAATTTTCTGCATGGGCCGCAGCGCTGCCGGCAGCGAACTCGAATCCTTCACTTTTTCGCGCGAAACCCGAAATTGCATCAGCACGAAGGCCTCGTTCTTCAGAATCATTTGCTCGCCGCGATGCGCGCTGAAATCCACCACCAGATCCACTCTCTCGGCAGGCGCAACCATCAGTTCCGTCAGAGGAATCGGCGCCGCCAACAATCCCTGGTCCGTGCCTATCTGCGAAAACGATACGTCCCCGGCAAACGACAGATGATAAAAACGCGCATTCGAAGCATTGAGCACCCGCAAGCGGTATTTGCGCGGCTCTACCTCGAGATACGGGAATATTTTCCCGTTTACCAGCATCGCGTCCCCGAAAACCTCTGGAACCCAGGGAGCATCCGCCCTGTCCGACACTGGATAATACAGCTGCCCTTGCGGCGTAAGAAAACGGTCAAAAATCGCCAGCGGAATTTCATATTTCCCCGCCGGCAAGTTCAGCGCGTCTTCAAAGCTGTCGCGAATAATGAACGCACCAAACAGCCCGGCGTAAATATTCAGCCGGTTGATGCCCATCGCGTGATCGTGATACCAGAGCATCGCCGCATCCTGCTTGTTCGGATAGTGGTACAGCGCCGATTGGCCGGGAACGCTCCACTCCTCCGGATAGCCGTCACTCTCCGCCGGAACTTTGCCGCCGTGCAGGTGAACCACGGTCCGCACCTCTGGCTGGTCCTTGCCCGCTCCGTCGAGATGGTGGTCAATGGGCAGAAAATGTTTTTGTGGCAGCTCGCTCGCCCACTCCATCAGAATTTCCTGTCCGCTCCGCACGTCAAACGTCGGTCCAGGGCACGTCGCACCGAAACCCCACATACGCGTGGGTGGTAAATCGCGGTGCAATTTCATTTCAAAAGAGCGCAGCACCTGCCGGTAATAAGGAATTTTTACGGTCGCATCCGCGGGACTTGCCTGGTAGCGGCTGGGTTGCACAATCGCGGGAATCGGAAGCGGGTCAACGAACTTGGCCAGCGTATTTGGGTCCAGCGTGGCAGCCTGGGCCGCCAATGGATGCGCGAACCCCGGCAGCTGATTCATCATCACCGCCGTCATCGCGCATCCTGAACAATGCAGGAATTTTCGCCGTGTAATCACGCAGCCCACTTCGCGTCTCGCAAGATAACATGCAGACACGACAAAGGCACGTGCGCTAGTTTGCCGCACGTGCCTTTGTTCCCGATCGTCTGCTTTTGGTCCGCCGCTTATCGCGAGGAGGAAAACTCCACCTCTCCGGTGGTGGGGTTCAGGATGAACAAATCATTATCAACTTCCTGCTTGAAATTGAACATTTGCGTGATGGAGTTCGCGATCGTATCGAACGAGCCCGCTCCGATGCGTTCTCCATCCAGCCAATTGTCTTCAACGAAGTGGATTGTCGAGCTCTGGTCGGTCACCGAGTGGTCCACAAAGTTCCGCTTCGCCCACGGTGAAATCACCAAGTAGGGCAATCGCGGACCATATCCGCATCGGCCTTGCGCGTGCAACGTGCTCGGATTAACGCCCGGCAAAGACGTCTCTTGTGCAACCGTACCTGGAGCCTTGCCTGGCCCGCACGCTCCGTTCGTCAGCACATCAACCCCGGCAATGGAAGACGTGTTCACAATTGGCCCGATCTGATGATCGTACCAACCGTCGGAATCGTCGTAGCTGATCACCACCGCCGTGCTTGACCACTCCGGCTGGCCCTGCAGGAAGTTGATTACGTTCACGACGAACGTCTGCTCGTCCAGCGGATCCGAGTAGCCCGCGTGACCATCCTGAAATCCCGGCGCCTTCAGGAAACTCACGGCCGGAAAATTGCCGGCCTTCACGGCGGCGTAGAAATCCAGGATGTCGTACTGGTGATTGGCGCCGTCGCCTTGATGGCCAATCTGCGTCACGGATTTCGGCCGGGCGTGCGTCGGATTGGCGGTCGAAGTGTAATACTGGAACGGCTGGTGGTGCGGAATGTAATCGGCCTTTTTCGTGGCCGTCACCGCGGAAGTCGTGGACCTGCTGCATCCCGTGCTCCCGTTCGAGTTCACGATGCTCAGATTGAATCCGCCCTCGAAAAAGCCCCAGGTTACACCGGCCGCGTTCAGCAGATCGCCGATGTTCTTTCCGCCCAGTTGTACCGTCTCGCCGGTGGTGGTCGAGCAAACATCGCCCACGGGATCGGCATCGCTATTCAACGTGAACCCGCCGTTTCCGTCAGGCACGACATTTCCGCCGGGATTCAGGTCCTTGATCACGCCATTGGTTTGACCAGAAACCAAATTAATGGCGCCGGGACTGGAAGGTCCAAAATTCGTATCATACGAATTGTCGCTCATGGCATAGTGTTGCGCGTAGTTCCAATACGCCGTCACGGTATTTCCATCGTAATAACCCATCACGATGCCCGTGGTATCTACGATCGGCGGCGCTCCTGGAGGTGGGCCCGGCGTTCCGGTGTTGGCGGGAAACAGATCCATCAAACCGCCGTCAAAAGCCGCTTGCTCTGGCGTGTAATCGTGATCTTGGTCGGAAGTCGCGGCTTGCGAACGGTCCAGCCGGAAAGGGTTAGTCGCGCCAGCCCCGTTCGCCGGATTCAGGTTCGGATTGAAATTGAGCAGCGCGTTGGAGAGTCCGTTGACGGCTGGCGTGTTCGGCGCGGCGTGAAATGCGGGTTCTCCTGATGGGTTTGTTGCCACCGGATACGTTCCGAAATAGTGGTCGAAGGAAATGTTCTCCTGAAAGATAACCACGAGGTGCTTGATTGGCGTGGCAGTCTTAACTTCGTTTCCTGGTGGCGGAGAGGCAACCACCATCGCGGGATTGAGCAGCACTCCCGTTAGTAATGTCGCAAGTACTCTGCGCATCTTTGAATCCTCCGGTTGGCTTCTTGGTATCTCGGCTGCACTGCGCAGCCCACACGAGCCTCCGAAGCCTAGTGGGATAACTTTACAGTCGCGTGAAAATGCCATATCAGAATGGTGACCTCCTGTAAAATTCTCGTCTCGCGGCCATGCTTTCTGGCGTCGGCCTTCCCTAACGCCCGAGCATTCGGGGATCGTTTGCAGGGGTCCGCCGTCTATTGGAGTACTAGGAAGTACTAACCGAGGCCCGGTCGCATTTCGGAATCCGTGTTCGGCAGGCATAATGCTGTGCGAGGAGAGCCAAGGTGCCGCGCAAAGCTCGCAGCATGAATCTGACGCAAGTTTCCGAATGGGACGACGGCAAACTCCGCCGCAAGGACGACTACCTCGCCGCAGAAGAACCCCTGGAAATTCGCATCGGCGACGACCCGCTCAGCGTCACTATGCGCACCCCCGGCCACGACCCCGAACTCGCCGCCGGCTTCCTTTTCACGGAAGGCCTGATCCAGCGCCGCGATCAAATCCTCAAACTGCAAAACGCCGAGCCGCAAGACGACATAAATCCCGGCAACGTTATCGAAGCCGAACTCGCGACCGAAGCCGCTCCAGACTTCGCAAAAATGAAGCGCCACTTCTTCGCCGCCTCCAGTTGCGGCATCTGCGGCAAAGCCTCGATTGACTCCATCCGCTCGCGTCTTCTGGCATCCCCCAACCCGGATTTTCGCCTCGACGCTGATATCCTTCTCCGCCTCCCCGACGCGCTGCGCGATTCGCAGGACGTCTTCCAACGCACCGGTGGCCTCCACGCCGCGGCCCTTTTCGACCCAAATGGAAAATTGCTAGTGCTGCGCGAAGATATCGGCCGCCACAATGCCGTAGATAAAGTAATCGGCTGGGCGCTGCTGGAAGGCCGCGTGCCACTCTCGGATTCGGTGTTGCTGGTCAGCGGTCGCGGCGGATTTGAAATCGTGCAGAAAGCCATCGTAGCGGGCGTGCCGGTAGTCGCGTCGGTTTCCGCGCCCTCCAGCCTTGCGGTGCAGCTCGCACGCGAACTCCATCTAACGCTGATCGGTTTCTTGCGAGGAAGGCGCTTCGTGATTTACGCAGGTGAAGAACGTATGGCAGGAAAAACCCAAAAAGTGTCACGCACGCCCGCGTGACGTCGGGAAGCCGTCTCATGGTCGGCTGAGCCGGATGGGCGGGGCTTCAGCCCCGCGGTAACGATACAATAACAGAAGGGCTTTAGCCCTTGAAGCCTCGCCTTTTCATCGCGACTTGATGATTATGAGATCGGCGCTGGTCGCGTGACGCGAGCTCGCGAGCCATGATTAATTCACAGCCTTACGAAACACATCCGGCGCCAATTCCTTATGATGCAGCCGAATCATTTCCCGAAACGCTTCGAACAATCCCCGGTCCCACCAGCCGCGCTCCGCCTCTTCTCCCATCAAATCCAGCGCCACTTCCGGAGTGAAAGCCACTTTGTAAGGCCGATCAGTCGTCAACGCGTCATACACATCTGAAAGTTGCAAAATCCGCGCCGTAAGAGGAATCTCCTCGCCCGACAAACCGTCGGGATAGCCCGTCCCATCGTGCTTTTCGTGATGATGGCGAATGATCGGCAACACCAGCCGAAAAGTTTTCAGCGGCGCGCAAATCCGCTCGCCCACCACCGGATGTTTCTGCATCACCTTCGTCTCATCCGCCGTCAACGGCCCCGGCTTCAACAAAATCGAATCCGGCACCGCCACTTTGCCGATGTCGTGCACCACTCCCGCGCGCCGCAGCGCCTTGATTTGTTCTTCCGGCACGCCCAGCCGCTCGCCCATGCGCGCGGACATTTCCGCCAATCGCTCGCAATGCCCGTGCGTATAAGGATCGCGCGCCTCAATGCTGTGCGCCAAACTGAACAGCACCGCCTCCGCATTTTCCAGCTCATCCGTGTACTGCTTCAATCGCAGCAGCGAACGCGTGCGCGCCAGCAGCTCGTTCAGATCAATCGGCTTGCTCAAAAAATCATCCGCGCCGGAATTAATCCCCATGATGCGGTCTTCGGTCGCCGTCAGCCCGGTAATCAGCACCACCGGCGTCAGCCGCGTTTCCGGTGTGGCCTTGATGTGCCGGCAAACTTCAAAGCCGTCCATCCCCGGCATCATGATGTCCAGCAAGATCAGGTCGGGGCGAAATGTCGCGCATTCCTGAATCGCCGACGGGCCGTCCGCCGCGTCGCGCACTTCGAACCCCTCGCGCCGCAGCAGAAACTCCAGCGCCGCCCGCGCTCCTGATTCGTCATCCACAATTAGAATTTTTTCGTACATAAATACGTGTTTAGGCTCTCAAGCGATCCTGCAGGTTCAGATTTTCGCGCATTTTTTCAAAGCACACTGCGAGCCGCATGGATCACGGCGCAATCGGAGTTTCTGGCGAGCTCCGCAACTATCCCAATGTAACCTGTCCCCGAATTTCCAACAACCCCCGTTTACTTAGATGATTCGACACCGCATAACGCTGCAACCGCTTCCCCGCACTCCAAATGCTCGGTAGGGGCGCTGCTTGTGAATCGCTCTGCAGGGCGATTCATCCTGAGAACCGGCAGCGCTGGCTCGACGGTTTGCGCCCCAGCTTGCCAAGCTCTCAACCTCAGCTCGTGAAAAATTGCTGTGTGGCGCGGTTCATTTTGGAGTGCGGCGGCTCGCCGCCGCTTTGCCTTGGGGCGAGGCTTGCTTCGCCTGCATTATTCAATGCGTCTCGCTCGCCTGCAGTCATTCTGATTCGCGCGCACAATCCAACGGCTCTCCCACCGTCTGCCAACCGCACCCACGAATCTCGCACCCGCCTTTCTCTGCGTCCTCTGCGCCTCTGCGGTGAACTCGCGTCCCTACTCCCTCCGCAAAGTTGCCTCAATCAAGCCGTGCGGCTCATCCGTAGGCAAAAAAACCTCCGCCGGGTTATCCATCCCAAACGGCGACAGATCCACCAAATTAAAATGCTTATTAGGCAAAGAAAGATGTATCTCCCGCAACCGATCGAAATTATTCAAAACAGCCTCGCCCATCGCGTACAAAGTGTGCTGCAACGACTGGCTATGATGCTCCGCAAAAGTCTCCAGCAAGGTCTGCCGCACCCCATGCCACAAAGGCCCAAACTCGATATCGCTCCCCTGATAAAGCCAATCCGCATGAATCGAAGTCGAAAGTATCCGGTTGCGATCCTCCTGCAAAGTCGTGTACGGATCACGCAAAAAATTATCAAACGCCGATTTCGAAGTCTTCAGAACCACCAATCCCGCAATCCCCGCGCGAATCGCCGTCCCCTCCCGCGTCGCGTCCAACTCCGCGGTCCGCCGCTCCTGCCCGCCGCGCAAGAAAGCTGAAGCGTGCGGTTTCCCGCCCAAAGCAATCCGTCCCCACAAATTTTCCTCCACGCGAATGCGCACGCGCGAAACCTGCGGGTTGTAAGTCAAAAAATGTTCCACCAGATGCGTGCAAAAGTCCTCAATCGAATCCACCGGATACTGCCGCGCCAGCACGTACACCGTGTTCTTCATCGTGTCCGTCGGCAAAATCTTGCGATTGTCGCCTTTCGTATGCGCCGCCTCGAAATCCCCTTCGAACGAAATCCCAATCGTCAGCTCGCGTATATCGTGCCGGCCATCCTGACGCACCACGCGCAACAGCCGCACGCGCGATTTGCCATAATTATTTTTCCCCAGCTTGATGGCCATTCGTCAGCTCCCGCGATACGTCGTATATCCGTAAGGGCTCAGCAGTAGCGGAATATGGAAATGCTCCTGGGCATCCGCAACCTGAAACACGATCGTAATCTGCGGGTACAGGCCGTGAATCTTCCGCGCGTGAAAATAAACGCTCGTCTCGAACGTCAACCGGTAAATCCCCGTCTCGAGCGCCCCCGGCTCGAGCAAATGCCGCAGCCGCCCGTCCGCATCCGTCGCGCCCTTGCTGATTTCCTGCCAGCCGCCGCCCTTCTGTATTTCCAAAACCACCGGCACGCCCGCCGCGGGCCGTCCCAGCGAAGTATCCAGCACGTGCGTAGTGATCTGGCTCATGATCCCAGTAATTTCTCCAGGCGCAACCGCGTGATCTTGCGTTGCTCTTCGCCGGCGATGCGCATTTCGGTGTCCGCGTCGTGCCCCAGCCGCTCCTGCAAACTCTTCAAAACCTGCCCGCTCGATTTTCCGGTAGCGCAAATTAAAAACACATGCCCGAACGTCGCTTCGTAAGCCTCATTCGCCGCCGCCATGACCGCCAAAGTTTCCGGCGCCGCTTTCTGCGCCGAAGATTGTTCACCCGCGGACCACTTGCGCGCCGTCGCCGTCTGTTTCCCCGCCGCCTTCTTCGCGCCAATCGCCGGATGGCCGCGAAATATCGTCGTCCAATCTTTGCGCGTCAGCCCCACAAACGCCTCTTCCGCTGCGTCCAGCAACGCCGAAGCATCCGCGAAGGGCCTCTGCGCCAACACGCGCTCCACCCATTTCTTCGAGCCGCAACAATCGTACAAAGCCCCCGCCGCCTGCTTCCGCGCCAGATGATTCAGCCCCGCAATTCCAGTCAACCGGTCCGCGGCCTGCGCCGCGCGCCCGAATACCCGAAAGCGCGCAACCCCTCCATCAGGAAAAATATTCAGCCGCACGTGCGTCGCCGCGCCCGCTGCATGCAGCTGCCGCCGGAACACATGCACCCGATTCGCCTTCAGCGGCACGCGCGTCAGCAGTTGCCGCCAATTCGCTGTGCCCAGTCGCGCAATTTCCGCGCCCGCCCCCTCCGCCTCACAAAACTCAATCGAACAGCTATCCGGAAAATTTCCCTTGAAATGCGCCGTGTCCACTTCCACGCGCTGAATCGTCCCGGCCATTCCCAATTTCACGATCGCCCAATCGTGTCCCGGCCCGCGCCGGCGCCGCGTTTCCCAGCCGTCGCTCATAATTTTGCTGCGCCCTGGCATCAACATGTTCAACGGCTCGCTATAAAATTGATCGCTCGTCGCAATCACCCGCCCGCCATTTTCCACCGCCGCCAGATCCAGTTCGCGCTTCGCGATTACGGAAGCGCTCGGCACTACTTCGCCGTAGAGTCGCAAACGCGCCACGCCGCCATCCGGATAAATCTTGAAACGCACGTGCGTAAAACGCCCCGCATGCGTCACCACCGCCGGATTTACAGAGTCGCCCTTCAGCGCAGTCTCCGGCAAAATTTCTTCCCAATGCGTCGCCGCAGCTCCCAATTTTTTCTTCTCATCCCTAAAAGACGCGGGCCCACCCAGATCGCATCCCTCCAAAGAAAAACGCGCCGGATAATTCCCGGTAAAGAAACTCGTGTCCACCCCCACGCCCCGCAGAATTCCCGGCAACCCCAGCCGCACGATGCACCAATCGCACCCCGGAGTCCGCCGCCGCCGCGTCTCCCAACCGTCCATCCACTTTCCCCGATCCGTGTATTTCCCTTCGATAAAGATCGGCTTGGCGTGCTTCAGCAAATTTTCTTTCGGCGCAAAAAATTCGTCGTTGGCCACGACGACACAGCCGCCCAGCCGCTCCGACGCCAAATCCACGAATTGCGTGAACTCACTCATGCCGCGCCTCGCTGCAACACATGCCCCACCGGCCCCGCCGAAAATTCTCCGCCCTCAAATATTTTCCGCCCCCGCAAGAAAGTCGCCTCCACGCGCCCCGCAAGCTCGCGCCCCGCGTACGGCGTCGCCTTGTGCCGGTGATGCAGCCGCGCTGCCTCCACGCGAAATTTCGCGTCCGGATCCCAAATCACAAAGTCAGCGTCACAACCCACGGCAATCGTTCCTTTTTTCCCCGCCAAGTCCGCCAGCCGCGCCGGCCCCTCGCACAACCATTTCGCAAGATGCGTCACAGCATAGCCGCGCCCGCTTGCCTCCGTCCACACAGCCGGCAAACCCAGTTGCAAGGAAGCGATCCCGCCCCACGCGCGCAAGAAATCGCCCTCTTCTTGCAGCTTCATCGCCGGAGGACACGGCGAATGATCCGTCGCAACGAAATCCAGCGTCCCGTCGCCCAGCCCCTGCCACAATTTTTCGCGGTTCTCGCGCTCGCGTATCGGCGGCGCGCATTTGAATTCGGTCGCGCCGTCCGCAATTTCCTCCGCCGCAAAAGTCAAATAGTGCGGACAAGTCTCCGCAGTCACCGCGCCACCGGCCAACTTCGCGTCACGCAGCGCAGCCAATGTATCCGCAGAAGAGACATGCACGATGTGAATCCGCGCGCCAAATTCCGCGCCCAGCTGCAGCAGCAGCGCAATAGCCTCGTTCTCCGCTTCCCGGGGCCGCGCGGCAACCCACGTGGCATACTTTCGCGGCGAAGAACTCTTCGCCAAACTCGCCACCGCCTTCTCGATCGGCTTCGGCAATTCCGCATGCGCCAGTAAAGGCGCTCCCATAGCCGCCAGCTTCGGCAACGCCACCCGCAAATCGGCCTCCGTCACGTGCGCGAATTCATCCACCCCGCTCGGCACCAGAAAACATTTGAATCCAAAGACGCCCGCATCCCAAAGCGCCTGCAACTCCTCGGAATTTCCCGGCACCACGCCGCCCCAAAATCCCGCGTCCACCCAAAGTTTCCCCGCCGCCCCGGCCAGCTTTTCGCGCAATGCCGCCGCGGAAATCGTCGCTGGAATGCTGTTCAGCGGCTTTTCGATCAACGTGGTCACGCCGCCCGCCGCAGCCGCACGCGTCGCCGAAGAAAATCCTTCCCAATCCGTGCGTCCCGGCTCATTGATATGCACATGCGTGTCCACCACGCCGGGCATCACCACAAAATCGCCAGCCTCGTGCACCGGCACGCCCGGCGCAATTTCATCAAACCCGGAAACCGCGGCAATCACTCCCCCGCGCACGTGAATCGCCGCCGCCCGCTCGCCTTCCGGCGTCACCACGCGTTTCCCCCGCACAATCAAATCCGCCGCGGCCTGCGAACTTCGCGAAGTTTCCGAAGAGTTATGCATCCCACGCTCAGCTTGCCAGAACTTCCAGAAATTCCGCGAGCAAATTCCGCGCCACGTTGCGCCGATAACGCCCCGTCGAACGCATATCGTCAATCGGCGCAATCTCAGCACCGAGCGTGCCCTGCGCAGCCAGCAGCAGACCAGCATCCTCCGGCCGTTGCCCGCGCAATAATTCCTCCACCCGCACCGCGCGCAAGACGGTTGGCGCGACGCTCCCCAGCGCAATCCGCAAGTCCGCAATCCGCCCCGCCTCCACGCGCCCCGCCCCCGCAAAGCATATCTTCGAAATCGCCTGCGCCCGCCGCGTCCCCACCTTGCGGAAATATTGTTTCCACGCCGCGCCAGTCCGCGCCACACGAATCGAGCGAATCAATTCCTCCGCCCGCAAATTCATTTTCTTGTACCCAGTGTGAAACGAAGCGTAAGGCACCCACCGCGCCCCGTCAGCCGAAACAATTTCAATTTCCGCTCCATACACGATCAATGCAGGCGCCGAATCCGCGGCCGGAGAAGCATTCGCGATATTTCCGCCCAACGTTCCGCGATTCTGCGTAGCCACGCTCCCCGTCTCAGCTGCCGCACGGCAAAGCAACGGAAATTCGCGCGCCAATATTTCATGCCGCTGCACTTCCGCGTAAGTAGTCAGAGCCCCCAGCGTCACCTGCTCCGCAGTCACCGCGATCCCGCGCAATTCGGCAAGCTTCCAGATATTCAGAAATTTCTTGTGCGGCAATTTTCCCGCTTCCAGCAAAACCATCAAATCCGTCCCGCCCGCGAAAGCCCGCCACACTCCCGGTTCAGCAGCCATGCGCTCAAGCCCCGCCGCCAGATCCCGCGGCGTTTCCATTTCATACGCGGGCAGAAACGCCCTCACGCCCTCGTCTCCGCGTCTCGCACCGCCGCCACCACCGATTCGAAAATCTTCATATACCCCGTGCAACGGCACAAATTCCCGGAAAGCCCCGCGCGAATCTGCGCATCATTCGGCTGCGGATAACGCGCCAATAAATTCACCGCCGCCATAATCATTCCCGGCGTGCAAATTCCGCACTGCGCCCCGCCGTAAGCAACAAAAGCCTGCTGCACCGCATGCAGCGCACCGCCGCAGGCCACGCCCTCAATCGTGCGAATCTTCGCGCCCTCCGCCTGCAGGGCCGGCACCAGGCAGCTATTCACCAGCGCGCCATCCATTTCAATCGCGCAAGCGCCGCACTCTCCCTCGCCGCAACCTTCCTTCGTCCCGGTCAATTTCAATTCTTCGCGCAACACGTCCAGCAACCGCGCCATCGGATACGCTTCGCAAGTCACTGCCGCGCCATTCACGATGCACGACACGCGAATTTTCCGCGCGCCCTCAGGCATGCGCGCTCTCCATCATTTCCAGCAACGTCTCAGCGGTAATCGGAATCTGCCGCACGTCCACGCCAGTAGCAAAAGCAATCGCATTCGCAATCGCCGGAGCAGTACCATCCAACGGCAGCTCGCCAATTCCTTTCGCGCCCGCCGGCCCGCGTCCATACGGAATTTCCTCAAAATAAACGCGAATCACAGGAAGGTCCACCGACGTCGGCATCACATAATTCGTCATCTGCGCGTTCACCATGCGCCCTTCCTGCCACACCACGTTTTCGTACAACGCAAAACCGATGCCCTGCGCCACGCCGCCCTCGATCTGCCCCGCCGCCAGCACCGGATTGATCACCTTCCCCACTTCCTGCACTGCCACGAAATTCTCCACGCGCACCTCAGCAGTCCGCGTGTCCACCGAAACTTCCGCCACGTAAACGGCCCACGCATAAGCCCCGTAAGCGTCGCCCGAATATTTCTGATCGTCCCAATGCAAATCGTGCGGGTGCTCATATTTCACAAAAGATTTCAGCGCACCATGTCTCGACACGTACGAACTGCACGCGCGCGTAAAATCCCCCGCGCTATATCCGTCGTGCAAAAATCCGCTGTCATGCAATGTCGCAAGCAGCCTCACCGCCGCCGTTTCCACCAGCTTCCCCACGATCATCGCCGTCCGCGAAGCCACCGTCGGCCCGCTATTCGGCACATAAGCCGTATCCGGCTGCACGATCCTGATCTGCTCGCAATCCAGCCGCAGCGCCTCCGCCGCGATCTGCGCGAAAATTGTATTCGTCCCTTGCCCCATTTCCGTGCTTCCCGCCAAAATGTGCACGGTGCCGTCCGCCTTTGCCTCCATCGCCACTTCCGAAGCCAGATATTCTTCACCCGATCCAGTAAATCCCGCTCCGTGCAAAAACGAAGCGAACCCAATCCCCTTGTGAATCGTGCCGCGCGCAGCAGAATTCTCCGCGGCAAACTTCTTGCGCTTCGCGTAGTAACCGCTCAACTCAAACGCCCGCTCCATCAATCCATTCATATCCACTTTTTCTTTCACCACCTGCCCCACCGCCAAAGTCTGCCCCTCGCGAATAAAATTCCGCCGCCGCAATTCTTCCGGCGCAATCCCCACCGCCTCCGCCACGCGATCCAAATGCCGCTCCAAAGCAAACACAGTTTGCGGCGCGCCAAATCCCCGAAACGCTCCGTGTGGCGGTGCATTGGTCGCCACGGCCCGGCTGCATATCCGCACGTTCGCACAAGCGTAGGGCCCCGCCGCGTGAATCGTTCCGCGCGACAGCACCACCGGCGAAAGCGTTTCATACGCCCCGCCATCCACCGTGAAATCAATATCCATCGCCAAAAGTTTTCCGTCGCGCGTCACCGCGGTGCGATGCCGCGTCCGCGAAGGATGCCGTTTCGTCGTCGCCACCATATCTTCCGCGCGGTCATAAATTATTTTCACCGGCCGCCCCGATTTCCGCGCCAGCAGCGAAGCATGCGCAGCGATCATAGACGGATATTCTTCCTTCCCGCCAAATCCGCCGCCCGTTTCCGTCTGCACCACGCGTATGCGTTCGCGCGGCAACCCGAACAAAATCATCAGCGCCTTGTGCACATAATGCGGGCACTGCAGCGATCCCCACACCGTCACGCCCTCCGCCTCGCTCACCTGCGCGATCATTCCCTGCGGCTCAATGTAAAGCTGCTCCTGCGCCCCGGTTTCGTAGGAGCCCTCCACCACCAGCGCTGCCCCAGCCCACGCGCATTCCACGTCGCCCTTCTCCACGTAGAACGATTTGAAAATATTGTCCTGCCCCCAAATAATTTCCTTGCGCGCCAGTGAATCCTCGATGGAAAAAACCGCCGGCAGCGGCTCGATCTCAATTCGCACCGCCCGCCGCGCTTCCTCCAACAAATATCTGTCGTGATGCGCCAGCAGCACCACCGGCTCTTCGGGATGATTCACAAATTCTGCGGCCAGGCAGGGTTGGTCTTCAATCAGCAGCGCGATGCAGTTTTTTCCAGGGATGTCTCGTGCGGTTACAACAATAAGCTCGTGCCAGGGAATGTCATCCGCAAAATGAATCGCGCGAATCTTTCCGCGCGCCGCCGGGCTGCGCACCGTCACTCCATAGAGCATCCCGGGAAAACTCAGATCATCCACATAACGCGCGCTCCCGGTGACTTTTTCGCGCCCTTCCTTGCGCGGCACCGATTTTCCAATCACACGCGTTTCCAAATCAACCGGCCTCAATAGCGAATTTTGTCGGACTTCTCCCGCCACGCGCGAAACGCCGCCAGTGCTTCCTCGTGCCTCAGCTGAATCATCGGAATCTTTCGCCCCGGATGCGCCAAGCTCAGTTCCTTATAAATAAACGCGTCGTCAAATCCCGCCTGCGCCGCGTCCACCGCCGAATTCGCGAAATAAACCCGCGCCGGCCGCGCCCAGTAAATCGCTCCCAAACACATCGGGCAAGGTTCGCAGCTCGAATAAATTTCGCAGTCCGGTAATTCAAAACTTTGCAATTTCCGGCAAGCCTCCCGGATCGCCACCATCTCCGCATGCGCCGTGGGATCGTTCATGGCCGTAACGCAATTCACGCCCTCCGCAATAACCTCACTGCCCCGGACAATCACCGCACCAAACGGCCCGCCGCGCCCCGAACGCACGTTCTCCAACGACAACGCCAGCGCGCGCGCCATAAAAGTGTCACACAATGGATGAAGCATTCGATCGGGCATCAGTTCACATGCTAAGTTGCAATTCGCTGCCCGTGATTGTAGCGCAGCCCGTCACATCCACAGGAGTGAGAATGTCGCGACGCCGTGCAAGGCGGCCAATACGCACGCGCGGATTGGCGTCGCAGTGGGCAGCGCCGGCCTACCTGCCGGTAGGCAGGCGTCTCGCCGGCTCTTTCGCTCTTGCCGTTGCTGTTGCTTTGCCTTTATGTCGCGGCCGCGCTGTCCCGCGCCTTTCGGGACAGCGCCGCCAGCCTTTCGTCAGCAGGTCGCCACATCATGCGCCGCAAAAAAATCACACCATCGCATCCCGCGTCCCAGCCCGCCGCAAAGCCAAATTCGCAAACGCTCTTTCCGTCCGCCGCCAAAAATAAACCAATGCGCTCCCAATCAAAATCAGCGCCACGCTCAACCCCGCCCACATTCCCGGCGCGCCCCACGCATACTGAAAACAAAGCAGCGCCCCCAGCGGCAATCCCACCAGCCAGTAAAAACCCAAATGGCACAGCATCGGCGTGCGCGTATCGCCCGCTCCGCGCAAGGCTCCCGTCGCCACCGTCTGCATCCCGTCAAAAAGTTGAAAAAACGCCGCCACAAAAAGCAATTTGCTCGCCACCGGAATCAACGCGGAATCCGGCGTGTATACCCGCACAATCTGCCGCGGCACCAGCAAAAACGCCACAGCCATGCATCCCATAAACGTCGTCCCCAGCAGCAACGCAGTCCATCCTGCACGACTCGCCGCGTGCGGATCCTCGCGTCCCAGCGCTTGCCCCACGCGCACCGCCGCCGCCGCGCTAATTCCCAGCGGCACCATGTACGTCAAGCTCACCGTGTTCAGCGCCACCTGATGGCTCGCCAGCGCCGCCGCGCCCAGCCTGCCAATCAGCATCGTGGCCACCGCGAACACTCCCACCTCCATCCCAAATTGCGTCGCCGCCGGAAATCCCAAATATACCAACCTCCAAACGCGCGGAAAATTCGGCAGCCGCGCCGCGTTGCGCAAGCCGGTTTTATTTCGATGGTCGTAATACAGCGCGTAAGCCAGCAGCACGCCGGTCATATACACGCGCGCCACGCACGTTGACCATCCCGACCCCACCGTGCCCATTGCGCGAAATCCCAAATGCCCGTACACCAGCGCCCAATTGCCGACAAGATTCACAAAGTTCGCCGAAATCAGCGCGAACATCACCGGCTTCGCCATATTCATCCCCTGCAAATAGCGCCGAAAAACAAAATAAAGCAGCAGTGGCAATGTTCCCCAGTTCAACGTCCGTAAATACGGCAGCGCCTGATCCAAAATCGCGGGCTGAATATCGAGAGACCGCAGCACCGGCTCGAACAGCCGCACGGCACCCATCAAAATCGGGCTGATCGCCAAACTCAAATAAACTCCGTTGACCAGCGACCGATGGCAATCCTCCACATCTCCCGCGCCATAGGAATGTGATACCAGCGTGTCCAGCCCCAGCATCAATCCCGTGCCAAAAATCGCCGCCGAATTAAAAAGTATGCTGCCCAGGCTCACCGCGCCAATCGCCACCGCGCTATTCGCCTGCCGCCCCACCATCATCGTGTCCACGATCGCCATCGTCATCCATCCCAGCTCCGCCGCCACCAGCGGTAGCGCCAGGCGCAGCATCGGACGCGCTTCTTCTGCGATATATTGTGAGAACAGGCGCTTGATCATGAAAAATTCCCAGCGAACTAAACGAGAACCACTTCGGGCAGGCGCAGCAGAAGTCAGCTCACGCAGTGGCGCAACAATCGCCCACAAGTTTATACTCGTTGTGGGCTTCGCGTCTCCCAGAACCGAACCCGCGGACACAATTTCCCTCGAACCTGTTGCAAGCCTCTGAATGACTTGATACTCAGGAGGAATTCATGCCAAAGATTGAAAAACGCATAGACCTGCCCGGCAGCGAACGCACCCTGCTACCCGGCTCGCGCAAAACCGGACCATGCGACCCTCAAGAACATATCCAGGTCACGGTCTTCCTCCGCCGCGGCGGGTCGCTCAAACAATTTCCCGACGTCACAAAAATCGGCAAACTCCCTCCCGCGCAGCGCCAGCATCTTTCCCGCTCGCAATTCGCCGCCCGCCACGGCGCGCGCCCCGCCGACATAAAAAAGATCCGCGCCTTCGCCGCGCAAAATAAATTAAAAGTCGTCGAAGTCAGCCGCCCGCGCCGTTCCGTGCTCCTCAGCGGCTCCATCGCCGCGTTCAGCCGCGCATTCAACGTCGAACTCAACAACTATCAGCACTCCAGCGGCACCAGCCGCATGCGCAGCGGCTCGATCCAAATTCCCGCCGCCCTCAGCGGCATCATCGAGGGCGTCTTCGGCCTCGACAATCGCCCGCAAGCCAAGCCGCATTTCCGCATCCGCAAACAATCGCAAAACGCAACGCACGCGAACGCAGCCAGCACCTCCTACAACGCCCCACAAGTCGCGCAAGCCTACGACTTTCCGGCCGGCACCACCGGCAGCGGACAAACCATCGGCATCCTGGAGTTATCCGGCGGTTACAGCGCGACCGATCTCACCACTTATTTCAAAAATCTCGGCATCGCCACGCCCACCGTCACCGCCGTCTCCGTGGATGGCGCCACAAATTCTCCCACCGGCGATCCCAGCGGCCCGGACGGCGAAGTCGAACTCGACATCGAAGTTTCCGGAGCGGTCGCGCCCTCCGCGCAAATCGCCATGTACTTCACTCCCAACACCGACCAGGGTTTTCTCGACGCGCTCACCACCGCCGTGCACGACAGCAAACTCCAACCCTCCGTCGTTTCCATCAGTTGGGGCGGTCCAGAATCTTCCTGGACGCAGCAGGCGCTCACCTCATTCAATTCCGCCTGCGAAGACGCCTCCACCATCGGCGTCACCATCCTCGTCGCTTCCGGTGATGACGGTTCCAGCGACGGCGTATCCAGCGGTACGCCCACGGTAGATTTTCCCGCCTCCAGTCCCTACGTCCTCGCCTGCGGCGGCACCAAACTCACGCTCTCCGGCACAAAAATTTCCAGCGAACAAGCCTGGAACGAACTTTCTTCGAACGAAGGCGCCACCGGCGGCGGCGTCAGCGAATTTTTCGCCCTGCCCAGCTATCAACAAACCGCGGACGTCCCGAAAGCTCCGAACGGTTTCGTAGGCCGCGGCGTTCCCGACGTAGCCGGCGACGCCGATCCCGAAACCGGCTACGACGTTCTGGTGGATGGCCAACAAACGATAATCGGAGGCACCAGCGCCGTAGCCCCGCTGTGGGCAGCACTGTTAGCACGCATCAATCAATCTCTCAAAAAAAATGTCGGCTACCTGAATCCGCTGCTCTACACAAATAGTGCCGAAGCCACGCTGCACGACATCACGGTTGGAAATAACGGAGCATACTCGGCGGGCCCAGGCTGGGACGCCTGCACAGGCCTGGGCACACCAGACGGCGCAGCGCTGCTAGCAGCATTAGCCAGCCCAACCGCGCCCACAAAGAAGAAGAAAAAGAAAAAATCCCCCACGAAACACAATGCGACCGGCGCCAAGCGCCGCAAAAAATCCTGACCACAGCTGCATGGAACGGCGTGTCACCCCGAACGCAGACCCGCGCTTTTTCTTTCCCGTCCCGCAGTCGCAGGACGGGACGGGCGCGGGACGCAGTGAGAGATCTGCTTTCTGCGGAATAGCTACGTCTCTCTGGGACCGAAGCGGTGGACCACATCTAGGCGGGCGAAAATCCTTGTAGGTCGTGGCTTTAGCCACGGCATCAACTCAGAGAAATGCACGCGGCTTCGGCCGCTGAAGTACCGATTTTTGCGACCGCGACACAAACGCGCAACGCCAAGGCTTCAGTTCCTGAATCCGCGCCTTGCGAGCACCACTCGGCCGCGAAGACAATGTGAACTACTTGCTGGGTGAGGAAGGGCTCACGTCCAGATGGTCCCAAATCGCGTAACTGATCCCCGCCATCGCGCCCGTAAGAATTAAATAGAACGCCAACTTCCGCCTCCGTCTCTTCCGCGGCTGAATAATCGGATTATCCCCGCCCGTGCTAGCCGCAGGCGCCTGCTGCTCAGCCTGCTCCAATTCCATCGTCACACGATAACTTTTCCCCTCGGGAATCGTGTGCAACTCGCCATCATTATCCAGGACCAGCGCCCCGCGATAAGCCGAAATCACCACTTCCTGCGCGCTCAAAATCGTCACCTGCCCATAAGCCGGCCGCCCGTCCGCCGCGTGCAAAATCCCTTCCGGAATTTCCAGCTCCACGTAGTCCGCGCCGTTCGACGAAAATCCCACCGTCCCGCGCGCCACCACCGCATGCACCGCCGCCGCATTTTGCGAGAGTGTCGCCGCGCTGTCCGCCAGCAAGTACAATTGGCTGCCGCCCAGTTTCAACCGCAGTCCGCCGCCCGCATCCGTCACCACTGTATCGCCGGCATAGACAGTCGTGCCCACCGCCAGCTTCGCGTTATCCAGCTGCGCTTCCTGCGCCTGGATCACCATCCCCAGCGGTTTTTCCGCCGCCGCGAACACCGGAATATCCAGCAAGCTCGCCACCAACAACACCACGAGGCACAAACGCGCAATCAATCGCACAGAATCCTCCGAGAGGTACGAACTCAACGTAGGCTCTGCGCTTCACATGGTCAACGAAGATGCGGCGAAGTGGCGCGTACAAATAACGCTGTAGTGTAAGCGTAGTGGAAGTATCACGTCAAAACACGCGCGCGCCAAAGCATTTCGCTCGTCGTGCGCAATGCGTCCAAGGCGAAGAAGAAACAAACAATTCCTGCACGGCGCGCAAATCCCGGCATCATTTCGCCGTCCCCGCACTCACCGTGTCATCCCGAACGAAGTCCCGCGCTCTTTCTTTCCCGCCGCATTTTGGCGGGCGCGGGACGCAGAGAGGGATCTGCTTTGTTGAAGGAAAACTCGCACATTATGGATCGAACAGCCGCAACTCAACCTCTAGATCCCATCAATCTTCGCCGCCAAGATAAAATCGCTCTCCGTCAATCCATTAATCTTATGCGTCCACGTCGTTACTTCCGCCTTTCCCCACGACAACAAAATATCCGGATGATGCCCCTGCTCCTCCGCAATCGCCCCCACCTTATTCACAAACGCGAGCGCCTGCTTAAAATCCGGAAACGCGAACGCCCGCACAATGTGATGCCCATCCACCACCTTCCACCCCGGCACCTCTTTCGCCAAAGTTTCCAAATCCCGACCAGCCAATGGCGGCACCCCACCCCGGCAAGGCACGCAATTCTTCTTCGCCAGCTCGCTCATAGATAACGTCCTCCCAAAATCGCGCCAGCCCCAATTCTACTAGAACCAGCCGCACCGCGGTCATCGCTCTCCTCAACACCAGCTCCAATTTTCTCTTTTCCATTTTCGCCTTTGACTTTATCAGTGTTCATCTGCGTTCATCTGTGCTGCCTTTGACTTTCTCCTCCACCCCCTCCGACTCCCGCGCTAGAAAAAACCCCCCAATAGCATCGCCGCGCCCCATTCTGCTATTCTCTTGCGCGACAAATCCCAAGCGGCCTCCGCCGCGATCCGTCGAAATTCCATTTCCCGGGAGGACCACACATGCCCGATGAAGTCGGCGAACTAAAAGAACACGCGGAAGAAGCCGCCCACGAACCCAGCCTCGCGCCCGTCACGCTCACCATGGCCATTCTCGCCGTCGTCATCGCCACCGTCACGCTCCTCGGGCATCGCGCCCACACCGAGGAAGTCCTGCTGCAAACGCGCGCCGCCGATCAGTGGGCCTATTTCCAGGCCAAGGACATTCGCCGCCGCAATTACGAGCTTTTCCTCGACGAGCTTTCCGTTTTCTCGCTCCAGGACTCCAAGCAAGTGGAAGCCATCAAAGAAAAATACAAAAAGCAAGTGGACCGCTACGCCGACGAACTGAAAGAAATCGAAACCGAAGCCCGCCAGAAGGAAGCCGAAGTAAAGGTCGAAGAAGCCCGCGCCGATCGCTACGATCTTTCCGAAGTCCTGCTGGAAGCCGCTCTGGTAATTTCTTCGATCACCCTGCTCACGCGCAAAAAAATCTTCTGGCTATTCGGCATCATCCTCGCCGTAGCCGGTATAGCCCTGGGCATCACCGGCCTGATGATCCATTAGGCGATTTTCGTAGCGTCACGGTAGGGGCGGTTCGCGAACCGCCCGCCTCACCCACGAAAGACACACGCTCGCTCTCACCTCTTCCCCAAACCCGCCGACCGCGCCTCCAGATACTGCCGCACATACTCCCCAAACGCCTTCTCCAACCTCAAAGTAACCGCCCCCGGCGCCGCCGCAATCTTCCGCCCGTTCACCTCGCCCACTCCCAATAAATTTCTGTTCGTCGAAGAAATAAAAATCTCGTCCGCCGCGTACAAATCTTCCGGCCGCAGCACGCGTTCCTCGACCGGAGCCCCCGCGCCGGACCCAATCTCCAGCAACACACTCCGCGTGATCCCCTGCAAACATCCCGCCGCCACCGGCGGTGTCGCCACCCGCCCATCCTTCACGCAAAAAATATTCGCCGCCGTGCATTCCGCCACTTCTCCCCGCTCGTTCAGCAGCACCACTTCATCGAATCCCGCCTGCTGCGCCTCGTAATAATTCCAAACATTGTCCAGCCACGAAATCACTTTCACGCCGGCCAAAGGAGACGCCGCATGCCGCCCGTGCTCGCGCAATCCCAACCGCGCCGGCTCGCGATAAGCAGGCAAATCCGCCGAGCACAACAGCAAATCCACGCGCGGAAAATCTTCGTCGCTCCGCCAGAATCCCACCTGGTTGTAAATCACATACACCCGCGCCGCGCCCTCCCGCACCTGATTCGCGTGCAGCACCTCCGCCAATTGGCCCCGCACCACGTTTTCCTCAAACGGAAACGGGCAATGCGTGCGCTCCGCATCGCGCTGCAATCGATTCCAATGTCGCTCGAACGCAAACGGAATCCCTTCGTAAATCCGCACCGTCGTGAACAATCCCCACCCATTCAACAGCCCCGCCTGCCCCGGAGACAGCCGCACCTCCGTCACCGGCAGCAACCGGTCATTGTGAAATACAAAACGATGAATCATCCGGCCTCCAACGTGCTACTTATTCTAGCGCAGAACCCGCGTCCTGCACCGTGCTTCGGCAAACACCAAGCGAAGCCCGCAAGCGGCGCGCCAGCGTCGCACCAGATCGATTCATCCTCCTTCATTTCCGTCCGATGAAGCTCTGTTCAAGTCTATTGACACCAGCTGTTTCTGCGCCTAAATTGATTCTGTGTTTATAGGAGGTCGCCGTGCGATACATCCTTAAATCCTTCTTAGTGGCCATCCTCTCCGTCGGTTTGATCGGCATCCCTAGCTTTGCCGCAAACGAAAAGCCCCTCGGCCTTGTCACTCAGGCACAGGAAGCCCATTTGGGTTCTGCCACGGTCGCAATCGGGACCACGGTGTACCCCGGCGATACACTCGCCACAGACGAAGGCGGCACCGTGCGCCTCAAAGTCGGCGGCAGCCAGTTCTATCTGCTCGCTTCCAGCGCCGCCACGCTTTCGACGAACTCGAATTTCGTGAACGCCTCGGTCGCGCGCGGCACCGTCGGCTTTTCCTCAAACGGCACGGATCAACTCTCGCTGGAAATTCCTGAAGGCACTCTGCGCGCCGCCAACGGCCAACCTGGCTACGGCCAAGTCACCCTTCTCAGCCCGCGCGAAGTGATCATCTCCGCATATCGCGGCACGCTGGTGCTCGACAATGACGGCGAGCTCCACGAAATTCCCGCCGGAAAATCCTATCGCGTCACCATGGACCTCGACCCCGCAGTCGAACCCCAAGGCCCAGCCGGCGCAGGCGGCGCCAACAATAAAGTAGTAGCTCCCCGCAAACGCCACTTGCTCTTCGACCTGATCGTTCTAGGAGCAGCCGCAGGCGCAGGCGTGGCGCTCTGGTATCACCTGAGCGAAAGCCCCTCCAACCCAAATCAATAGTTAGTTGCTTCAGAATCACACCAAGTCTCGAGTGGTGTGCGAACTGGTGTGAGGATTGGTCGTGTCGCTAACCGCTCGAAGCCATGCTTCAAGGCGGTCTCAAGCCGTGAAGTCGCCACACAACGAGCGCGGTCGGCGCGGCACAACTTAGCCCACCCCGGAAGGGTGGGAAAAATTCGAGAGAGAATTTGGAGCGCCGGAGGTGCGACACAGTCGTGAGGTGAGAACTGCCGATTTTCGTCAGGGAAAGGCTTCAGCCGTGCCGCAACCACCGCAAAGTCAGAGCGGCTTCAGGCGCTGAGGCCACGCAGTCCGAGGAGACACCTAGTTCTGACGAAATATCCCTACGTATGGCAAGCCCGATCCCCAGTCTTCTCAAAATACTGCTGATGATATTCCTCCGCCCGATAAAACTCCCCAGCCGGCACAATCTCCGTCACAATCGGTCGCTGAAAAACGTGATCCTTCTCCAACACCGCCTTCGACGCCCGCGCCTCTTCCTCCTGCTCCGCATCATGATAAAAAATCGCCGACCGGTACTGCGTCCCCACGTCCGGCCCCTGCCGGTTCATCGTAGTCGGGTCATGACTCTTCCAGAAAACCGCCAGCAGCTCCAGATAAGAAACCTGCGATGGATCAAACTCCACCTCCACAGCTTCCGCGTGCCCAGTGCGCCCCGTGCACACTTCTTTGTAGTTCGGGTTCTTCGCCGTCCCACCGGTATAACCCACGGTAGTCGAAGTCACCCCAGGCACCTGCCGAAACGCATCCTCCACTCCCCAAAAACAACCTGCCGCAAAAGTCCCCTTCGCCATAATCTGAAAACTCCTTCGCCACCAATTTATAACCAATTAATATTCCGCACCGCGAATCCCCACGCTGCCACATCGCGGCAAATCGTTCGAGGCGCCTCCCTCACTGCTTCGCCGCGCGCAGCCGCTGATTCTGCGCCACAGGTTCCGACGAGAACAACACGCCAATCCCCTCCGCCAGAGTCGGATGCGTCAGAATCGCATCGCGCAGAGCCGTATAGGGCAGCCCTGCAATCATCGCAATCTGCACGACAGCCATCGTCTCCCCCGCGCCCACCCCGAACGCCGCAAAACCCAGAATCCGCTCGCCGTCGCTTTCCACCAGCGCCTTCATAAATCCCCGCGTTTCACCCAGCGTCCGTGCGCGCAACACCACCTCCATCGGGATTTTGAACAAGCGATACGAAATCCCCTGCGCCTTAGCGTCCTTCTCGCTCAACCCCACGCGCGCGAGTTCCGGATCCGTGAACAGACAGAACGGAACTTGCCTCCCAGTCGTCACGCGCTTGCCGCCGCTCAAGTTCGCATGCACCACCCGGAAATCGTCCACGCTGATGTGCGTAAACTGCGGGCTTCCCGCCACCTCGCCGATCGCCCACACGCCCGGGGCCGTCGTCTGCAACCGCTCGTTCACCTTAATATATCCACGCTGCGTCACTTCGATGCCGGCCAGCTCCAGCCCGATCCCCTCGGTGTTCGGCTTCCGGCCCGTCGCCACCAGCAAGTGACTGCCCTCCAAAGTTTTTTCCACTGTATTTTGCTCGATCACAATTTGCACACCGTCGCCTGATTTCCCCGTTACCCGCTTGATTTGAGCATTCAAAAATGTTTCCACGCCCTCGTCCCGGAACAGCCCCGCCAGAGCTTCCGTAACGTCTTCATCCTCGCGATACACCAGCTGTGCGTTGTGCTCGATCAACGTCACCCTGCTCCCGAACCGTCGCATCGCCTGAGCCAATTCCAATCCGATGTATCCGCCGCCGATCACCAGCAGATGTTCCGGAACCTCTCCAAGTTCCAGCGTCTCGATATGCGTCAGCGGCCGCGCCTCAGCCAGGCCAGGAATCGGGTCCAGCGCCGCGCGCGTCCCGGTGCTGACGATCACATTCGTCCCGCGCAATCGCCGCACCGATCCATCCGCCAGCGTAGCTTCAACAGTCTTAGGCGCAATAAATTTCCCGGTCGCCAGAATAAATTCCGCCCCGGTCTTCTCATAATTCTCGCGGTAAATCTCGTTCATCCCCGATACCATCCGCCGTTTGCGCCCACGCACCGCGGACATATCAATGCTGAATCCTGCCACTGCGATCCCGAACTCTTCGCTCCCGCGAACGTACGCCGCCACCTCCGCGCTGTGAATGATGTTCTTGCTCGGCAGGCACGCGATGTTCGGACACGATCCACCAATATATTTGCGCTCAATCACCGCCACGCGCTGCCCTTCGCCGGCTAGCGTCCACGCCGCAAGCGTTGACCCCGTCCCGTCGCCCAGAATCACCAGGTCGAACTCTTCCAGCTCCGCACCCTTAATCAAAGCAGCTGAAGCTACGGCTTCCTGTGTGCCCATAAGAGGTCTCTCCTTCTCTGCGGTGTAAATATGAATTGAGGACTATTCACCGTGCCGCTCGAGAGGCCATAAACCCTCACCAACTACAGGCCCGGTTCCGTCGTACCAAGCCACATAATACGATAACTCTCGGAAGTATTCGACTAACATGGCTTTCGCATGAATCCCCGACAGACTCCGCCACCGCATACCGCCTTGCCGCCCACACCCATCCCGCTCGCCGTTATCCTAAGGGAAGCGTCGAGCCTTTGAATTCCTAGGCACGCAACAAATACTTGTACTGGAGGGAATTTTCAGGATTTGACAGCGACGTAAGGTTCAACAATTTTCTCGGACTTCTCCAAAATCTGTTCCAGCATCCCCGGAATCTCAAACACCGCCCGATTCTTCAATCCCCCGGCATTCGCCCGAAGCCGCGCTAAATTCGCCGGCTCGATCATCCTCCCCACCGCGGGCACAATCTCACTAAAACTACGCAACACCACCCCCACTTCCTTCTCCAGCACCCACTCCGCGTTGTAACGCTCCTGCGGCAAAGTCCAAGCATTGCACGCCACAATCACCGGCAAGCGCATCGCCAATGCCTCGCTCACACTCCCCGGCCCAGGCTTGCCAATAAAAAAATCCGCCAAATGCATATAACGGTTCACGTCCTTCGTAAATCCTTCCACGAATCGCGGCAATCTCGCCCCGCCTGCCCGCAGCGCCGTCGCCAGCCGCTCATTTCGCCCGCAAATAAATATCAATTGCAGCTCAAGTTTCGAATCATCCAGCCTCTCCGCAATTTCCAGCATCGCCTGCGAACCATATCCACCGAAAAGCACCACCGCCGTGGGCAAATCCGCGCGCAATCCCAATCGCTCGAGCCCCGCCACCCGCTCTTCCACCGGCGCCTCATAAAACCTCGGATGCAAAATCATCCCCGACGCCCGAAAAATCCGGTTGTCCATGTGCCCATGTTCCCGCGCCTGCTCCACCGCGCGCTCCGATCCGCAAACCAAAAACTGCCTCTGCCTCTCAATCCAGAAATGCGGCGGAAAATCTGCGATATCAGTGAGTACCGTAACGAATGGGCGTCCTGGCCACGCGTTCGCGAAACTTTCACACAACGCGCGATTGAAGTGCGGAATGAAAGACACAACCATATCCGGCTCGGTCTCCCGCCAATTCCGTTCCAGCATCCGTACCGTCGCCCCATGCCGCGCCCAAATCGCAAATTGCAACACTTTCATCAAAAAAACGCTGCCCAAAGTCCATCCGCTGCGCAGCATCCAGTTGTAGTAATCCTCGATGCGTATCCCCGCATATCTCTTGAGGATATCCAGCTCGTCGAGAAGTTCCTGAATGTTGGTGAGGCGAACATCCCACGAATGTTGTTGGGCCCCGATCGACATCTGCAGGGCCGTGGCTGCCGCGCGGTGCCCGCCGCCGGCGTCGAAATAGCAAAACTCGATTCGTTGCATGCGGGCGGAGTCTCGCATCCCTAATGCCGAGATCTGCTACGGAATGGTTAAAAGACCGTTACTGTGTCGAAAGAGTTAAATATCTGTATTTTCAAAACTTTAGCACGCATGTCATCTGCCGGTAACACAACCCCGCTACTTTTGTATTCGTGAGATGCGACCTGCATGTTCACTCATACTTCTCCGGACCAACTACAACCCCCTTTGCCCGAAATTTTTGCCGCGAATGTTATAGCAATCCCCACGACGTCTATTCCCTGCTGCAGCGCCGCGGCATGAATCTCTTCACGCTCACCGATCACGATTCCATCGAAGGCGCCGAACAATTGCGTCAGCACCCCGATTTTTTCGTCAGCGAAGAACTCACCTGCAAAATGCCCAGTGGCACCGAAGTTCACATCGGCGTGTACGACATCACCGACCGCCAGCACCAGCAGCTCCAGCAACGCCGCAACAATCTCGTCGCGCTCCTCATGTACCTCACCGAGCGCCGCCTCTTCTTCAGCATCAATCACGTTTTCTCCGCCGTCACCGGACGCCGCGAACGGGAAGACTTCGCCTGGTTCCAGGAATATTTTCCTGCCGTCGAAACGCGCAACAGTCATATGCTCGAAAGCGCCAACCAGCGCGCCGCGCAGCTCGCCAAACAATGGGACAAAATCGCCATCGGCGGCAGCGACGCCCACGCGCTCCCCTCCACCGGCACCGCCTACACCGAAGTTCCCGGCGCGCGCGATAAAGAAGAATTCTTCGAGGGCTTGCGCGCCGGCATGGGCCGCGTCGCCGGCGAATCCGGCAGCTTCAGCAAGCTCACGCGCGACGTTTTCTGGATCGCCTACGAAATGATGCGCGAAAAATCCTGGACTGCTCTGCTCTCGCCGCTCGCCGCGCTCATCCCGGTCATCACCTACTGGAATTACCACGACGAACGCGTTTTCGGACGTCGCTGGGCCGCGGAAATTCTCGGCGCGCCCGAAACCCGCAAGCGTCCTCGTTGGATATCGCTGCCGCAATCCGCGGCGGAGGGATCCGTATGACCGTCGCCAAAGCTGTCTGGAACCAGATTCAATCGAACGACTATCGCCTGATGCGCCGCGTGCATCGCTGGCGCGCCCCGCGCTGGTTTCGCATCCTCATGATATTAATGACGCGCATGGGCGACGGCTGGCTCTGGTATTCGCTCGGCCTCATCCTGCTCATCTACGGCGGCGAACACCGTTTCCTCGCCATCGGCGCGGCCGCGTCCGCCGCGTTCGTCGGCATCCTGCTTTTCCGCGCCCTGAAGAAAACCAGCAAACGTCAGCGCCCCTGCGAAATTGAACCCCACTGCTGGTCCCTGATCCTTCCGCCCGACAAATATTCCTTCCCCTCGGGCCACACCATCACCGCCTTCGCCATCGCTCTCTCGCTCGGCCTCTTTTACCCGCAACTCCAAAGCGCCCTCCTGGCCGTCGCCCTGTTGATCGCCTCCTCCCGCATCATCCTGGGCATGCACTTCCTAAGCGACGTCCTGGCCGGCTCCGCCATCGGTATCACCCTAGGCACCATCAGCTACCACATCTTCGCCACCCTCTGACCGCATGAGACACGAGCGCTGGCGCCTCCCCGCCGCAAAAATCGCGAAATTCCGCGCATGGCTCCGCCCAAGATATTTCCGTACGTGGAATCGTAGGAGTGTACGTGCCGTTGATTTTGTAGCGGCCAGCTTTAGCTGGGCGCCTTTGACTTTCGTAGCGCCGCCTAGTCCTAAAGACTCGCGCCCTGGGAACTCAAGTGTCCCGATTGGCGATCCGCGCCACTCATCACTCATCACTAATCACTACTTAGCCCCTGAATCCCATGCACCATCACAATCACCGCCCGCGCCCCCGCCTTCCGGTCCTTCGCAATCTCCTGATACGCCGCCCACTCCCGAAACGAAGCCTCATGCGGAAACGAAAACACCACAATCCTGTTTCCATCCCAAGGCCCTTCAAACACCACCGGACTTGAGTCCGCCGCCAGCACACTCCCGTTATATTTCTTGAACCCATCCATAAACCGCTCTACGTATCGCCCATACCGCGCCGGATCGTGTATGCACAATTGCGCAATCGCGTAAACGCTCAGCGCTCCTCCTCGTGCCATCACCAGCAGCAACTACTCACGATCCGGGCAAGCGGTAAGGCAAGTAGCCTTCTGCTCACTGCGGGGAAACTCCGTAGTCCTGTTTTATTATTTTCGTTTCCAGAGTAATTGTAGTGCTGCCATGCGGCCTCACACCGTTGCCCTGCAGCGTCATGCGCTCGCCCGGTTCAACTCCAGCCGTCTCGCGCGCCAGCAAGTAGGTCCGATGATCTTTCTCATCGGTTAAAGTCATCCCGCCCGGCCCCGAGCTGACGCATCCCGTAACCGTGCGCTTTCCCGCCTTACTGTGAATCACCACCAGCGCCAGCAGCAACACCACAGCCGCTGCCACGCCAATCCAGATTTTCTTCCCCGATAGTCCGCCGCCCGCCGCACCAGCGGCGACCGGCCCAGCCGCGGCCGCCGCGTTCGTCGTTGCAGCACCAACCGTCGGCGCAGCCGCCATTCCCGGCACGCCGCGCTGCCAAATCGCGGTCGACCCCGCCGCGCCTGCAGCTCCCGCGCCAGAAAATCCCGCGCCCGGCGTCGGCTCGCTCCCCTTCGCCGGAATCAACTTGTGCGCCGTCGCCGCCAAACTATCCAGATGCTTTTCCATCGGCGGCGTCATCGCATCCAGCCAATGCACCG
>Ga0209274_10000317_pt1 | contig 32678 bp, 30 predicted proteins | sample HubBroMetageREF1_FD_188343 | JGI IMG/M metagenome (GOLD analysis project Ga0209274, IMG submission 188343) | Reference soil microbial communities from the Hubbard Brook experimental Forest, New Hampshire, USA - Hubbard Brook CCASE Soil... | ecosystem: Environmental > Terrestrial > Soil >...
CGTTGATTCTTCCAGCGCCCCCTGCTGGATCGTGCCCAGCCCCTCGCTGCCGCCTGCGGTTCCCGTGAGCGCATCCCCCGAAGCCGTGGTTGGCAGAAACAGGTTCTGGCCGATGCTGTTCAGGCCGCCCGCGTTCGCAAATGTGGAAAGTTGAATTTGCCCCACCTGTTGCGCCTGTTGCTGGCCGGGAAGAGAGATGCTGACGGTGCCGTCGGTCCCAATCGTGATGCTCGTAGCGTTCGGAGGAATCGTGATGGAAGGCTGCAGGGGATATCCGTCGGCTGTCACCACGTTTCCCTGGGCGTCCAGATGAAAGGTTCCGGAACGCGTATAGGCCAAATCCCCGTTGGGCATCTGGACCTGGAAAAATCCCTGTCCCTGAATGGCCAGATCGAGCGGATTCCCCGTCGAATCGAAGTCCCCTTGCGATTGAATCATCTCGGATGCCGATGAACGGGCGCCAAGTCCGATCTGCAGGCCCGCCGAGATCACGGTCTGCTGGGTCGAGGCCGCGCCCGGCATGATGAGGTTCTGGTAGAGGAGATCCTGAAATTGCAACCGGCGTTTTCGGAAGCCGGCGGTGCTTGCGTTCGCGAGGTTGTTCGCGATGTTGTCTAGATTCAGCTGTTGGGCGATCATTCCGCTGGCGGCCGTATTCAGTGCGCGAAACATTCTTGTTTTCTCCTTGGTGGCTCAGACTCGCGCCAGTTCTTGCACGGCGGTCTGGTTGAAATCGGTGTTAAAGATGGAAAGGGCCCGCTGCATCATTTCGGCGTTGCGTTGCAGATTAATGAGCGCGACAGCATTTTGCACTGCATTGCTGTTGGATCCTTCGAGCATCCCTTCTCGAAGTTGCGGGGCGGCAAGCGGCTTCGCAGAGCCGGCGGGAGCCGAAAAATCCGTGTTCCCTTCGAGTGTCAGCTGGGTTCCCGGCGCAAAATCCACGACTTTCAATTTCGATACGATCGCGCCGTCCACCGAGACTGTTCCGTCGGTGCTGATCGTCAGCTTACCGGCAGGAACTTGAATCGGTCCGTCGTCTCCCTGCAGTAAATTTCCCTCGGAGTCGATGAGCTGACGCTGCGTGTTGAGGCTAAAATTTCCATTTCGTGTGAAGTGTTCAGCGCCGGTCTTGGACTTGACCTCAAAAAAACCGGCTCCGTCTATGGCCAAATCCGTGTCATTTCCGGTGGGATCGAGTGAACCGGCGGCAAAGTCCGTGCGAGATCCACCCAGCATGCCGAAGTCGTTGATGGCCTGATTCACCGGCGTGAGCGACCGGTTGTGCAACGAAGCTGTGAGCGCGCGATAGAACTCCTTTTGTGATTTGTAACCGGCGGTGTTTACGTTCGCCAGATTATTGGCCACCAGATCGAGTGACTGCATGCGCGCCGCGAGCCCCGTAAAGGCAGAATAAAAGCCACTATCCATTCGGATCCCCTCCGGTCAGCACAGAAGCACACGAAGGGCCACATGAGTGGTGAGAGACGCGCCGCAACCTTAGTGATGTCTAGTGATTGCAGGCATGGCCGGAAGTCCATACGGTGCGAAGAAGCGGAGCTCTGCGGGGATCTTGCCTAGCAGGCACGCCCGGATAGGCAGAATTTTCCGCGGACTCGACTTCGTTGCGGCTTGCAGTGCTTTTGTACTAGTTGGGGAACTGCGGCAACTCGATGGGTACCAATCTTTCAGCTTTCAAGAACACCGCAAGAGATGAACGGTCTTCTTCCCACAGGCCCGGAAGGCATACGCTGAGAAATGAGTCGATCCTGGCGACCTCTTCGGGAGACTCTTCGGCTGAATCTTCACCCGCCTTGGCGGGCGGCAGGCCGGCGTAGTGATCGCCCACGGCCACAATTCCGGCCAGGTTTGGGTCTTGTTTTGCCTTGTTTGGTTCGTGGTGGTATTCCAGCACGTCAATTAGAGACGGGTAGAAGTTCCAATACGTGCCCATCGACCGGCTGACTTCAGGGTGGTCGATTCCAAAATACTCCCGTTCAACCGCAGGAACGTCCTGCCAGCCTGCGAGTGGGGCGTCGTTTTTGCCTTCTTCTTCATGTGCGACGATCAGCAAAGGCAATTCGCCGATGTCGTGTAGCAACCCGGCTGTGTAGGCTTGCTCCGCTTCCGGATATTCAACGCGTCGCGCGATTCGTTCGCTCAACATAGCCGTCAGAAGGCTGTGGCGCCAGAACTCGCGCAACTCATCCGAATCAAGTTGCCGCCCAGCAAATTTCATGAATGCACAGCTCAGAACAAGCGTTCGCAGCCGTTCGGAACCCAGCAGCACCACGGCTTCCGGAACGGCCAGCACGCGCCGGCGAAGATTGAAAAGTGCCGAGTTTGCAAGGCCCAGAATCTGCGCGCAGAGGCTTGGATCCGTGCGGACAATCTGCGTGACTTTCTTTAGGTCTACTTCAGGGCTGCTCAGGAGCGAGTTTAGCTGGATCGCGTATGTCGGAAGAGCAGGCAGGCCTTCCGCCAAGAGCGTGCCTACGCGGTTCTTGCGGCGCTGCCGTATCTCCGGAGATATCAGTGGAGACACAAGGATCTGTTTTTCATTCAGTTGCACGGTCGGGGCCCCTGGGCAAACCACCATTTTCTGCGGAGTGCCTCAGACTCTCTATCGGCAGCGGACGAAAAGGCTTTAGTCAGCCTGCTCGCGATTGTAAGCATCCGCGTGCTTGTCTGCTGGGTCGAAGCAGTTTTGGGCCCATTTCCCGTACAGGCACGTTTAGTTGCCTTACGCTGACAGCAGGTCAGCCCGTTGGCTGGCGCTCGCCAGGTCCGTAATGCGCAATCCAAAATTCCCGTTCACCACCACCACTTCGCCGCGTGCGACTACACGCCCGGCCACTAACAGCTCGGCAGGCTCGTTGACTTGGCGGTCGAGTTCGATCACAGAACCGGCGCCAAGTGACAGGATTTCGCGCAGCATCATTTGCCGGCCGCCGAACCGGATCGCGGCATCCAGGTGCACATCGAAAAGAAGATCGAAATTCGAGCTTGGTTCCGGACTGGAGTTTGCAGCCATCGTAGATTCTCCTGACTCCTTCTTGTCTGACTTCGGCGAAGACTCCTCCAGGATTCGCAGCGACTCGGCGAATTCGCCTGAAGGCGCGAGTACAATTATGATCGACGTGGAATTTCCCGCTTTGATGCGCAAGCCTCCGCACACCGCTTCGGGTTCTGCGCTGTCGATCGCGTCGGGCGTGCTCTCAAACTTTGCGGTTCCGTGGCCCCACAGGGTCAGCACCTGCGCCGCTACCCGTCGGATCAGTTGCGCGGCAGCACCCCGCTGCGCCTCGTCAAGTTGTCCGGGGCGGTTTGCGGGTTCGGCGGTTTCTACGAGGCTTAACTGCAGAGCTTCTGGCTCGGAGGTGATGAATCTCACGGTTCCTCGCAACGAACCTGCGCCGTTCAGCGTCGTCCAGTAGTATTTTTCTTTGATCTGCGCGATTCTGGCCGCGCAGGTTTTTGCGTCAACGGCTTCCACCTTGAGCGTCGGCAGACCCGCTGACGAGAGAACCTGGGAAAAGCTCCGGCGCCACGCTTCTACGAATTTCTCAATGCTCGGAGTAACCTCAAGAATCTTCATGTTATTTGCCTTCCTGCCCCGGAGCGATCGACAGGACCTTTTGAATCTGCGCTCCGCGTTTCGAGCCGCATCCCACGGGTGTCGCGAGAAACATTTTCTTTCCGGCCACCTTCAGGTGAATCGGCTCGCTCGTTCGCGCCTGCAGGACCACGACGCTTCCCGGCTTCAAGGCGTACACCTCGCGCACCGCAATCGTGTTTGCAGGAAGCACCAATTCCGTTTCGAAGCGGCTGTTGAGCATCAATTCCTGGAGGTGCGTCCGGTTCCTTTGTGAAGTGTCCGGTTCGGAATCAGCGGCCTGCGCTGAAAGCGCACGGCTCAGCGCCGTGGAAATCACCGATGGAAACGCCAGGGTCAGCTTGCCCTTGCTTTCACCCACCGTAACTTCAAAACTCACCGACAGAACCTTGTCCGACCGCGGGATCAAACGCGCAGACGATGCTTGCCGCTGACGCCGGCCAAATTTGAAATCCAGGTCGAGAACGGAAAGCCAGGTTGATCGCAACTCTTGGCATAGAATTTGAGTGACGGATTCAAAAATCTCTTCTTCGAGCTCCGTAAGATCGCGAGCGTCCGCCGAATCCGTCCCAAAGCCTCCCAGGGTGAGGTCCAGAATCTGGAGAACCAATGGAAGGTCTATCTGCATCAGCGCGCACGCATCCAGGGAAGAAACGCGGAGAGAGGCCAGGTAGGTTAGGTCCGGAAAGCGGCCCAGGAACTCGGCGCACGGCATCTGTTCCACTGCCGCGAGTTTCACGGTGCAACTCACGCGAAGATAGTTGCTCAGTGCAGCCTCGATCCGGCGGGCCCACGCTTCCTGCAACACGGATATGCCCCGCGTCTGGTTGGGCGAAAGTTGCCGCGACTGCCGAAGATCGAACGAGGAAGTTTTCTGGTCCGGGACTTCAGACCGCACCGCTGAAGCGCTCTTTCGCGCTTTCTGAAGAAGAGCGCCGATCTGTTCTTGGCTCAGCACCTGTTCCATTCTCTTTCTCCTATAGCAGCGACGAAATGACGGAAGCATCGCCCTCACCACCGGCGGTTCCGCGAGACTGCAACAACTCCTGAAGGCGCGTGCGCAGCCGAACGAGGGCCAGCGAGTGAATCTGCGATACGCGCGACTCGGTGATCCCCAGCACGCTTCCGGCCTCCTTCATCGTGAGTTCATCTAAGTAGTAGAGTCCTACTACCTGCCGTTCCTTTTCCTCGAGGACATTCATCGCTTCGGCGAGCAGCGATTTCAATTCCGAATTCAGACACTGAAAGAAGGGATCCTCCCCGGGGCCGTTTGGTTGATACGCGCAGACCTCTTGTTCTGGCTCGTCATCGCTCGTGTACGCCTGAAGGCTGCCGATGTTCAGTCCGTGCAGCTCACCCAGGAGCTGCTGAAACTCCAGCAGACTCATGCCGACTTTTTCGGCCAGTTCTGTCTCTGAGGGGGCGCGGCCCATTTCGGCGAGCAGCTTGCGATACGTCTCCTCGATCATCCTCGCCTGCTTGCGCAGATTGCGCGGGCTCCAATCAATCGCTCGCAGGCTGTCCAGAATCGCGCCGCGGATTCGGAATTTCGCAAAGGTCTTGAGATGTACTTGCTTGCTGGGATCGAACCGTTCCACCGCTTCCATCAAGCCGATGATTCCCGCGTGCACGAGATCCTCGAAAGGAACTTGCACTGGCAATTTTTCGTGGATTCGCCGCGCGATGTAGCGTACCTCCGGAAGATGCTCCAGCAGCAGCTTCTCGCGTTCAGCCGCATTCATGCTGGCATCGGGGCTTTCGATCCCTGTCTCCATGTTCATCGCGAGTAGTTCCCCTGTTTCAGCAGTCCGCGTTTTCGCCGATCACTCATCGCACAATTCCCAACGATTGCACCGAAACTGTCGCGGGAATCTCCGCTGGCGACAGTACGACCACCCGCGGCAAGAACGGCTCCAGCAGCCGCCGCAAATGGAACCGCGCCGGGCTATTGCACAGCAGCGTCACCGAGTTCAAGGCCGCCCGGTCTCCCACCGACTTCTGCAAGCTTTCGAGCACGCGTCGCAATGGGGATACTTGCGTCAGCGCCGCCCGTTCACCCGCGAACTGTGGGTCCAGGCTTCGCTGAAGCTGCTGCTCGATGCTCGGGTCGAGCGTCATGACCTTCAGTTTCCGTTCTTCGTTGAGAAGCGCTTGAACAAGTGACCGCCCGAGCGCCTGCCGTGTGGCTTCCACCAGCGCAATGGGAGACTTGTTCACCGGAGCGGCATCGATCAGCACTTCGAGAATCGTCGTCAGATCGCGAATGGAAACTTGCTCTCGCAAGAGTTGCTGCAAGACTTTCTGAACTTCGCCGAGCGTCAGCAGACGCGGCACGAGTTCGTCCACTAGCTTCGGCTGCGTCTCGGCCATGGCATCGAGCAGGCGTTTCACTTCCTGGCGGGTCAGCAATTCGTGCGCGAATTGGCGTACGATTTCCGCAAGATGCGTGGCCAGCACGGAAGTCTGGTCCACGACGACGTAGCCTTTGGCGATCGCCTGTTCCTGCAGGGCGGGGACGATCCATTTCGCCGGAGTTGCAAAGGCGGGCTCGCGTGTTTCGAAGCCATCCAGCGGTGCGGCATTCGGCTCGGAACTGATAGCCAGCACGCGATCCTGGTACATCTGCCAGCGCGCAATCTCGACGCCACGCAGGTGAATCACGTATTCGCGCGGCTTCAGCTTCATGTTGTCCGTGATGTGAATCGAGGGAACAAGAAAGCCGAGCTGCAGGGCGAGGTGGCGCCGCAGGGCACGGATCCGTTGCAGCAATTGGCCGCCCTGTGCTTGGTCGACGAGAGGTACCAGCGCGTAGCCCACCTCCAGGCTCAATTCGTCGAGCTTGAGTAACTTCTCGATCTGTTCCTGGGTGCTGGCTTTCTTGTCCGTTTTCGCCGCCGCAGCGTCACGCGCGGGCCTGGCTTCCGCTTTCGAAGCGCGCGAGGAGAGATAAAACGTAATCGCCGCAAGGAGAAAGAACGAGAATTTCGGCAGACCGGGTATCAGCCCCAGCAACAACATCACTCCCCCCGCGATACGCAGCGGATATTTCTTGGCCAAGAGCTGCCGGCCCAACTCGACTCCCACGGTTTGATCCGTGGACGTCCGGGTGACAACCATGCCTCCCGCCACGGAAACGAGCAGGGAAGGAATCATGGTCACGAGACCGTCACCGACGGTCAGGACCGTGTAAGTCTTGAGCGCCTGATCGAAGGGAATGTGCAACTGAAAAACGCCGATCAGGAAACCGGCAATGATGTTGATGGCCGTGATCAAGATGGTCGCCAACGCATCGCGCTGGCTGAACCGCGCCGCGCCGTCCATGGCGCCGTAGAACTCGGCCTCGCGAGCGATATTTTCGCGTCGCGCGCGAGCTTGCGCCTCGTCGATCAACCCGGCGTTCATATCCGCGTCGATCGCCATTTGCTTGCCCGGGAGGGCGTCCAGCGTGAATCGCGCGGCCACTTCAGCGGTGCGTACCGCGCCGTGGTTGATCACGAGGTACTGGATCGCGATTAACGCGAGGAAGATCACGAAACCCACCACGTAGTTGCCGCCAACCACGAATTGTCCAAACGCTTCGATTACGTGGCCCGCCGCCCCGGCTCCTTCATTGCCGTGAAGCAAAATCCGCCGGCTGCTCGCAATGTTTAACGAGATGCGAAACAGGGTTAAGAACAGGAGCAACGTTGGAAACACGGAGAATTGCACGGGCTTGAGAATGTACAACGCCGACAGCAACACGACGATTCCGAGCGTGATACTCGTCGCCAGAAACAGGTCAAGGATGATGCTCGGCACCGGAACCAGCATCATGAAAACCAGCGCCACCGTCGCGACAGGGATCAACCAATCGCCAGAACTCTTCTTTGCGTGGCTCGGTTGCATGGAGACGGCGATGGCCATGGTTCTCTGCTACGCTCCCATCCTTGTTTGCCCTTGCATGCGCATTTTCGTGCGATACAGGAATGCCAGGATTTCGGCCACCGCCGCGTAGAGGTTTGCCGGAATGGCCTGGCCTACTTCGGTTGCTTTGTAGAGCGCCTGAGCGAGCGGCGGATTTTCAATAATGGGAATCTCGTGCCAGCGCGCGATCTGCTTGATCTTCTCCGCGATAAGATTGCGGCCTTTGGCAACTACCACCGGCGCAGCCATTGTTTCGGGCCGGTATTCAAGCGCCACAGCGTAGTGCGTGGGGTTCGTAACCACTGCCGTGGCTCGCGCCACTTCTTTCGCCATCACCTTGCGCAAGAAGGCGCGACGCAGCCGGCGCATGCGTCCTCGAATCAGGGGATTGCCGTCGGTGTCCTTCATTTCCTGTTTCACTTCTTGCTTGGTCATCATCAGCGAACGCTCGTGGCTCCAGCGCTGGAACAAGTAGTCCGCGCCGGACCAGGCGAGCAGCACAAGTCCGCACTTCCACGCCAGTTCGAAAAGCAGCGAGCCAAGCTTCGCCAGCAATGCGCGCGACCCGAAGCGCGACATGTGTACGAGCAAAGGAAATTCGCGCTCGATCAGCGTGACCGACAAGAATGAAATAGCCGCCACCGGAACGAGCGAACGCAACACTCGACTCAGCGCCGCGAAAGAGAACATCTGAGTGATATGACTCGCGGGATTGAGCCGTTCCCAGTTTGGCTTGAACGCTTCGGGCGCGAAGACGAATCCACCCTGCGCGGCGTTTGAAAACACGGCTACGCCGAGCGCCAGGAAAACAATCGGCGCCACCCACTGCACCACGGTGAGAGCAGTCCACGAAAAAATCGGAGTGCCCAAACCGATCTCCGCGCGTGTGCTCGTTACGAGGAGCCGGCCAAACAGGTCGCGCCAACGGCCGATCCAGATGTGCGGCTGCCACGCCAGCATCATCGTCACGGTGAGCAAAGTCAGAGCCGTCACGAGATCGCGAGACCGGCTGATCTGGCCCTTTTCGCGGGCCTTTTGCTTTCGCCGCCCTGTCGGTTTCTCGGATTTGTTTTCCTGAGGCACGATCGTTTCCGCCTAGTGCGCCAGATGGAGCAGGCGTTCACTCCATCCGAGTGCGTTTGCAAATTTCCCCTCGAGCAGTCCCGGCCAAAGAGCGGCGGAAGCAGCCAACACCGTGTAGCCGACGAGGCTTTTCACAGAGATTCCGACAAACATTGCCGGCAGCTGCGGCGATGCCTTACTCAGAAAACCCACCGTGACGTCCACCAGCATCGTTGCCAGGAAGACGGGAGCGGCAATCTGCACGCCGATCAGCCACATCCCGCCTGCCGCCCGGAACAGTTCTCCAACCGCCGCGATCTTGACCAGGGCCGTTCCCACCGGCAGATAATCAAAACTCTTCACCACGGCCCGCAGCATCCAATGGTGGACGTTCAGCTCAAGAAAGATCAGCAGCGCAAACATCTGGTGAAACACCGACAGCACCGGAGTCTCGATGTTCGTCTGCGGATCAATGATCGCGGCCAATGAAAACCCGAGCTGCATCCCGGCGAGTTGTCCCGCGATCTGCATGCCCTCGAAAACGAGTTGAACCGAGAGGCCCATCATCAGTCCCACCGCTGCTTCGCTCAGCGCCACTCGAATCCAACTGAGTGCGCCCGGTTGAATCTCCGGCACAGGGCAGATGCTGTACAGCATCGCTGTGAGCACCAGAGTGAAGCCTGCTTTGACGCGCGCCGGCACCGCGTCGCTGCCAAAGAACGGGGCAAACGTCATCATGCCGCCGGCTCGCAGGCCAATGGGCAGCGCGTGCGCCAAAAAATGTTCTAACCATGGAGACAAGTTTCGTTTGCTCCCTCAGTGAGTAAACGGGTGAAAATCACCGAATAGATTGATCGTGAATCCCACAAGATGGTGGAGCATCCACGGCATCAGGAAAAACAGAATCACCCCCACCGCGGTCAACCGCGGCACGGTGGTAACGGTCATGTCCTGAATCGATGTCATCACTTGGCCGATATTGATCAGCAGGCTCACCACAGTGGCCGAGATCAGGATTGGCGCGGCCACCCAAAGCGCTGCTTCCAGCGTCTGGCGAGCCAGGGCAACAAGTTGTTCAGGCGTCATTGGCGCAGCCTCAATGGAAGCTCTTCAGCATCGACCCCACCACCAAATTCCAACCGTCCGCGACGACAAACAGCAAGATCTTGAGTGGCGTTGAAATCACTACCGGTGGCAACTGCATCATCCCGATTGAGGTCGTCACCGACGCCGTCACCATATCGATCACCAAGAACGGCAGAAACAGAATCGCGCCGATCTGGAATCCCGTCTTGAGTTCCGAAAGAATGTAAGCGGGAATTACGATCCGCATCGGGAGGTCCTCCGGCTGCTTCGGGCGCGGGTCGTGCCCCATATCCACAAAGAGCGCCAAATCCTTTTCGCGCGTGTATTGCAGCATGAATTGGCGGACGGGCCCGGAGCCGCGGTCGAGCGCTTCCCAACTCGTGATGGTTCCCTTTTCGAGGGGCTGGAGGGCCTGCTGATTCACGGCAAAAGCCACCGGCTGCATCAGGAAATACGTCATGAACAGAGACAATCCGATGAGTGTCTGATTCGACGGCGCGGTTTGCGTCCCCAGCGCCTGGCGGAGGAAGTGAAAAATTACGAGAATACGAACGAACGGCGTCATCGAGAGCAGCAGCGCCGGGAGCAGAGTCAGCATGGTCAGCAGGACCACGATCATCCACGACGCGGAGTCTCCGTGCATCGTGAACCCCGGAACTTGAATTGAGACACCTTGCGGCTCGGCAGCGCGTGCCGACGCGATTGCCCCGGTGGTTAGGAGCAATGCAGCCTGCCCCGCCGCATAACTCGCAATGCGGAAGACGCGGTTCATCATTTAGTTTCCTGAAGTTCTTCCCGCTGGGTTGGACCGAGGGATTGCAACAGCGAGATGCTCTCCGCAGTGACCCCAACGAGAAATCGCTGATCGTCGTACTCCACCACGGCCACGAGGCGCTTGTTGCCAAGCGACAGGCTTTCGCAAAGACGCAGCCCGCGACGCCGGTTGAAGCTGATTCCTGAAACGGTCGCGCGAACGCGCTCTCCGAGAGAGGCCACAATTCTTTCCCACATCGTTCTGGAGCGAGCCACAGGTGCGCTTGCCATTACTTGCTTTCCTCGATTCAACGGCGGTTCTTATGCAAGTTCTGTCAGGCGAACGGCGACGCGATCGCCGGCCGCGTCGAGTTCGGCGCGCCCTAGCGATGCGCCGTTGGCGAGCACGAGCACGTCGGCGGAGCTCGTCGTGCGCGTCTGGACTACCGAATTCAATTCCAGGCTCAACAAATCGCCGATCGTGAAGGCGGGAACAGGAATCTCCGCGCTGAGTTCGCAGGGCAGCCAGTTCGCCTCGCGCCAGGCCGTCTCGGAAATCCCCGGCTTCTCGGTTGTCGGAAGAGCTGGGACGGTTGGCATGGCTATCGTTGGACAAGAAACTCAGTGAAATAAACGTCTCGCACGTCAATCTCCGGAACCTTTTGTTGAAGGGCCTGGACAAGGTCGCGCTTCAACTGTGCCTTGCCTTCCGGAGTCATCAACGTCGCGGCGCTGCCGACGGTCAGCACAGAAACGATGGCGTCTCGCGTGCGCGCAGTAGGAAAATCGCCGTTCCCTTTTTCCCCTTCTGTACCCTTCGGGGCGTGGCCAAGTCCGAGATCGATCGTGATTCGCAGGAAATGACTCTCCTCCGGGTCCGCGAGATTCACCGTGAACGTTTCGAGATGGACCATGTATTCGGGAGCCTTTTCCACCGGTGCAGCCGGCGGCGCTTGCGCGGTCTTGCCCTGATGCAACAAGAACCACGCACCTCCCGCGCCTCCCAGAACGGCTACGAGCGCAACAATGACGATGAGAAGTCCAGGGTTCGACTTTTTTGGAAGTGCATTGGAATTCGGTTCTTCAGCCATGGTGAATCGATAGATTGCAATTCACGCGCCGAACTGTGCCGATTCGGGACGCCTGCTGAAGATCGAGTACACAGACTGGAGGTAGAAGAAAACAGACACGTTAAGGACACGTTGCCTGAGCAGCCGCGGACGGCCGTCATCCTCGTCACATTAGACAACGATAGATCGCAGGACTCTCATTAGAGCCAATTTAGAATTGGGAACCCGCCCCCTCGCGTTTGAAGCGAGAGGGGCGGGTCTCTTATCCGAGGTTCTCTGCCGTTTATCCGTTCTGGATCATGTCAATCGCGTACTGTGACACTTGATCCAGTGTGGTGACTGTTTGAGCGTTTGCCTGATAGTCGCGCTGCGCAAGAATCAAATTAGAGAATTCTGTCGCAATGTCGACGTTGGATTGCTCGAGAGCGCCGCCGGTCACCGATCCGAGACCTCCGGTTGTCGGTGCGCCGATGGTCGGCTGGCCCGAGGCCAGGCTTGAGAGGTATTCGTTCGATCCGCTCTGCAGCAAGCCCTGAACGTTTGCGAACGAAGCCAGCGCAAGTTGTCCCACGGCAAGCGTCTGGCCGTTGCTGAAGACGCCGTCGATGGTGCCATCGCTTCCGATGGAAATCGTCTGGAGAGACCCACTGGCGTAGCCATCCGTTTGCGTGGACGACGCTGCCGATGGACCAGAAACCTGCGAAATGTTCCCGGCTCCCGTGGCGTTGGACAGATTCCAGTTCAGGTTGAGCGGGCCTGCGCCGTCAGCCAGACCGTTGATCTGCACGGCGATGTTAGCCGCTGGCGTAACGAGCTGCCCGTTTCCGTTGAACGTCATCGTCCCGCTGGAGACGGTGACGGGCGCGCCCTGACCTACGTCGGCGCCCGGAATCGTCAGCGTGTAGTTCCACGTGTTGGCGGCCGTCTTCGTAAAATTCGCCGTCAGCACGTGCGTCCCACCGAGAGCATCGTACACAGTAATCGGCGTGCTGAATGATCCCGCCGGCTGTGCCGTACCTGTGGTGGCGAACGCCTCGGCCTGAGTGCCGGTGGCGGCGTCCGTCAGAGTGTTAGCGGAGAAAGTTACCGCCTGACCGTTGTTGGCCGTCACAACGAGTGAGTTCCCGGCAAGGCTGGCCGTGAAGTTCGGGTTAGCCTTGATGGCGGTGACCAGGGTATTGAGCGTATCGCCCGCTGCCGACGTGTACGTGAAGTTGTTCGTTCCGTCGGTAAAATTCAGCGTGCTACCGGTCTTGAGAACCGTCGCCGGGGCGATCCCCGTGCCGGTCTGCTGGCTTGCGGCCACCGTTCCGGTGCCGTTGTCGGAGTCGAGCGTCATGGCCACGGAAAACTCCGTTGAAGCTTTCGGCGGAATCACCAAACCTGAAGGTATGGTGATCGCACCGAGGGTGGAGGCCGGATTTACGACGCCGTTCACAGCCTGATAGCCCATTACCTGCCCGCCGTCCGTCGTCATCAACTGCCCGTTGGCGCCGATCGAGAAATTTCCTGCTCGGGTGAACTCCTGGGTTCCATTCTTATTCACCACGAAGAATCCCTGTCCCTGTATCGCAACGTCCGTCGGCACGCCAGTGTTCTGCACGCTGCCTTGCGTGAATTGCGTATCCACGGAGCCTATCTGGACGCCCTCGCCCACCTGCTCGGGATTGCTGTTTCCGCTCGTTCCGATTTGTTGGTAGAACAAGTCCTGAAAATTTGCCGTCGATGACTTGAAGCCTACCGTGTTCATGTTCGCCAGGTTGTTGGCAATCACGGAGAGTGCCTCCGAACTGGCGTTGAGTCCTGACAGCGCTACCGAAAAAAGTCCCATGTGTTTTCTCCTATTGATTGTTCGCGAGCGTACCGCTCGACGACGTATTGGTTTGTCCAACCGAATTGGGTGACGCGATCTGCGCCGCGTTCGACACGGGTGCGCTGGCTGCTTGAACCGCCGCTGCGTTTGGCTGCGGCGTTGTCGAAGGAGTGCCCATCATGCTCTGGAGATCGGACTGGATCTGAATCAATTGCTGCAAAGAGTTGATTTGCGTGAGCTGGTCCACCATCTCGGAAGGATCCATCGGATTGAGGGGGTCCTGTGCCTGAAGCTGCGCCGTCAGCAACGTGATGAAGGTGTTGGGGTCGCTGAGGCTGTCGTTCGTGGTTGCGGTTGCGTTCGCGGTCGAGGACGAAGTGGCAGGAGCCGAAGAAGCTGGCTGCGTCGTCGTGCTCGCCCGGTTTGGTTGTAGCACCGATGGTGTATGACTCATCAGCGCCGTGGGGGAAATCATGCTGTTTCTCCTTTAGCGGCGGCCGTCAGGCCCGCACGCTGAGTCTCCCGTTGGAATCGAAAACCGCGTTACCTTCAGAACTTTCGGCGGTGGCGGCTGCTTCCGTCGGCGACAACCCGGATTGCGCGCCCGTCGAGCCAGCGCTCGCTGACTGCCGCGGGGCTGTTCCTCGCTGTTGGGAAGCGCTGCCGTCACCTGTCGTCACTCCGGAATGAACCGGGTTCTGGAACACCGTTACGTTTCCCAGTCGAAGCTGCCGTTCCTGCAACGCTTCATGCAGGGACGAAAGATTGTTTGAGATCATGACGTGCGCATCGTGCCGTTCCACGCCAATGGCCGCGCCCACAACGTCGCCGCTCACGCGCGTGCGCAATTCCACGGCTCCCAGCGATTCGGCCTGCATCGAAATGTTCATTTCCGATTCTCGAAGATTTCCGCCAAGGTGCGCGGCCTGCACGAGGCGCGTTTGCGCGTTGTCGCCGCCATTCCATGCCTGCAAAGCCGCGGACAATTCCTGACCTTCACCCGTCCGCTGTGCGAGAACGGAGGTGGACAGTTGTGCGTCGCTGGACGCGTTGTTGCTCGGGATTGTGACGTTAGTTGCGACACTGCCCGCGTCAAGTTTCGGCGTAGTGTCTGCGATCGAAGCCACCTGTGTCAGAATTGCGGCGCCCGCCGAAGCAGGAGCCGGTGTCGCAATTGCCGCGCTCTCGGTAGTTGAAGTCTTCGAATAGCTCGGGGAGTGCGAGGCCGTATCCGTTTGCGATTCAGAATCCTGGTTGAACGCTGCTGGAGCGGCGGGTGCAGGAGTGGCAGCCGCGGGGACGCCGGACGCAGTGGCATTCGTCGCGATGCCCCACACTGGTTTTTCGTTTGAGGCCGCAGGCTGAGCCGGAATCATCGGGGCCGTCATTGTCGATTCTCTGAAGGGCGCTGAATTGTCCGGTGCCGAATTTGCAGGATTCGCTGCCGTCGGCGTCACTACGAACGGAATCTTCGGGCTTGCAACGCTTGGAGCAGTGGGTTGCGGCGGCAGCGTCACGGTTGCCGGCGCAGGTGTTTCAATCTTGGGGTTGCTCGCGAAACTCTGCGAAGGTGCCTTTTGCTGCGGCGCAGTTGAAGTTGACGTCGCCATTGCCGCAATGAACGGCGCGGCCCCCATTGGAATCGCTGACTCCATCGTCGGTGCGACGATCTGCTCGGCGGCGTACGCGGGAGCATGAGGTGCGCTGGCAGGTGCCTGCGTTAGAACTGCGTCCACCGTCTGCCCGACCATCGCCTCCAAAACGGACGATGCCTCGAGCAAGGTACTCGGCGCCGTTGAAGTTCTAACCGACGACGTCATCAAAGGCGTTGCAGTCGTCGTTGTAGCCTCTTGTGCAACCGGCTGAGAGACAATCGGCGTCAAAATCGGCGTCACCAAAAGCGTCTGCGCGAAAATATCGGTCGGCTCAGGATCGGGAGCGGTGGGCGTGGAGTTCACTGCCAGGCCGGTCGCAGGCTGGCTTCTCTCTGACTCTTGTTCGTACGAAATTGCGACCCTCGCAAAATCTGGAAGCTGCAAGATCGTCGCTGTCATATCTAAAGCTGGAGTATCAACCGAACCAGCCGGCGCAAGATTTGTGCTCGCCAGAACCGGGGCCGCAATCGGCGCAGTCTCCTTTGTTGGCTTACTGGCAGAAATCGAATTGGTTGTCACAAAATCGGTTTGAGCCGCTGCCGGAACGGTAGTTGTTGTCACCACGCTTGGTACGCTGGAGATCACGGTGCTGGTGAAGCTCGACGCTGAAAATCGCCGAAGCAAAGCGCCTAGTGCTTCCGCCAGCGTATCGGTCTCATCTCCGCCCGCCGAAATCTCTGCGGGCACCGCTTGCTGGGACATTCTGTTCGGCGCGGGACCTTCAACGATGTTCTGCGAGGCCTGCATTGACGAGAGCGTGGCTGTCGGCGTACCGGAAATCGCTTGTCCCGAAATGTCTGCCGGATTGAGCGGCGCGAAATTCGTCGGTGTCGACTGCGTGGCATTTGAATCCGGAGCTGCAGCTTGAGCGCCTCCAGCGAACGCCTTTGACCCAAGATCGCTTTGCGAAACCACCTTGGGCGCGGACGACGATGAAGCTGAAGGTGACACGAATACTCCCATCGGCGATGGCTCAAACTCTGCTGACGTAACTGGCTGCTGATTCGACGTCTCCGCAACGGGCAACGTGTTCTCGAGAAATCCGTTCCCAGGACCTCGGACTGACGAAGCGTCACGCCGCGACATCGGGAGGGAGGAAATTAACGCAGTCAATGTCGCAGGCGTGACGTTTGTCGGAGTCGTCGCCGGGTGATTTAACGTTTGCGGTCCACTAACTTCCCCGCCGGCAAGGCTCGATGACGGAGCCGAAGATGCCGTGATGGTTGTTTCGCTTGGTGCCGCATTGATCGTCAGAATCGGATCTTCCGCGTTTGGCATAGCCCAATCGTTCATTGGCAGCACATACGCAGGAACGAGTTGCTCGGTACTCGACGCTTGAGCTGCCCGTTCAGCGGAAAGAGAGGCGACGCTCGCCATCCGATTGCCGGGCCCACTTGCACTCTGCGGTTTAGCCGCCACTTGTGCCTTTGGCGTGCTTTCACTCCCCGTCCAACTGGCGGTCTCGGACGACGTCGCGAGGATGTCGGCAAAAGCCGGCAGCAAGTTTTTGGTTCGGCTCGTTTGTGTTGGCATCGCCGTGATTGCGTTCTCAGTTGCGGAACTGATGGCTCCACTTGAACTGAACGTTCCGCTCGTCTTGTTGAGCATAGGGTCTAGTTCGAACCGGTGAGGGGAATGCACCCGCGTTACCAAAGTTGGAGGCGCCAGTGTGATTTGTGTGACGCGGCAACTACAGGAGAATCAAATTGTTGCGGGCGCGGCTAGAGTTTCGGCGAGAATTGCCGATACGGTGCGGGCTGGTACTCGGAAAGCTTTGCCGACCCTCTAGGCAATTATGAACACTTCGCGCCAGGATTGGCTGGACCTACAGTCTCGATTTCGCGCCGCGGCGGATCAGGAAGAACTCGTCCGCTTGCTGCTGATCGTGGCGCGCCTGCTCACGCTGATAGGCGGAGAGTTGGCGCTTCCGAAGGTTTGAAACAATTTCGCGCTGCTGCCGAACCTCTGTGTAACGAGACTGCTGCTTTCGTCGAGCTTGCTCGAGCACATCAAGCTTGGCCACGAGTCGCATTCGGTATTCCCGGCGCGAAGCCTCAAGCAATGCGGCCATGTTCAGTTCAGCGCCGGATATGCCGGTCGCCGTCTGCTCCAGGACCTGTCTTCGTGCAGCTTCGATTTCGCACTCGAGGGCTTCTATCTCGACTCTTGCCTGGGCCACTTGCATTGCCATCATTCGCAGGCGTTGCAATTCAGCTTTTTCCAGGCTTTCGCGCAACCTCAGCAAAGGTGCGAGTGTGAAGTGAAATGGCATCGAGTCATCCTGGCAGGGCCATCAGAGATTTGATGGCGGTCTCGATGACGGTCTTGTCGTTTTTTCTCTGCTGAAGGAACTTCGTTATTTCCGGGAGCACCGCCACGGCCTGATCGAGCGTGGGATCGCCGCCCTTTTGATACGCTCCCACGCGGATCAGATCTTCGGACTCCGCATACGCCGCCAGCAAGGTGCGCAGGCGCCCTGCTTTGGCCAGGTGCTCCGCCGAGCAGACCGCCGGCATTAGCCTGCTCAGGCTGTCCAGAACCGAAATTGGCGGGTAATGTCCTTGCGCGCTCAACCGGCGGTCCAGAATGATATGCCCGTCGAGTATCGCGCGCACCGCATCCACCAGAGGATCTTGCTGATCGTCTCCTTCCATCAAAACCGTGTAGAAACCCGTGATGCTCCCGCCACCGAAATGGCCCGCGCGCTCAAGCAATTGTGCCAGCAGTGTGAAGACGGATGGCGTATATCCTTTGGCAGTAGGCGGCTCACCTGCAGCCAAACCGATTTCGCGCTGAGCCATCGCGAAGCGTGTCAGCGAGTCCACCACAAGCAGCACATGCTTGCCTTGTGCCGCAAAATATTCAGCCACCGTGGTGGCGGCAAACGCGGCGCGAATGCGCGAGAGTGGCGGCTGGTCCGACGTGGAAATCACCACCACCGATCGGGCCAGGCCTTCTTCTCCGATCGCGTCTTCAAGAAATTCGCGCGCTTCGCGGCCGCGCTCCCCCACAAGCCCGAGCACCGTTACATCCGCCGAAGTTCCCCGCGTCATCATTCCCACTAGAGTGCTTTTTCCCACGCCGCTCCCTCCGAAGATGCCCATCCTCTGCCCGCGGCCGCAAGTCAGCATGCCGTCAATTGCGCGAATTCCGCAGCCAAGCGGCTCACGGATCATGGCTCGCGCCAACGGAAGCGGCGTGTCACCGCGGAGAATCCAGTGTTCGCGGGCGTGATAGGCGCCTTTCGAATCCAGCGGCTTCCCCGTCCCGTCAATCACACGGCCCAGAAGTCCCGGGCCCACTCGAAGAGACGGATGCGTGCCACGCGTCACGATCCGGTCGCCGTACCGGATACCGATGGGGCGTTCGAGCGGCATCGAGAGGACCAGCTTGTCGCGAAAGCCGACGACTTCACCTGCGAGCGTACGCCCTTCGGACGTCAGGATCGCGCAGCCTTCTCCCACCGAGCAAAAGGGTCCTTCAGACTCGACGAGATTGTCGACGACCTTCGTCACTCGGCCCATCCAGCGCAAAGTGGAAAAGTCATCGAGGCGGCGAAAGAAGGGCGCCAGCGGGCCGGTCCGGGTCATTCCCTCACCCGGGGACGCTGCTCGAGCAAATCCAGGAATCCCTGTTCGATCTCCTTGAGCTGTGTTTCAAAGCTGATGTGAGTCGTGCCGAGTTCCGTTTCGAGAACGCAGTGTCCCAGCGCCAATTGCGGATCGCCCATCAGATCGGGAGTGGGCGTGATGTCGGTCGCTTGCGTGAAATAGTCTCGCCAGAATCGGATTTCGTCCGGGTTCGCGCGAAGGCGGCTGTGCGTTTCGCGATTCAGACCTTCGAGTGCCACGCGCACCACTCCGGCAAGCAAGAGCGGATCGATCTGGCTTTCGCGGTGAAGAATTTTTCGCGCGATGGACAATGCCAAATGCACGACCTCGAATTCGACCCGTTCGAAATAGCCCTCGCGCTGGCTGGTAAATTGCCGGAGTGCCTCAGAAATTTGGCTGCGCGCTTCCGCCAAGGCCTTTTCGAATGCCGTCCGGGCTCGCGCTTCTCCGTCCGCCACCCCTTTTTCAAAGGCTCGCTGCACAACAACGGGCGCATTCGCGGAGTCCGCGTCCGCCTTCGTCACTTCACGGAACTGAGCGGCCGGGGAACTCCCCGGGCTCGCATTTTCCTCGCGCGCCTGCGTATAGAGAAACGGCTGCGCGCTTTGTGCTGGCGAATCCCCTTCCCGGGATGACTTAGCCGGCATAAGCTTCTTCCTCTTCGTTGTTTCTGAGAGTCATCTTGCCCTCGGATTCAAGCTTTCGCGCCACCGTGATGATTTCCGTCTGAGCCTGGATGACGTCCTTCGCGCGAATCGCGCCCAGCACCTCCGCGTCTTCCTTCAACATCTCCACCGCGCGGGAAGACATGCAGCCGAAGATGCGATTCTTGAGATTTTCGGAGGCGTTCTTCAGCGCCGTCGCGAGAATCTTCTTGTCCACATGTGAGAGAAGCTCGCGAAGCCCTGCATCGGGCACTTCGACGAAGTCCTCGAACGTGAACATCTGGTTGCGAATCGACGTCGCGAGGTTTGCGTTCTCCTCTTCAATTCCCTGGAGAATGTTCGTCGTGACCTGGCCATCGAGCCGGTTCAGCAGATCAGCTACGGCTTTCACCCCGCCGTAGGCGCGGCGATCGCTTTCGCCCACCGCTTGCAGCTTCCGGGCCAGCATCGCGGATATCTTGTCCACCATTTCGGGAGAAAAATTCTGCATTTGCGCCAGACGCTTGATCGCCTTTGTGCGAATCTCGTCGGGGAGCAGCATCAGCACGGTCTTGGCCGTACCACTGCTCAGATGCGCGAGAATCAGCGCAATGGTTTGAGGATGCTCTTCCTGTAGGAACTTGGCCAATTGCCGTGGATCTGCCTTCTCCAGGATCTCCAGCCTTCGTGCGGCTGCCTCTTTCGCTCGAATCACTGTTTCCACCAAAGGGCGGGAACCTTCGTCTCCCAGGGTTCTCACCACGAGCCTCGTCGCATACTCCGTCCCTCCCTGCGCGACGGAGCCGGCCGCCGAAGCCAGGCCGTGATACTCGTGCAACACTTCCGCGGCGGTTTCTGCCGAGATATCGTCGAGGTCGGAAATCTCCTGCGCCAACAGGCGCAGCTCTTCTTTGCCCAGGTGCTTGCAGATTTCCGTCGAAGCCTCGTCTCCGATCAGAACCAGCAACACGGCCGCCTTTCGCGCGGGGCTCAGCGCCGATGCACTGGGGCGCGTCACGACTGGACTCCACTACTCCGCAGCCAGCCTTGAATGGGCCGGGTCGCGCTTTGTGGATCGGCCTTCACCCTCGTGACGATTTCCTGCTTCAGCGCGGATTGCTGAAGTTGCTGGCGCTCCGCGCCTCCTTCCACCATCGCGGCCTCACCCACGAACTTGTTGGCCAGACCCGGCAGGGAATCTTCCGCGGACAACACGCGCGGTGACGTCGAGTCGAACGCAGCGAGCACTCGGCCCTTTACAGGGTTGAGAATGAGGAAATAAACCAGCGCGAAAAGAGCGAACAGCGCCGCGTAACGGAGCAATCCCGTCCACCGTTCGGTCAGGAGGCGCACTCGCTCCGGAAAGGGTGCCGGCTCCGGCTTCTCGATCTGCGGCACGCGAAAAGAAACGTTCTGAACCGAAATCTGATCTCCGCGGGTTCCATCCCATCCAATCGCCGCTCTCGAGAGCTCTTCGATCTGTTTCATTTCATCCGGAGTTCGTTTGCGCCGCGTCTCGGCGGTCTTGCCGTTTTCGTCTTTGGCTTCGACGGCGTCGTCCACCAAAACTGCAGCCGCCAGGCGCTTGATTCTCCCGGCAGGCTCGATCACATGATGCACCGTGTGACTCACGGCGAACGTCTTGCTCTCAGTGTGGATTCCCTGCGTGGTCTGGTCCGTATTCTCCTGATTCGCCGCAGCGCCAGACGGCGGAGAGTTCGGCGCGTTGGATGCTGTCCCCGGTATTCCGGACGGCTCCAACCCATCCGCACTTTCCTGAGAGATCTGCGACGTCAGCACCGCGGCTGACTTCGGGTCGTACACGTCCTGCGTGCTTTCGCCTGAGGTCGGGTCGTATTCGATTGTCACGCTCGATTTCACGTGGTCGGCGCCGACGATCGGTGCAAGCACCTGCACCACTCTCTCCGCCATCGCCGTTTCGAGGTCGGCCATCGCATTCGAGCCATCGCCGAACTGACTGTGAACCTGGCCGGGCATCTGGCCGTCGGTCGTGATCACCGAGACGTTCTGAGGCGAGAGGTCGTCCCACGAGCTGGAAACCAGGTTCGCGATCGAGCCGCTTACCTGATCCGACATCCGCATGCCGCGGAGCTTCAGGACCACCGCCGCCTTCGCGGGGCGCTCCCTCTCCGTGAACAGAGATTCGTGCGGCAGCACGAGGTGAACGCGCACCGCCTCCACGCCACTCATCGTTTGAATCGTGCGCTCAAGCTCCGTTTCGAGCGCGCGCTGGTAGTTCACTTTTTCTGAAAAATCGCTGCCGGACCAGTTGGGCTTGTCAAAAAGTTCGAAACCCATCCGGCCGCTGCTCAACGGTCCTTGTGACGCAACGTCGAGCCGGGCCTTGTCGATTTGATCGGACGGGACGAGCACGGTCGTACCGTCGCCCGAGATTTGAAAATCAATGTTCTGCGTGGCCAGCCGTTGCGTCAGCGCTTGTGCATCGTTTGACGCCAGCCCGGTGTAGAGCGGTTTGTAGTCGGCTCCGCCGAGCAGCCGGACGAATATCCAGATCGTTGCGCCGACCAAAACCGTACTGCCCGCGAGAAGGCTGATCTGCTTGTGCGTCAGTCCTCGAGCGAAGGCGATGATTTGTTTTTGATACTTTTCCATTTTCCCTGTCCGCTGAAGATAGCTTTTCAGAGAACGCCAGAAAGCCTAGTCACACTGCGTCCTTCTTAGAACGACATCCGCGACACTTCCTGATACGCCGAAACAATCTTGTTGCGAACCTGCACCATCAGTTCGAAAGCCAGATTTGCCTTCTCAACCGCAATCATCGCTGAATGAACGTCCTGGCCGCTGCCGTTAAGCATCCCCGAAACCTGCTGGTCCGCTTGCGACTGCAAATCCTTCACCTGACTCACCGCGTTGCGGAGCGTGTCGAGAAACTCTGAGCCGCCCGGATTCTGTTTCGCGCCAGCGGTGGATCCGAGATCCACATGCGGCTGGGGCAGTCCTTGGATTGGATTGGTCATGCTCGCTTCTCCTCCGGCAGCGCTACGACTTAATGATGTCGATGGACGCTTGAATCATGTTCTTCGTGCTTTGCACCGCCGATGCGTTGAGCTGATAGGCCCGCGCGGCTCCCATCAGGTTCACGATTTCCTCCACCGGATTGATAGCGGGGTAAGACACGTAGCCTTCAGCGTCGGCATCGGGATGCCCTGGCTCGAAGCGGCGTACTGGCGGCGCGCCATCCGCAACCACGCGGTCAACGCGAACGCCTTCGGCATTCATGTCCGTGAACGACGCCAGCGTCCCCGCGAAGCCGTTCGTGTGCATCGGATGCGCTCCGAACACCACATGCATGCGCTTGTACGGGCCCCCGTCCGCCGCATGCGTGGTCTCGGCGTTGGCGAGGTTGCTTGTGACCACCTCGGCGCGCTGGCGCTCCGCCAGAAGAGCCGTACCGCTGATATCCAAGACTTTGAAGAGGTTCATATCGCACCATTCCCTTCGTTGATGGCTAGGTTCAACGTCTTGAACTCCGACTTGATCAACTGCTCCGCCGTACTGAACTGCAACTGCACTTCCGATAGCAGCAAGCTTTCCCGGTCGACGCTTACATTGTTTCCATCGGGGCGCGCAATCAGGCCCTGCACCTCGCGCACGATCGGTTCGGTCGTGCTCGCCGAATCGTCTTGAGCCGCTCTTTCCAGCTCACCGTGAAAATCGATGTCGCGGGTCCGGTAACCCGGAGTGTCCACGTTGGCAATGTTGCCCGTGATCAGCGCCTGCCGCATCGCCGACAGGTCCAGGTACCGCTCGAGCATGTGGATTTGCGCTGAGCTGAACCAGCTCATACGGCCTCCTTTGGAACGAGTCCGTAGGCGCGGATCTTGTTCCGGACCGTGCGCAGGCTGACGCCCATCATTGCTGCCGTCCGCGTGCGATTCCCGTTCGTCGCTTCCAGCGTCGCCTCCAACAGATGTCGCTCCATGTCATGCAGAGTCACGCCTGGTCGCGGTCGTACTTCCTGCACCGGAAGCTGCGCGGACGTCTGTGCCGGAGCCTGGGTTGGAGATTGTGCCGCAGCCTGCGGCCGGGCCACGGAGCTGAACAGGTCGGGGCCAAGTGTCGTGCTTTGCGCGAGAACCAGAGCTCGCCGAACAAAATTTTCCAGCTCGCGAACGTTCCCCGGCCAGTCGTATTCCCGTAGAACGATGGCTAGGTCCGTAGAGATGCGGAATTGACCTCGCTTCAACTTGGATTCGTGCTTGCGCAGGAAATGCTCCGCGAGCTCCAGAATGTCTCCGCGCCTTTCGCGCAGCGGCGGAATCGAGAACGGAATCACGTTCAGGCGATAAAAGAGATCGGCGCGGAATACGCCGGCATCGATCTGCGAGAAGAGCGACCTGTTTGTCGTGGCAATGACGCGCACGTCTACTGGGACCGGCCGTGTGTCGCCAAGGCGGTCTACTTCGCGTTCCTGCAGCACGCGCAGTAGCTTGGGTTGGAGACTCAACGGCATTTCACCGATCTCGTCGAGCAGCAGCGTCCCGCCGTTGGCCACCTGAAACTTTCCTGGCTTGGACGCCGTCGCACCCGTGAACGCACCGCGCACGTGCCCGAACAGCTCGCTCTCCAGTAGATTCTCGGGAAACGCCGAGCAGTTCACAGCAACGAACGGTTTCCCGGCGCGAGGACTCGCGCGATGGATCAGGCGCGACAGCAATTCTTTGCCCGTCCCACTTTCCGCTTCGATCAAAATGTCCTCGTCGGTTTGCGCCACGTGCCTGGCTTTCGCCACCAGCGAGCGGAACATTGCCGACTCGCCCACGAACGCCGGTTCCTGGCGGTCCTGCTCGTCGGAGGCATTGCCCAGAATCCTCTGTGCCGTTTGTTCGAGCTGATCGAAGGAGACGGGCTTCATCAAGTAATCGCAAGCGCCCTCTCTCATGGCCATTACTGCTTCGGGAACGCTGCCGTAGGCTGTCAGGAAAATCACGGCTGTTTCGGGCGCCATCTGACGGACTCCCTGCATCACAGCGAGTCCGTCCCCATCGCCCATGCGCATGTCGGTTACAACGAGGCCGCACGGCGCGTGCCGGAACTTGGCGAGAGCTTCCTCCACTCCGCTTGCTGTCGTTACTTGCCATCCGCTGCGGCGAAAATTGGCGTCCAGCGCGCTGCACATCGCCGCTTCGTCGTCTACCACGAGCACGTGGCTCATTCAATTCCTCCGGACACGGGCAGAAATATCGAAAACGTGGTTCCCAGTTGTCGTTGGCTCTCCACGCAAATGCTGCCCCTATGTTGCTCGATCACTTTCTTGCAAACGGAAAGGCCCAAACCAGGGCTTCCCGCCTTGGTAGTGAATCCAGGCTCGAAGATTTTTTCGAGCCGTGAAGTTTCAATCCCGTTCCCCTCGTCCTCGAAATCGATCTGCACGATGCTGTCGGTGCAGTCCCCAGCCCATTGGAGCTGGATATTCAAAGCTCCGCCGTGCTTCATTGCTTGAAACGCGTTGAGAGCGAGATTGAAGAACACCTGCTGCAATCTGTGGGCGTCCGCGGCCACCATCACACGCCCGATCGAATTGCGGATTTCGATTTCGAGACCGCGTTGGCGCGCGAGTGGGCCCAGAAAATCGGCTGTTTCACGCAACAGGCGATCGACGTTGGTGGAAATCAGCTCCCCGCAGGGCTGGCTATGGAACTGCAACACGTTGTTGACCGTCGCGGCAAGCGACCTCAGGCCGGCTTGCAGGTGCGTCACCCACTCGCGCGCTTCCGGCATTTGGCTTGTGGCCCCAGCCAGCAGTCCCGTGAATAGTTCCATGCTGGCGAGTGGATTTCGAATCTCATGTGCCAGCACGGTAGCAATCTCGGCCAGCGCCACTGCGCGGCGGGCCGTCTCTCGTTCGGCTGCTATACGCTTCTGATCGCTGGTGTCGCGGAGTATCCAGATCGTTTCGGCTTCGTCGCCAGGAGACTCCTCAACCTTTGCGCCCGAAATGCCGATAGTGCGTTTGCACAGGGGAGAATCCGAAATCCACTCCTGTTCGCGGAAAAAACTGCCGGGTGTGGCTGCAGAGAGAACAGCGCTTAGCGCGGGAGGGCATTCGGTATCTCTATCTGGGATCCACTGCGCGTTCAGATCAAGAAGGCGTCGGGCTTCGGGATTCACCATGCGCGGCTGACCGTGCGAATCCGTCACCACCACGCCGCAGGGGAGACCCGCGAGGACTCGAGTCAGGAACGCGCGGCCCCGGATGTTTTCTTCCACGCTGCGTGAGAGTTCCGCGTTGGCGGACGCGAGCTCTCCCCGAAGACGCCCTACCTCGCCTTGGAGTTGAGCGTAGGACTTCTCGAGCGATCCGGCCGCCTGCGTAAACGTCCGGAACGCGTGCGCGAGAGACTTGCGCTCGACAGTGTGATCTGTGGTCCGTTTTGCGCGCAGCGGATTTTGCCGGGCTGTAGGCAATTTTGGCATCCCTGCGCGTACAGTGCACGGGAGATGCCAAGCGCTGAGCCGATATCTTAGAGTTCTCTAAACTGTGCGGGATCGTCAGCGGCTGAAGTGTTCGACGTGAAGCTGGCTTTCTTCACAAGCCAAAATGAATGCGCGTTCCACAGCATGCTGAAGCTCGCGCACGTTTCCAGGCCACTGAGCCTGTCGCAAGAACGCGATGGACGAGGCTGAAAGCCTCTTGGCAGCAACCCCGGCTTCGCGGCAGAAATCGGCCAGGAAGCGCTCCGCCAGTGCTCCCACGTCTTCGGTGCGTTCCCGCAACGGCGGGAGTTCAATCGGAAAGACGGCGATCCTGTAGTAGAGGTCCTGACGAAAGAGCTTTTGTTTCACGTAGTCAAGCAGCTTGACGTTCGTCGCGCATATCACGCGCACATCCACTCGGAAGACTTCGGAACTGCCAAGCCGTTGCACTTCTCCATCCTGCAGAAAGCGCAACAGTTTCGCCTGCATGCTCAAAGGTAAGTCACCGATTTCGTCGAGGAAGAGGGTTCCGCCGTGCGCCATGTGAATGCGCCCTACCCGCGTTTGCACTGCTCCCGTGAACGCTCCTCTCGAGTGTCCGAACAATTCAGCTTCGAGAAGTGATTCGGGAATTGCAGCGGAATTCACCACAACAAATGGATTCGAAGCTCGTGGGCTAAGCTCGTGGATCGCCCGCGCGATGATTTCTTTGCCGGTCCCGGTTTCTCCCGTCACCAGCACTGTGGTGTCGCGTGGCGCGACGAGCCTCGCCAACCGATATACCTGCTGCATGCCCTGTGCTCTTCCCACCATTCCCGGGAGCGGACTCAGATCGTCCGCTGCTGTATCGGCCTTTGCTGCAGCCACCGGCGCTGGCATCGCCGTGCTGGTGGAAGCGCGCAAGTCAGCGGAGATTTTTTCCGCTCCGGCTCGAGAGTCCACAAGCCGAACCTCTAGACCTGCAAACCGGCGGCGGGCCAACTCTGCCACCTCTTGCGAATCCAGGTCCGGCAGATGGCGATCGAGCACAAGTACATCGACTGCGATCGACTCCAACCGGGAAAGAGCATGAGCGCCGCTCACCGCTTCTTCGACCATCGCGTGCGTGTCAATCGAATCTTGCTTGAACATCTCTCGAAAAAGAGGATCAGCGCTAGCGACGAGAATTCGAACCTGGTTTCGTCTTGCGGCTGGGACCGCAGCGGTGGACATTTTTGTTTCCCCCAAGATTGTGCCGCGTTTTTCGCTCGCTTCGCGGCAAACTTGTCTATCATAAAAACTCTCGCGTGTACGCAATGCTGGTCATTATCTTCGCTGATGTGTCGCGAAGAAGTTAATGAGCATCCGAATCGAGAGACTCCTTCTGTTGCGCTGAAGTGCGCGACGGATTCTCCACGTTAGCGTCCGCTAAGATTAGTGCTGTCTCATTTGCTTTGTGCACCGAGCAATGCGACGAAATGATTAGCAATGAACGCACTTCGCGGTTCTGCGAAATGCTGAGCGCGGAGTTGAATTTTGTGAATTCCGCTTGGAAATCCGAGCAGCGGGCCGAATAACGTATCCGCAGCACGCAATACGAGGCAGACTATCGTTGTGGCGGTTTCGGTACATGGGGCGGCGGGCTCTCGATTGGATTCTAAGAAATTGCAAATGGGGGTAGGTGTGCGCATATTGATGGTCGAGGATGATTCCATCCTGGCCCAGTTCGTTTGCCGGCGCTTGCAAACCGATGGTTTAGAGGTGGAGATTGCGTCGGACTCTGCGGAAGGGCGGCGCTTACTGGGCGTTCATAGCTACGAACTTGTGATTCTCGATCTGGGTCTCGAAAGCTCGGCCGGAATGGAAGTGCTTCACCAGGTGCGCGCGACCAAGCCCAGTCTCCTGACCCTGGTTTTGAGCGGCAGCTCTGTTGTGGAAGAGCGCATCCGTTGTCTCGAGGCCGGCGCTGACGACTTCATGACCAAGCCCTTTTCTGTGGCGGAATTGTCCGCTCGTATCCGCGCGCTCTTTCGCCGCATCAACGGTCCCACGAAAACTGTGTTAAAGGTCGAAGATCTCGAGCTCGATCGGATCGAGCGCACCGTGCGGCGCGGCGGTTACTCGATCGACCTTTCGCACAAGGAATTTGCGCTGCTCGACTTTCTGATGCAGCATCCTCTCCAACCGGTTTCCCGCAACGTCATCGTCGAGCAAGCCTGGAAGTTGAGTTCCGATTCGATGACAAATGTTGTCGACGTCTACATCAATTACTTGCGGAAGAAGATTGATTCGGGGTTTGACCGTCCCCTCATCCACACCATTCGCGGTGTGGGCTACCAGCTCGGCGGCTGATGAGGTTGTACTCTTCGCATTTTCTTCGACCTCACAAGACAGCCTACGCTAGTCTTCCCGCATGATCGAGTGTTGATAGGACAATGGCTTACCCGCTGAAAACCCACACCTTACCCTCCTTCTCAAGGTTAATTGGAATCTGCCGATAGAGCATCTGTTACAGGTTCTTACTTCGAAGGGTAGACCGCGGCCCCCGGCCGCTCGATTCTGCCTTTCATCAATCGTCGAGCGCTAGGCTCGCGGGGAGCACCAGTGGACGCAACCAAAGTTTCAAGTCTTGCCGGGCCCGCATCGAACGACACTTCCATCCAGCCGTGGCAGAACCATCGCGAGTGGAGTCGCCATTCCCGCGTGGACGCGGACCACGACGGCAACAGCGGCGAGGGAGACCGATTTACTTCCTCGAGTCAGGGAGGATCAGGACAGGACGCGCAGGACGCAGGCCTGTTCACCGTTAGCAGCGTCAGTTTCTTCTCCGCGGCGGCTACCTTCTTCTTGGCGCAGACATCGTCCGCCAATCAAGCGAGTACGGCCACAACTTCCGCTCCTAGCGCGACCTCGGACACCACATCGCCAACCAGTAACGAAGTGGCTCCTGCTCAAGTAACTCCCGTAACGCAACCGGCAACAGTAGTCGCTGCCCCCTCGTCGCCCGTTAGCGGCTCGACGGCAGCGCCGACCGCGGATTCCAACAGTCAGAATCCGCTGCAAGCCCTGAACAATTCGCTGGCGGCTTTGGGTTTGAGCCAGCAGGAGATTCAAGCGTTCGACCAGATTGCCAGTTTCATTCAGGCCGTCAGCCCAACGGCGTTCGCGGATCTCGTGAACGGATTGCAGGCGCTGGCGCAACAGGTGACGCAGGCGGCTGCCACGGCAGCGCCGAGCACCCAGTCTGATAGCACGGCCGCCGCGCCAAGCTCCACCGAAAGCGCAAGCGATAGCGCGAGCACCAGTGCGGTCTCTGCAGCGAGCACCGGCACAACGTCCACAGGGGTTGCAAGCGCAGCCTCTGCCTCGAACACCAGCGCAGCGCCGGCGGCAAGCGCAACTCCGGCCTCCAGCAGCGGCGTGCAGATCGAGGAACTCGTCGTTCAATTTTCCGAGGTGCAAGTCCAGGGCACCGTCAACAGTCCTGCGACTGGGACTCAGGGAAGCAACGCGACTTCCGGGACGCAGGGAACAACTGCAAGTAACAGCTTCGAATTTGACGCGTTCAAGCTACAGGTCGAAGAAGTGACGTTGACCGTACCGGCCGGCGCTGGCCAGCCAGCCCAGGCACAGCCGCCGAATCAAACAGCGAGCGCCAGCAGTACCTCAGGCGCGAGCCAGCCTGCGACGACGTCCAACGCGGTGGTGGCAGCATAGTTTTCCGACGTGGTTTTACCTGAAGGGGGCGGGAGTTCGCTCCGGATTTGCGCCGAGGTCAGGAGTCGAGGCGCAAGGCCGATAGAAAGGTGAATCACATGGATCATCTGCGAAGAGTTGCGCTGCCCCTGCTGCTGTTGGTTCCGTTTTTCCCCATGCGAGCCCAGGAGACCACGGCGGCATCGAGTTCTCCGACGCCGTGGCTCATGAACGCCAAGTCCGCGTCGGCAGCGCAGATTGGATACAAACTTCCCCTGGCTGCGTTTGGTTCCTTTGTCGAGCGCCCCGTCAATAATCTTCGCGAGCAAGCAAATGAATCACTTGCGCCCGCGACGCCCGAATGGCGTGAACCTCAGGTCTCGCGCAATTCCGAAATCGAAACAGCCACACCGCATCTGGGCAAATCGTTCTGGTTTCCCTGGGTGGCTGCAGTCGGTCTCTCGATAGCATCCACGGAACTCACCGTCCACTGCGAGACCACATACGGATGCTCCCAACCAAATCCCATGTGGGGATCAAGTCCATCCCGGCTCGAGTTGTATGGCATCAACGGAAGCGTCGACGCAGTGGGTTTTTATTTTTCCCGAAGATTGAAGCGCGAAGGGCGGTCGGGCTGGAAATACATCGCTTACGGCTTCCTGGCTGGGCACGGGGCCGAAACCGGTTGGAGTGCGGAGGCGCTTGCCACACACTCCAGCCAGCCGGCCAATACCGGCGCCGATTTGTAATGTCTTGAGCCTGCGAGCCGCCGAGCGGCTCACTCGTCGGAGTCGGCGTCATCATCGGCGCTGACTCCGTCGTCCTTCGGCGTGGGCGGAACCTTTCGCCCGGCGCCGAGGTGGTCGTAGTTGAGCGCGGCGTTCAGCACCAGCATGAAGCTGCCGTGCGTTTCCTGGCGCCACATCGGATTATTCGCGAACAGGACCACGTGGCCGCGACCCACCGGGACGTCGATGACGGCGGGCGCATTCGCCAGCTCGCTCCCTCCCGCAAGCATGCCACTCACCCACAGGTTCGGCTCGTCCGCAAAGCGCAGCACTACGCGAGGCCACGTTTGTGGCGGCGGAATCATTCCGCGAAGAGCGTCGCGAACGTCCGGTGAAATGTAAACTTCCTGCTCGGCTCGCGTGCGTTTGGGCGGCGCGGGCTGCGGATTCCAGGGTCGCCCTTGTGGAACGTCGGGATCGGTCGTTGAGCCGCGGCCGCTCGGCCTGCCTTCGTTCTCGCCACCACCTTCGCCTCCGAAGAATCCGCCAGGACTAATCGAAACGCGAAACACGGGCGCCTGGCTGAAATAAATGGCCAGCGTGTCGTCGTAACCGTAAGCGATGGGACTCCCTTTGTCTTCCACTTTCGCGTTGAAGACAGCGCCGCGCGCCTGCAGCTGTCGCGTGGGCGTAATCGACACGCCGGACGTGATGCCAAGATCGATGGGAAGCACCGTGCTCGAACTCACGGGAATAAAAAGCCCGCCGTCCTGCACAAACTTCTGCAGGTGAGATGCTCCTTCCAGGCCCATGCCGCCCCGGATATCGTCCGTGTGATCCAGCAGACCCAGGTTCGGCGTCAGGTCCGTCGTTTTCCAGGGAATGGCGCCGCCGAAATCGGACCCATCGGGAAGCATCCTCTTCGGCAGGCCATTGATCAGGCTGGAAACGCTGTTCCCCGCCGGCGGAAAGATGATGACGTCATATTTTTCCTTCAGGTTCGCAGTGTCGCGCACCACCTGATCGGAAATGTAGGCGTACGGAATTCGAGTTTCATCCAGCGCCAGGCGGAACCATCCTTCCACCTGCGTGCTGGTCCACGTATGAAGCAGCGCAATTCTCGGCACGGTGACTTCGTGACGAGCGGCCTTCGGGTCCCCGGCGCTCGCACGGATCCTGATCCCCAGATCCTTGGCGGCCGATTCGAGCTGCTGCTTTAGATCGGTGGAATTGTTGTCCGCGGGAATAATAAACGTTCCCGCTGCATACTTTTGCCCTTCGGCGTCGAAGCTCTCCTCGGCCGCGAACATTTTAACGTCCTTCAACTGAAAGCGAAACGTGGCGAGCACCGGTTCGGCGCTGGCATTCACCAGGTAGAACTTCGCCACGCCGCTGCCCGCCGTGAGTTCGCCTGCGTAGGGCGCCGGATTTGCCACCAGGGTCATCGGCGCCTTCAAGATCGCCGTGTCCGTTATGCGTACCGTCTTCACGTTGACGAGCGGCCCCATCGTCCAGCCCGTGTCGTCGTACGGAGTGGGATCCTTGATGTTGAAATACTGAGTATCCAGCAGCATGTCGGCCATGCGGCTGTAAGGCTGATCCATGCGAATCACGTAGCTGCCGGCCGGAATTGTTACTGGCTTTGGAGGTTCTGACTTTCCCGCCTCGGACTTACCTTCTCCTGCCTTCGCATCAGATTTCATTGCGGCGGGCGTTCCTTCCGATTTGCTCGCTCCGGACGCCTCTTCGGCCATCGCCTGCGACTTGCTCCTCTCCCCCATACCCGTCGAAGTCTCCGGCTTGGCCTCGAACTCGTGATCCACGCGATTCACTTCCACGCCTTGCTGTTGGAGCAAACGAACCAGGCGCACTTGGAGTGCTGGCCGCCGGCCGTCGTTGACGATCACCCACGCCGCGGGCCCTTCCGTCGTCGCTTTTGCGATCGACCTCTTGCTCTTTAGGTAGAAATTAGAAAGGAACGCCTGCGCGTGGTCGGCCGTGTATCCCAGCGCGAAAAGCACGCCGCTCTCCTCCATGTTCGTGTTGTCCCGCATCGACCACGTGATTTTCGGCAGCGGCGGATTCTGCCGGAACCATTCCCGCGAAGTATCTTCCGGCCCCAGCGTTCGTACGCGCGTGTCAGCGCCGCCGTTGCCGAACGTCTCGTAGAAGCGGCCGATCGAATTGTGCCCGGTGGCAATGTAGAGCATGTAATTCGGCGCCCATCCGTCGTAGAAGCCGTGCGTCCACACGCCGGGCACGCCGCGTTTCGTGAATTGCTCGATTTCGTAATGCGCCATCTCTTGAAATTCGCTGAAGACGATGGGATCCAGCCACGCATTGTAGGGTCCGGTTCCGGTCATTGTATAAAGGTAGGGCACCGACTCGTGCAGGTCGTGCAGCACCTGCGGGTGCCACTCGAGGAAATTCCTCATCTGCGATTTCGACAGCTCCAGAGCCATCCCGATGTTGTCGCGGTTGTTGTCGTGCGCAACGTAGTGTCCCCAATAGATCAGGTTTGGCGCCGGTTTATCGGGATTCGCCTTGCGGTAGTTATAGATATCCACCATGCGGTCGCGGCCGTCCACTTCGAGTACCGGCGT
>Ga0209274_10000318_pt1 | contig 32657 bp, 29 predicted proteins | sample HubBroMetageREF1_FD_188343 | JGI IMG/M metagenome (GOLD analysis project Ga0209274, IMG submission 188343) | Reference soil microbial communities from the Hubbard Brook experimental Forest, New Hampshire, USA - Hubbard Brook CCASE Soil... | ecosystem: Environmental > Terrestrial > Soil >...
TGTCGGCGTTGGCCCGGACCTGCGACGCCCGGCCCAGGTGCTCCAGGGTCATGGTCTCCAGGGAGAACGACGACTGCTTGGACAGGACCGCGCCGCCGGTGACGGCCGCGAAGCCTGCTGCTCCGCCTGTGCAGACTGCTGTTCCTCCTGCGGCTGCCGTGCCCCCCGCGAGCCCTTCGGCTGACAACAAGATTCACGTGGTGCCGGCACCTCCGGCTGCTGTTGTGACTGCGGATACCCAGGCAGCGCTGGCGAAACAGATGGCGCGCATGGTGGCCGACGCGAAGGACACGCTGGACAAGACTTTGCGACGCGGCGCGGAAGAGGCGATCACCGAAGAGATGACGGTGGTGCGCCAGCAGCTGGATGCGCAGCTGCACGACACGGTCGAGAAGGCCATCAAGGTTTCGATGGACCGCGTGTCGGAATCGGCGGTGAAGAAAGTGGTGCAGCAGGCCGCGGACCGCACCAAAGAGATTGTGGAGGAAGCGCGCAAGGCAAGCGAAAACTCCGCTTCGCAACTGGACGAAAAAGTTCGCAACGCCGTGCAACAGGCGGTGAGCCATGCCGCAGAGCAAGCCGCGCAACAGGCTGCGCAGCAAGCGGCAGCGCTGACTCTGAAACAGTCCGTCGAAGAAGTGGTGGAGCGCGCGTTGCGGGAGCGCGAAGCTTCCACGCCTTCGCTGGAAATTCTTTCTTCGCCTGAAGCCGCGCAAAATCATCTGGAGCAGTGGCGCAAGAACCTGGAAGACACGGCACAATCGGTGCGCAGCCGGAGCATCGAACAGACGCAGGCCGACGCTTTGATAGCGTCGCAGCAGTGGAATGCAGAATTTGAAGCGGCGCTTACCGGCGCGTCGCAAAAACTGGGCGAAAAGCTGACGGAAGTGTCGCGCGAGGCGCTGACCCAGGCCGAGCAGGAGGCTGCGGCGCGCGCGGCGGCGTTGCGTGCGTCGCTCGATGAAGCAGCGCGCGGCGTGCTGGCGCAGACCGAACGGGATGCATCCTCGCAGGCGCAGATGCTGCGCTCTTCGTTGGATGAAGCGATTAATACCGCCGCTTCGACCATCGAAACGCTGGGCGCGGGGTTGCAGCAGGAACGCCATCGTGCTGAAGAGACTCGGGTGCAACTGCAGGAAGCGGCGCAGAACGCTTTGCGCCAGACGCGGCAGCAGTTCGACGACCTGTTGGCGGCGCAACAGCAGGAAATGAGCCGCAAGGCGGACCAGGTAATCGCCGACCGTGTGGGGCAGATTGAGCCGGCTCTGCAAGAATCGGCGCAAAAGATTCTGGACCGCGCGGCCAGCGAGCTTGATCAGAAATTGACGCCGCGGATGGATCACGCGCAGCGCGTGGCCGCCGAACTGCAGCAGGCCGAACAGCAGGCGGCGCACACGCAGAATCACATTCATGAACAGGCGCGGCAGGCCGCCGAACGCGTGGGAGAACTGCAGCACAGCGTGCAGGCGCAAGTGCGCGAAGCCGCCGAACGCGTGGCGCAATTACAAAATTCGATCCTCGAGCAAGTGCAGCAAGCGACGGACCACGCCGACCGGCTGCACGATACGGTGCGCGAGCAGACGATTCACGCTTCGGAGCTGGCGATACAGGAATCGGTGGCGCGGCTGCGTACGGAAGCCGAAAAAGTGCCGGCGGATATCGAGAAGTCGGTCCGGGAAACTGCTTCGAAAATCGAAGAAGAGATTCAACAGCGCAGCACTGAGACGCAGCACGCGACTTATGAAGCGCTGCTGAAGGCTTCGGAGTGGTATCAGAAAAAAGCGCACAGCACGATGCAGAGTTCGATGGAGAAGATGGTCGAACAGTCTTCGACTGCGCTGCGCGACCGGGCCGCGGAAGTTTCCAGCTTGCTGGCTTCGGAGCTGGATCATTACCGGCGGACTTATGTAGAGCACAGCGCGGCGCAGATTGACGAATCAGCGAAAGAAATTGTGACCCGCGAGCGCGACAAGATGAGCGAAACGGCGCAGATGGCCGCGGCCGGATTTACGGACCAGGTGCATCGCGTCACGTCGGAATCGCTGCGGCGGTTCGAGCACGTTTCGCGCGAGGCGCTGGAAAAAGCGCGCGCGGACATGGAGTTCGGGCGCGAAGGTTCGCTGCTGGAATATCAGAAACTGATTGACGAGCGCATGATGCAAGGCGTGGAGCAGGCCACGGTGCACCTGCAATCGCAATTGGGGCCGCTGCTCGAGCAGTGGGAGTCGCAGCGCGAGTCCGAGAAAAAACTGTGGACGGACCAGCTGAAGAAATCGAACGACGAAGCCATCGAGCTCTACAAAACGCGGCTGGAAAATGCTTCGAATTCCTGGCTGCTGGCTTCGGCGACGACCTTGGGCCAACATTCACAGACCGTGCTGGACACGATCGCCAAGGCCGCGGAGAAGCGTTTGCGCGAAACCTGCTCGGAAGTGCTGGGCACCATGGGCGACACATTGAAAGCGCGGCTGCTGGGGCTTTCCACGGATTTTAGCCCGGAACCGGACGACGAATTTCCTCCGAAGAAGAAGTAACACCACTGCTGCTGATCTCCTCTTCGCTTCGCGGCTTTTCCCATCCGCTTTTTCCCACTCCGGTATAATGGCCGCATGGCGAATCAGGCTTACCTGAGCATTTGGCTGAAAGAATTCCGTGAAGAAAACATGCTGCAGCAGTTCCGCGATTTTCTGGGAACTGTTCCCTTCTCCGAGAAGCAGCCGGGATTCACGCATCTGGAAATTCGCGCGGTGGATTCGACGGAGACGCCCGTGTACGAGCAGGATCTGCGCTCGTTCCCTTTGGATGCGGACGGAATTATCGAGCTGGCGAAGGACTACGTGCACGACGATTGCAGTTGCGATGTGCGGTCGCACTGGGATTTGTGGGTGTTCGAAGGCGAGCCGCTGAAGGCGCAGAAATTGCCGCAGGCGCTGTCGCTATTGTGCAACGGCGAGCATTACGACGGTGGTTTCTGGAAAGATAATGGTCACCTGGAAGTGAGTTTCGGATTCGAGCATCTTTTTACCGGGCACGGAGGCGTGCTGGGGATTCGGCAGATCGCGCGGCCTGCGCCGCAGAATCAGGAAGAGCGCGATTTTCTGGAATCCATGGCGAAGCCGGCGAATCTACTGCTGTATCAGGAGAAAACGCGGGAAAATATCAAAGCGCTTTTCGAATGGGTACGGCGGATCGAGAAGGCGTTGCCCGTGGCGCAATTGCGGTTGTGGTCGGAAGGAGAGGAAAATTTTGAGGCGCGCCTCGAAGAGATTTTGGCTGCTCGTTAGTTTGGCGGCGTTCGTGGTACAGGGCGGGTCGGGCGCGGGCAGACCGAAGCGCGTGAACGAATTAACGCTGGCGGGTTTGCGGCCAGGACACGACAAGATTTCAGCGCCGCCAAAGGAATACCGGGACCTGGAGCGGGATTCGAGCGTCACTGATGCATACGTGTGGGGCGATATTTGCACGCATCGCGAACTACGGGTTGAGGCGGATGCTGACAGCGTTGTAAAGATCGTGACGGTAGGCGCGAAGTACAAGCCGGATATCATGGCGAAATGCACGGCGAGCGTGATGGAGCCCAAGCGGCTGAAGCTGATCGCCAGCGGCCGCGGATTGCAGCTCGGCGACACGTGCGGCCGGATCGAGGAAATCTACGGGAAGGCGGAATCGCGGAGCCCTTCCGTCCAGGGCAGCGACAAGTTAGAATTATATTTATACACATTTGATTGGGCTGGGCCGGATGTGCCACAGGTGATGGAAGTATCCTGCGACGCTTCTACGCAAACGGTGGCGGAAATCACGCTCGCGGCGTCAAGCCTTTAACGGGACCTCATGAAAAAATTCATCGTGTGCGCAATTCTCGGTGCGGCAGCGTTGGGCGTGTGGTCGTGCGGCAGTTCTTCGCCGACGCCTGTTACCGGGGCTAGCGGCAACAACGCGGCTCAAAATGGCGTGGCCGCGAGTCCTGCTTCGCCGGGCGCGTCGCCGAGTGCACCAGCCGCGCCGGCTGTGCCGGAGGAAATACAGAAGGCCGCGGAAACGGCGCTGGGCTCCGAGACCGAGGTCCTGCTGTACGGCGACCTGGCGAAAAATGGTTCCCGGCAGATTCTGGCGGTGAACCGCATGAAGGCGACGCCGCAGGTGGCCATGCCGGGCACGGTGATTACGCGCGGCGTGGTCTTGGAAAATATCGGCGGCACGTGGAAGGAAATCCTGCGCTGCGACGAGCATCTGGAAAATCCCAAGGGATTCTTGGGGAACATTCCGCTGGCGCCGGTGAATGGCTGGCGCCTGCAGTACGAACAAGATAATGACAAAGGCCTGCTGCTTTATTTCACGCCGGCTGCGAATCCCAAGGGCGCGCGGGCGCTGCCGGTGGAAGTGCGCTGGAACGCGAAGGCCAAGAGGTATCAATCCATGGACCGGAATTTTGAGAATTTTCTGTACGAGCTGCCTGCGCTGGAAACTCCGGAGTCGCAAGTTCGGCTGTGAGCGCCATCGTCCAACCCGCTGCAGTAAACGTCGCCGCACGCGCGGTGAAAAAAGCATCGGGCTGGGACCATCTGAAAACGCTGCTGCCCTACGTCGGACGCTACAAAAGCATGACTGCGCTGGGCCTGCTGACGAACACTTTGATGGGACTGGTGGGCGCGTTCCCGCAGTTGATCATCGGGATGATCACGGATTGCATCAGCGGCTCGGCGCACACGCTTTCGACGCTGACCGGCACCGCCCGCGTGGCACTGAGTCCGCTGCTGGCGCTCTATGCGCCGATGAACCGGCACGCGCTGGGGCTTTTCTGCCTGATTCTGGTGGGCATCGTGTTCTTGAAGGGATTTCTTTCGTTCTGGACGCGCTGGATTTTGATCGGAGTATCGCGCGAAATTGAATACGATTTGCGCAATGATTTGCTGGCGCGTCTGGTGGAACTGGAGCCGGAATTTTACGTGCGCAATCGCACCGGGGATTTGATGTCGCGCGCAACGAACGATTTGAACGCGGTGCGCATGGTGCTAGGCCCGGGGATCATGTACAGCGCGACCACGATAGTGACCATGATCGTGGCGGTTTTCTTCATGGTGAAACTCTCAGCGAGCCTGACGCTTTGGGTGCTGCTGCCTGTGCCGGTGGTGGCCCTCGCGGTGCGCTATTTTGGCGAGACGATTCACCGGCTTTCGGAGCAGATACAGGCGGCGCTGGGAACTTTGTCGACGCGCGCGCAGGAAAACCTGACGGGCATTCGCGTGATTCGCGCCTACGCGCAGGAGAAACCGGAGATTGAGGCATTCGATCTGGCGAATCGCGATTACGTGAATCGGAATATCAAGCTGATTGCCACGTGGAGTTTGTTCTTCCCGTTTCTTACAGCGCTGATCGGGGTTACTTTCGTGATTTTGCTCGGCAAGGGCGGGCGCGATGTGATCGATCATCGGTTCACAGTGGGCACGATGTGGGCGTTCTATTGGTTCCTCGGACAGCTTGTGTTTCCGATGATTGCGCTCGGTTGGGTGACGAATATTTTCCAGCGTGGCGCGGCTTCTATGGGACGGTTGAATTACATTTTGCACGCGAAGGCGCGGATTGGTGATTTCGCGGACGGAGCTCCGGAGAGCGGGAGCAGTGCTGGTGCAGTCGCGGGACGCAACGGTGATTCAGCGCAAGCGGCGGTGACGACGGCGACAGCGGCGACGGAATCGTCGATCTGCGGCGAAATCGAGTTCCGGCATCTGACGTTTACGTATCCGACCGCGCGGAACGAGGATGGAAGCGGCGGCGGTCCCGTCCTGCGCGATATTAATTTGCATGTGCCGGCTGGCTCGACGCTGGCGATCGTGGGGCCGACGGGTAGCGGAAAATCCACGCTGGCGGCGCTGATCGCGCGGCTGTGGGATGCGCCGCCGCGGACTTTGTTCCTGGATGGCCGCTCGATTCGCGATTATCCGCTGGCGGAAGTGCGGCGCGCGATCGGCTACGTGCCACAAGACACATTCCTTTTCAGCGACACGTTGCGCGAGAACATTGCGTTTGGCGTGAACACCGCGGCGGAAGAGCATGTTTTCGAGGCCGCGGAAATCGCCAGCATTTCCGGCGAGATTCAGAGCTTCCCGCAGCGCTACGACACGATGGTTGGCGAGCGCGGCATCACGCTTTCGGGCGGGCAGAAGCAGCGGACATCTATCGCGCGAGCCGTGCTGCGCCAGCCGAAAATTTTGATTCTGGATGACGCGCTTTCCAGCGTGGATACGGATACCGAAGAGCGCATCCTGCGGCGGTTGCGCGATGTGATGCGGGCGCGCACGTCCATTTTTATTTCGCATCGCGTCTCTACCGTGAAAAATGCGGACCAAATCGTGGTACTGCGCGAGGGGCGGATCATCGAGCGCGGAACGCATGACGAATTGCTGGCGCTGGGCGGTTATTACGCGGATTTGAATCAGAAACAGATGCTGGAAGAAGAGTTGGAACGCGAATGAGCGATTTTCGCGAAGAAGAAAAGCTCGGCAAGCTCTACGATTCGCAGCTGACGCGGCGATTGATGCAGTATCTGCGTCCGTACCGGCTGCAAGTTATAATCGCCGTGTCGTTCACTCTGGGAATCACGGCAATGGAGCTTGCCGGACCCTACCTTTTCGCTGTCGGTATCGGCGATTACGTCGTTCCCGGTTTCGAAGGCACGATCTCTCGAACGGCGGCGTTGACGGGTTTGCTGCGGGTCGCTCTCGAATACGCCGGTTCGATCCTCGCGAGTTTTGGGCTGCAGTACGTGCAAGTTCGCATCATGCAGTGGATCGGGCAACAAACAATGTTCGACTTGCGCCGCGAGATTTTTGAGCACCTGCAGCGCTTGCCGATGAGCTTTTTTGATCGCAGCCCCATCGGACGCCTGGTGACCCGCGCTACGACGGATGTGGATGCGCTGAACGATCTTTTTGCGTCAGGCGTGGTCGCGATGCTCAACGACTTCGTTCTGCTTTTCGCGTTGGCTATCTTCCTTTTCAAGTGGAACCGTCCATTGGCCTTCGCTGCTTTCTCGCCGCTCCCCTTGATGATTTTGCTCACATATTTTTTTAGAAACAGAGTTCGGGATGCGAATCGCCGGATTCGAACGGCGATCGCCCGAATCAACGCCTTTCTTCAGGAACACGTCAGCGGTATGGCGGTTGTCCAACTCTTTAATCGCGAACGAAAGTCGCGGACGAAATTTGAAGAGCTGAATCGCATCCACATGGTGGCGTATAAGGATGCGATAGACGCCTTCGCGTTCTTTTATCCCGGCGTGGAATTCCTGAGCTTCGCGGGCATCGCATTGCTTTGCTGGGTCGGCGGCACGCGCGTGATTGACGGGAGTTTAAGCATCAAGGTCGTCATCGCGTTCATGATGTACGCGCAGCGGTTTTTCCGGCCGATTCAGGATTTGAGCGAAAAATTCAACATTTTGCAGAGCGCCATGGCCGCTTCGGAGCGGATTTTCCGGTTGCTGGACGAGCCGGTGACGATTTTTTCGCCGGCGAAGATTCACGCGCTGCCTGCGCCGCGCGGCGAAATCGAATTCCGCAATGTGTGGTTCGCTTATCACGGCGGCGCGACGCCGAAAGAGGATGAGTGGGTGCTGCGCGATGTTTCCTTCCGCGTGGAGCCGGGACAGACTTTGGCGATTGTGGGGCACACTGGCGCGGGGAAAACTACGATCATTCAGCTGCTGCTGCGTTTTTACGATATACAGCGCGGCGAGATTTTGTTGGATGGCGTGGATATTCGCGAGCTGGATGTGCAGGACTTGCGGCGGCTTTTTGGGATCGTGCTGCAGGACCCGTTCCTTTTTAGCGGCACACTGGAAACGAACGTGAAGCTCGGCACGACGACAATCGATCGTGCGGGCACCGAGCGCGCGCTGCGCGAAGTGGGCCTGGGCGCGTATCTGGATTCGCAGGCGGCAGGAGTCGAGACGCCAGTAACGGAGCGTGGCGCAACTCTTTCAGTGGGGCAGCGGCAACTGGTGAGCTTCGCGCGCGCGCTGGCGCACGATCCGAAATTTCTGATCCTCGATGAAGCTACTTCCAGTGTAGACACCAAGACCGAATTGATGATCCGCGAAGCGCTGGACCGTTTGCTGAAGGGCCGCACGGCGGTGGTGATTGCGCACCGGCTGAGCACGATTCAGCATGCGGATCGTATTTTGGTGTTTCACAAAGGCCGGCTGCGCGAACAGGGATCGCACCAGGAATTGCTCGCGCTGCACGGCATTTATTACCGCCTCTACCAGCTCCAGTACAAGGAGCAGGAGTTGATCGCTTCTCTGCCCAGTGGGAATGCGCCGGGATTTTCGCAGACGTTGCCTGCCGATGACTGACGTGTTGCTTGCCGAATTGCCGCAGCGAAAAACTAAGACGTTCTGTGCATGTGTGAACTTCTCGCGGGCGCGATTCTCTGCCGCGAACCCGTGTGAGCTGCCGCGATGAGCGAGCGGCAGGTGCTGATTTCCGCGGGCGAAGCGTCGAGTGACATGTACGCGGCGCGGCTGGCGACGGCGCTGCGGGCACGCACCGGCGCGAAATTCTTTGGCATGGGTGGGCCGCGGATGCGCGAAGTGGGCGTAGAGCTGATCGCGGATTATCACGAAGTAGCGGTGGTGGGCATCACTGAGGTGCTGCACAAAATCCCCGCGGTTATCGGAGTGCAGAATCGGCTGGCGCGCGAGGCGGCGAAACGCAGCGCGACGCTGGCAATTCTGGTGGATTCGCCGGGGACTCACCTGGGCGTGGCGCGGCGGCTGAAGAGAGACAAAATTCGGGTGGGATATTTTATTGGGCCGCAGGTTTGGGCGTGGCGCGCTGGACGTGTGCGCGTGGTGAAGCGCCTGGTGCAGCGCATGTTGGTGATTTTCCCGTTCGAAGAGAAAATTTACCGCGATGCGGGCGTGCCGGTGAATTTTGTGGGGCATCCGCTGGTGGATACGGTACGGGCGACGATGTCGCGTGCGGAATTTGCCGCGCAGCACGGGCTGGATGCCGACCGGCCGATCGTGACAATTCTGCCGGGCAGCCGTCCGAACGAGATCGCACAGAATTACGCGCGAGTGATCGCCGCATGCGAACGCATCGCTCAAGCGGGAAACGTGCAATTCGTGCATGCGGCAGCGCACGGTCTGAGCGCTGAATTTTTCGCGCGCTATGCACAACCGAGTATTCCGATCAAGCGAGTGGAAAACGCGACGTACAATGCGCTGGCGGCAGCTGATTGCGCGATCGTCGCGAGCGGCACCGCGACCGTGGAAGCGGCGCTGCTGGGCACGCCGATGGTCGTGGTGTATCGCGTGGCGCCGGTCACCGCATCCATTCTGCGACACATGATTCACACGCCGTTTATCGGCATGGTGAACTTGATTGCGGGCAGACTGGTGGCGCCAGAATTAATTCAGGACGATTTCACGCCGGAAGCGGTGGAGCGCCAAGTGCGGCGGCTTCTCGATTCGCCTGATGCACGCGAAGAAGCGAAGGCGGGGCTGGCGGAAGTGCGCGCGAAACTTGGACCGGGAGGGGCGATCGAGCGGGCAGCGGACATTTTCGCCGGGATGATGTAACCTTTTATGAGGGGCAACTGGATTGGCGTATTTTGTATCTGAATTGATTGGGGTTGTCCCGTTACGAGCGAGGTACGTTTCTTGTTCAAATTCTTGCCCAGGTTCGAGCGGCTTCCCGCTGCGGCTCCCATCTTTCTAGCGGTGCTGATGGCGTCATGGGTTTGCGCGAGCGCCGTGCTTGCGCAGACTCCGCAAGGATTTCCCTTCCGCGCGACATATTACGAAGTGGAAGTGCTGCTGCATCCCGAGGACCAGACCATTTCCGGCCAAGCCAAGGTGGAATTTATCGCGCAGCAGCCTGGGCGCACCGTGGTGGTGGAGCTGCATCAGGATTTGCGCGTGAATTCGGTGAAACTGCTTAACGGCGGCACGCTCGAGTTTGAGCGCGACAACCGCTACCCGCTGTTGCTGACCATCGGTTTGCCGGATGTGGTCTCACCGGGAAAAACCGTTACGCTGGTGTTCGATTACACCGGCCCGATTTCGAGCGAAGAGGACAGTCCGACGCGCGGCGTGCGTCTCGCTAACGTGGACAAGACTGGCGCGTATCTGCTGCTGCCGGCGCGCTGGTTTCCACTGACGAATTATCCAAGCAATCGCTACACCGGCAAGTTCAAGATTGACGTTCCGGATAATTTTGCCGTCGCCGGTACTGGCAAGGCCGACCCCCCGACCATGCAGCCCGGAATCGGCAAGGGCGCGCCGGGTACGGCGTCCTACGTATTTCATTGCGATCATGCCGGGCCGGTGGGCACGTTCGTCGCGGGAAATTTGCAACTGACGCCGGTGCAATCGGAAGGATTCAACGTCTCGGTGTTCGCGCCTCCAGCGCAGGCCAATACGGCGAATTCCTACGCGACTTCGCTGGCGCACATCGTCAGTTATTTTTCCGACGTATTCGGACCTCTGGAGATTAAAGAGAATGACCCGCCGCTAACGATTGCGCAACTGCCGGACGGGACAGTAACCGGATTCAGCGCGCCGGGAGTGATGCTGATCAGCGCGCGGCAATGGGGCACGCGCGCGAACGAGCGTTTGCTTTCGCAGCTGGCGGCGGAACAGTGGTGGGGCGATCGCGTGCTGCCTTCGACCGCCTCCGATACCTGGCTGACGGACGGGCTCTCGCGCTATGCGGAGGCGATGTACGCCGAGCAAAGCGACGGCAGCGCTGGTTTGCACAAGGCGCTGGAGGATTTCGCGGTGGGCGCGTTGATGTACGAGGATACCGCGCCAATTTCGCAGGCCGCGCGCTTGCAAACTTTTTCGAACGAATACCGCTCGGTGGTGGCGGACAAGGGCGCGCTGGTGTTTCACATGCTGCGCACACAATTGGGCGACGATGAATTCAACGCGCTGCTGCGCGAGCTTTACAAGAAATATGACGGCAAGAACGTCAATCTGAACGATTTCGAGAAAATTGCGATGACCAAGATTCCGCCACCCGTGAAGGGTCAGCCGCCGGTGAATCTGGTTTCTTTTTTTTCACAGTGGCTGAATTCGACGGGCGTGCCGGAATTCAAGATGGAGTACATCGTCTATCGCACCCAGAAGGGATTCAAGGTGGTGGGCAAGATCCATCAGGACCTGGACACTTTCCGTATGCCCGTGGAAATTCGCGTGGATACGGAAGGAAATCCGGAAATAAAGCAAATTCTGGTGACCGGGACCACGCAGCCTTTCGAGATTGATACCTTCGGCCGGCCGAAGCCGAACGGCATTTTGATTGATCCGAATAATAATCTGCTGAAATCCAGCCCGCGTTTGCGCGTGCATGCATTGATTGCGCGCGGCGAAGGGTATGCGGAAGTGGGAAAGTATTACGAAGCGATTCAGGAATATCAGAAGGCGCTCGATGCGCAGCCGAGCAATTCGCTGGCTCATTTCCGGATGGGCGAGGCCATGTTCTACCAGAAGAATTACCAGGCGGCGGCCAATGCGTTTCGCGCGGCTCTGGGTGGTGATGCGGATCCGAAGTGGACGGAAGTCTGGAGCCACATCTACATAGCCAAGATTTACGACCTGCTCGGACAGCGCGAGCGCGCCGTGAATGAATATAGTTTGGCGCAGCATCTGGGCGACGATACGGCGGGAGCGCAGCAGGAAGTGGCGCGATACATTCAGAAAGCGTACACGGGTGACGATTCCACTCCGGCGGGCGGTGCTGCTGCGGCCGCGCCGACGACTCCCGCTGCGGCTCCTGCCGCGAGCGCGCCGGCGGCGGATCCCAGCAAGCCGACGCTTAAGCGGCCTTCGCCGGGCACACAGTAAGAAACGGGCGCTGGCGCACGCGTGAGTGTTCGGCAGGCGACCCCATCGTTTAAAATTTCAAAACGCAGCGGAATCCCTTACAACGGATCGAGGCCGGACAAGTGAGGCTGTGCGATGCCTTTGTGCTGAATGAGAATTTGAAATGTTTCGCCCATGCCTTCGGGACAGATCAGAGTTTTGAAGAGCAGCCGGGCGCGGGTTTGCTGGCTTTCGTTCATGGTTGGGGATTGCAGGTCGGCGAAATCGCTGTAGCGCGCGAGGCTCAGCAGAAAATTTGATTGCGACGCGAAACCCGTGCGTTGCAGTCCGGCTCGCGCGCCGTGGCGATCGAGGGCCGTGAAATTGACGTGGGCTGTGAGGTCTTGCTGGCCGGGAGCGCGAAAGAAATTCTCACTGGCGCGGTGTTTTTCGTAGGCCAGCAGCGTGCCGCGCATGTGGAGGTGGTTGTAGAGTTCCGCCGCTTCGTGGCCGTAGTCAATCGTGAGCACAAAACCGCGGCTCAGCTTCGCGCCCATTTCGGCGATCCACACGCAGGCCTCCAAGTTTACTTCCGCCAGCTGTCCCTCTTGCAGCGTGATTCCCTGCTCGGTGAGATATTCGGCGAGCTCGAGCGAAGAGAGCGCGCCGAACTGCTCGCACAAACCGTTCGTGCCGGAGCCGACGTAGATTTCGCGCAGGTCGTGGCCTTCGCGGACCAGGCGATGAACCGGCAACGCGTCGACAAATTCATTCGAAAATATGCAGCCGCACGGAATCTGCGAGGGCATGTCTGAAACCAGCGCGAAATGTTTAGCGGCGAGGTGTGGCGCTAGCGCAGGAGCGCCGGCGGCGCGGCGAGCTGCCGAGCGTTCGACTGCCACGTATTGCAGTGCGCCGTAAAATTCAGGGAAAGACTCCGCGGCGAAGTCCAAAATTTGCGCTGCTAGAGCGCCCGTTCCCGCGCCGGGTTCCACGAGTGGAAATTCCGCAGGGCGGCCCAACTGAATCCACATTTCTTGAAATTGGCGGGCGAGCAGGCGCCCGAAGATGGGGCCGGCGTCCACGCTGGTGAAATAATCGCGACGCGGCAATTGCTCGGCGCGCGTGTAATAACCGTACTGAGGATCGTAGAGACATGCATCCATATATTTCGCGAAAGTGATGGGGCCCCAGGAGCGAATGTGCTCGGTGAGCGTCGTGGCTAGCGGCGAGCGGTCGGCAGGCATGGGGCGGGGGATGCTCACGGGCAGGCGTCAATTCACCCGCTGCGGATTGCGCGTGAACATTTCGATGATGTAATCGTGGAGGCAGTCGTACAGCTGTTTCTGAAACGTCCAGGGAAATTGCGTATGCTCGATTTCGCGCGGGCGAAGCAGGAAAGTGTAGTCGTGGATCTCGGAATTTCTGGGCTTGTAGCGGATTTCGACCTCGACGCCTTCTTCCGCGGGGCGCGCGACGAAATCAAACAGAGGATGTTCGTAGCGCGCCAACTCTGCCTGAACCTTTTCCACCAATTCCTGGGTCATGGGTCTCGACTACACTTTCGATTCGAGCTCGGAGCGGACGCTTTGGAATGCGGCGAGCGCTTCCTCGTCAAAGAGAACGAAATAAATTTTGTCCAGCGACGTGGGTCCTTCCAGGTGCTTGGCGGCTTCGCGCAGCATGATTTCAGCGCATTCGCGTATGGGAAAGCCGGCGATGCCGGTGCCGACGGCCGGGAACGCAATGGTCTTCAGTTCTTTTTGCGCGGCGATGCGCAGGGCGTGCGCGGTGGAACTCCGTAGGGATTGCGCGGAGGTGAGGCCGCCCAATTGCATACTCGCGGCGTGAATTACGTAGTGCGCTTTCAGGTTTCCGCCGGAAGTGATGGCCGCGCCGCCTACGGGCACGGGACCGATCTCGTCACATTCTTTTTGAATTTGCGGGCCGCCGCTGCGGCGGATTGCGCCGGCCACGCCGCCGCCGAGCTGCAGGTCGTTGTTTGCGGCATTGACGATCGCGTCGGTGTCCATGGCGACGAGATCGCCTTGCAGGACTTCGATGCGGTCGGCGAGATTTAGTTTGGGTGGCATGGGTGAAAACGCATTCGACGCGTGCGGCGCGCACGTTGCTGTTGATGGAGCGCCGCTGGATTATTTTTTGGTGCCGTCAACATTGTAATCATACACGCCGCGGCCGGATTTGCGACCCAGGCGTCCGGCGTTCACGTACTGCAAGAGCAACGGAGACGGCCGGTATTTTTCGCCGAGCGTTCTGTGCAGGTATTCCAGAACATTCAGGCGAACGTCGAGGCCCACCAGATCCACCAGCTCGAACGGGCCCATGGGATGATTGAGGCCGAGCTTCAGCGCCTTGTCGATGTCTTCAGCGGACGCGATGCCCTCCTGAAGCATATAGAAAGCTTCGTTGCCGATCATGGCGTTGATGCGGCTGGTGATGAAGCCGGGCGAGTCGCGAATTACCACGACTTCTTCGCCCATGCGGTGGCCCACTGCGGCGCACGCCTGCACCGTTGCCTCAGAAGTATCCAGCCCGCGCACGATTTCCACCAATTTCATTTTTGGCACGGGATTGAAGAAATGCATGCCGATGCAGTCAGCGGCGCGAAAGGTGATGGCCGCGAGTTCGGTGACGGAGAGCGAGGAAGTGTTGCTAGCGAGAATTGCATTGGGCCGCGCGAATTTGTCGAAGATCGTGAAAATCTCCAGTTTCACTTCCATTTCTTCGGGGACGGCTTCGATGAGCAAGTCGGTTTCGCGGCACACGTCTTCGACGGAGCTGGAGGTGGTGAGGTTCGCGAGGGCGTTCGCCATTTGTTCCGGCGTCACCTTGCCTCGCGTGACGCCTTCTTCGAGCGCCTGGCGGATGTAGTCAAGGCCTTGCTCGAGCATTTCCGGCGACACGTCTTCTAGTACGGTGCGATAGCCGCCAAACGCTGCGGCGTAGGCGATGCCGCGGCCCATGGCGCCGGCGCCGATTACGCCTATGGTTTTCACTTCCATTTTCTTGTGCGGCTCCTAAGCCTGCGGCGGAAAAAGCCTCGCGGCGTTGTCATACAGGATTTTTTGCTGCGCCTGCGGCGAAATCGGCAGGGCGCGAAACCTTTCGATGTTGCCGCGTACGCCGGGAACGCCGGGGCCGGGCCAGTCCGTGCCGAATAATACTTTGTCCGCGATTTCTTCGATGCGCGGGAACGATTCCATCAGCTTTTGCGGCGGAATGCCGGAAATGTCCATGTACATATTGGGATGGCGACGGACCAGGAAGAAGGCTTCATTCATCCACAGAGGGCGGCCGCCGTGGGCTAGGATCACGACCAGATCGGGGAAATCGACGCTCACATCGTCAGCAAGAATGGGCTGGGCGTACACGTTACGGGCACCGGGAAAAATTGAGGTGCCGGTGTGAATCATTACGGGCAGGCGCAGAGTTTGCGCGCGTTCGTACATGGCACGCAGCGGGCCTAGGCCGTTGCGATATTCGTTGGGCGCGAAGAGTTGGTGCGAAGGATGGACTTTGAGACCGCGGATGCCCAACCTTTTGAGGCGGTCCACCTCGGCGGCGGCGTCCGCGATATATTTCGGATGCACGGAGCCGAAAGCCAGCAATCTCTTGGGATTGGCGGAACAATATTTGGCGATCCAGTCGTTTACTTCGGCGGTGAAGCCGATTACGTGCGGGCTGACGTAGTTGATCAGGCCGGCGCGCTCGATTTCGGCGGAGTCCATAAATTTCAGGAATTCCACGGGGCTGGCGGCGTATTTTTCCACTTCATCGTAATCGCGGCGCCCGCGCTTGATCAGTTCCAGCGCAGGGGGATTGACCATTCCGTGCGGGTTGATGTGGATGTGAATGTCAATGATCGGCGGCAATTCCGGGCGCTCCTGAACCCAACGATAATAACGATGATGCGCGGTTTCTTACAGGTTGATTCTTTACAAGCGGTCGATTTTCTCCTGGTCGAAGCCCAGGACGACACGGCCGCCCGCTACGATGACGGGGCGGCGGATCAGATTTGGCTCGCCGACCATCATGCGAATGGCTTCGGCGCGGGTCGGCGGATTTTCTTTCATATTTTTCTGGCGATACAGCTCGTTGCGCGTGTTCAGGAATTCGCGGTGGTCGCGGTCGCCGATTAATTTTTCCAGCTCGTCGGAGCTGAGGCGTCCCTTATCGAGATTGCGGAAGCGCAGATCGAAGCCGCGATTTTCCATATAGGCGCGGGCTTTGCGGCAGGTGGTGCAGGTGGGTTTCTGCATAAATTGTACTGACTTCCCTTTCGTCTTTGCTCGCGCGGCAGGTTTGCTGGCTTTCTTTTTCGTAGTCATGTTCTCCTCCCCGTCAGTAGCGCGGCACGCTGGGATCAATTTCAGTGGACCAGCGCTCGATGCCGCCGGTCATGGATTGTGCGCCTTCCACACCTTGTGAGCGGAGCCACGCGGCCGCATCCAGGCTGCGCATGCCATGGTGGCAGAAGAACACCACCTGCTCGGCATTTTCCAGGCGCTGCAAATTCGCGGGAATTTCGCCCAGGGGAATCAGTACCGAGCCGGCGATGCGGGCCGTATCGTATTCCCACTTTTCGCGAACGTCCACGAAAAGCACTTTAGGATCGCGGGCGAGGAGTTCTTTCACTTCGCGCGGAGTGATTTCGATATTTGCCATCATGTCTTCGCTCATCAGCATCCAAAATCCGCGGGTGCGGAAAATGCGTGTTCTTTCACGGCCAGGGCTTCGACGCGGCTAGCGTCGAGGTGCTTCCAGTATTCGGTCCGGTCGGTCACTTGCACAACCCAGCGCGCGAGCCAATACTCGAAATCTTCCAGGCGGCGGGTCTGTTCGTGGTATTCGGTGAAAAAAGCGTGATCGCGGCCGCAGTAGCCCTGGACGGGCGAAGGATGCGCGCCGCCGGGTTCGTGCACGACAGCAGCGACGAGGAAAGCGGGGATCAACGTGCGATTCGGATCGGAAGCGATCACGCTCGGCTCGACAATTTCTTCCGCCACCACAATCACTTTGCGTGCGGCACGCGCTCCATCCACTGCTACTCCCAAGCTGCCCCAGATGTGCGCGTTGCCCTGCGCGTCGGAGCGCTGCACATGCAGGATGGCGACGTCCGGACGCAGCGCGCGCACGGCTACCAATTTTTCTTCGCTGACCGGCGAGGAAAAGTCGCGTAGGTTGCGATTTTTCTTCAACAGATCGCTGCCGAGCGTCGCGTAAGTAGGCAGGAAGGGGACGCCGAGCGCTCCGGCATGCAGCGCGAGCGCCATCGTGAAATTCGAGTAATCCACGACTTCCAGGCGGCGCGGAATGCCGCGTTCCACCGCGCGACGGAAACAATAGCCTACGCCGGCGGACACATTGCCGACCCACGCTGACATCACGCGCGAAATGCAGCCGGCGCCGACGGGCTGGTCGAAGAGAATATCGGAGATCGGCCCGACGAGCGTGAGGTCGCGGCGGCTCTGGCGAATCAATTCGTGGCCTGCCGCGAACGGAATCATCTGCTCGAGCTGCGCGCCTAGAAGCACGATCGAGCCCGAAGGAACGTGGCGGGCGATGGCGTCACGCATGGTGAGCAATTTGGATTCGGCGGTCATTTTATGTTACCGCGTCCAGAAATGATTGGGATCGAGTTCGCGCATCACGCGCAATTCCGCGTCGCTTGGCGGCTCAGTTTCCATCAGCTCGTCGGCAACACGAAGCGTCCACCCAGTATTGGCGAACACTTCTTCGACGCTGATGCCGGGATGCACGGACGCAAGAAAGGCTTCGCCATCGTGGCCGAAGCGCAGCACGCCCAGCGTGGTGATGATTGACGACGGACCGGACGCGGGCGGCAGACCCTGCGCGCGGCGCCAGCCTTCACCGCTGCCGAATCCGGGCGACGTGACATGGCTCACGCGATCGCACAGACGCGCGCGATCGTGAGCGAGCAGCACCACGGTGCGGCGCGCAAGGCAGGCGATGTCGCAAGCTCCGCCGGAACCGGGCAGGCGCTGCATTTCTTTATTGCGATAGCCCCAGGTGGTATTCAGACTGCCGAAGCGATCTACTTCCGCGGCGCCGAGAAACCCTACGTCCACGCGGCCTTGTTGCAGCAGGCCCATGACGTCTAACATTGCGCCGCATTGCGTGGCACCGCGCAGATTCGGCGGGTCGCCCATCGTGTAGAGCAATTCGGTGGAAGGAGTTTCGCGGAGCACGCCATTTTCAAAGAGGCCCACCGCGCCCGGCGCGTGCGTGCGCCGCGCGACGAGGAGTGCCAGCATCGGCAGGCGCATGCCGACGAATACGAGTTCGCCATCGCCGATTTCACGCGCGGCGGCGGCTACCATCAGTTCGCCGAACGTGTAGCCACGCGCGGCGAGATTCGCTTCGGAACGAGCCATTACAATTGCGCCCTGTTCTTTCTTAGAAGGAGCCGCGGGCAGCAGGGATATTGTCCAATCAATTTTGGGCGAATGGCAGCCTAGTCCTCTGAAAGCGTTTGTGGCGCTCTGTGGAATTTCCGCTGCTGCGGCAGCGCCGAACGCGCCGCGGAAAATCGCCAGCCGGTCAGTCAGTCCGACGTCAATGTCAGCGTCAGTGCCCTTGAAAATTGGGTTTACGTTTCTCGAAAAATGCGTTCAAGCCTTCCATGCAATCATGCGATTCGAAGCAATGGCGCTGCAGGCGGATCTCTTCGTCGAGCGCAGCTTCGAGTTCCTTGCGCTGTTCCTCAATCATCCGATGTTTCACGTCACGTTGCGCAAGGCCCGCTCCGGTGGCGATGCTCTGAGCGAGCTTTTTGGTTTCAGCTTCCAACTGATCCGCGGGAACCACGCGGCTGACGATGCCGAGGCGCAAGGCGTCTTCCGCCGAAAGCATCTGGCCGGTGTAGAACAATTCCGCCGCGCGGGTGGGTCCGACGATGCGCGGCAGGAAGTATGTACCGCCGAAATCGGGGAACAGGCCGATCTGCACGAAGGATTCCGCGAAACGCGCCTGATCGGAAGCGATGCGAATATCGGCTGCGAGAGCCAGGTTCATGCCGCCTCCGGCAGCGGGGCCATTCACCGAAGCGATCACAACTTTCGGCATGGTAGCGATGGCAATGGAGATCTCTTTGCCAGCCGTCACCAGCGCCTCCACTTCGTCCGTCGCTTTGCGTTGGCGCGCATCACGAAGCAGTTCCAGGTCCCCGCCGGCACAGAAGGCGCGGCCTGCACCGGTCAGAACGACGCAGTGGACGGCCCTGTCGCCTTGCGCGCGCAGTAACGCGTGCACCAAATCATGGGCCAGCTGCAGGTTCAACGCGTTCAGCTTGTCCGGGCGATTCAGGCGAATGATGGTTACCGCTCCCGCGCGTTCTTCGAGTACGAGCGGAGCGGCAGCGGGCTGTGAAGTGGTTGCCATACTTTGCGGCCTCCCTAATCCTTTAGAGCCTTTAGCAGCGCCGCAAGTTTCTTGAAATAGCGGGTTTTCACTCCGCGCTCGGTGCCGGCGTTCAGGCCGCTGGTGGAGGGCAGCACGAACACCTGCGCGCCATAGAGCTTTTCTTTTTGCAGGCCGAGCTTGCAGGGGCGGCCGGTGAATTTTTCGTACACCATTTTGCCATTGAAGGCCACGACGCGAGGCTTCAGGTCTTCCAGTTTTTGCGCGAGCAGGACGCGGCCCTCCGCGAATTCCTGCCGCTCGATTTCTTCCACGCCGCGGGTGGGACGCTTGACCAGATCGGTCATGCCGATGCCGAATTCCAGGATGCGGCGATCGTCCTCGTAACTGATTGGCTCGGGAATCACGCCGGATTCGTACATAATCGGCCAGAATTGATTGCCGCGACCAGCGTAGTAGTGGCCGACGCGCGCGGAACGGTCGCCGGGATTGGCGCCGACAAGAATCATTTTCATACCCTTGCGAAGATAATCCGGCAGTGTACGCATTCAGTCCCTTTGAATTGCCGCCCGCGCCTTGCTGCTTGGTAACTTAATGGAGCGATTATCCGCTAGCCCTTGCCCAATCCGCAAGCTTGGCGCGACGAGTGTTGCTTGGTTTGGACCCTGGGCAATGTGGATTTGGGTGAAGGCAAGCAGATTTTCGCAACGCTAAATGATTGAAATTTGGGGATTTGCGTGCCACGTGACCCGGCGGCTGCACGGCAGAGCGCTGATTTATGCTACTCTGATGCAGAGCTAACATGAGCGCTTCGAAATTGAATCCGCTGCAACCGCGCACGCCGCTGCCATCGCAGGTGGTGAAGGACGACGAAGGCGCGCTCGTCGCCGCAGCCAAAGCCGGCGACATTGACGCGTTTGAGACGCTGGTGGGCCGCTACGAACGCAAAATCTTCCGCCTGGCGCAAAACATCACGCAGAACAAGGAAGACGCCGAAGACGTGATGCAGGAAGCGTTCCTGAAGTCCTACCAGCATCTGAGCGAGTTTCAGGGAAATTCGCGGTTTTACACCTGGCTGGTGCGGATCGCCGTGAACCAGGCGCTGATGAAGCTGCGCAAGCGCCGGCCGAACCAGGTGTCGCTGGACGAAGAAGTGGACACCGGCGAAGATACCATTCCGCGGGAGGTGGAGGACTGGGGTCCTTCGCCTGAGGAACGCTACAAACAGGCCGAACTGGGACAAATTTTGACCAGCACAATTGCGGAACTTGAGCCTCCTTTCCGAATCGTTTTTCAACTTCGCGACATCGAAGAACTGTCAACCGAGGAGACGGCGGAAGCGCTAGGACTCTCGATTCCGGCAGTGAAGTCGCGGCTGCTGCGCGCGCGCTTGAAGCTGCGCCAGAAATTGAACCGTTATTTTAGACAGGGTGAGAATTCGTGAATTGCAAGAGCATCGTGAAAGAGATTTCGAACTACCTGGAAGAGGCGATGGAGCCATCGCTGAAATCGTCCATCGAAAAGCATTTAGAAAATTGCGAGGATTGCCGGGTGGTGGTGGACACTACCAGGCAAACCATTCAGATCTTCTGCAACTCCGAGCCCGCGCCTTTGCCGGAAGATACGCGTGTGCGGCTGCGCGACGCGCTTTTCAAGCATTTGAATAAACTGCGCACCGGGCCGCGGGCTTAGACGCCGCGCGCTTCGGCTGAGCGAGCGTCTTTTTCCCACAGCGGTACCTGCCGTCCCATTCCTCGTTCTCGCGCTATTTCGTAAATCCTGCCTGCAACGACGATGTCTTCAACCGCGATCCCATTGGATTTGAAGAGCGTGATCTGTTCGGGATTGCTACGTCCGGGAGCTTTTCCGGCTACGATTTCGGCTAGTTCAGTGACGTTGTCCCAGCGGCGCTTGTCGTCGCCATACATTTGAATCAAGTCGCCCGCCTCGATCTTGGATTGCTCGCGGGAATCGGCGACGATGATGTCACAGCGGCGGACGGCTGTGCCGTCGAGTTCGTGCTTCTGGGGGAAATTGGCGCCGATAGCGTTGATGTGCATTCCGGAGGTGAGCCAGCTGCCGTCCAGAACCGGCTCGATGGAAGTGGTGGAAGTGACCACGATATCGGCACCGCGAACTGCTTCTTGCGCGGAGGCCACGGCGACGACCGGGAAGCCTAGCTGCGCAGTCATTTCTTTTGCGAAGCGTTCGCGATGCTCTGGGGTACGGCTGAAGGCGCGAACTCCGGCGATGCTGCGCACCAGCGCGAGCGCCTGCAGCTGCGTCCGCGACTGCAATCCCGTGCCGATGATTCCAATCTTGCGGGCGTCTGCGCGCGCCAGGAGACGAGTGGCCAGCCCGCTGGCCGCGCCGGTGCGGATTTGCCCGAGGTTGTCTGCTTCGATAAGCGCGAGCAGTTCCCCAGTGTCCATTTGGAATAGCGGCACCAGGAAACGTAGTCCCGCTTTCGCGCTGGTGTAAATCTTCATGCCCATGTAATTGCCGGTGCTATCGGCCGCGGCCATGTAATGCAGATAACTTTTGCCGGGTACGTGCAGGCGCTGGCGGGAATGCAGCAGCGCGGAACCGTCGGCGAGGCGGCGAAAAGAATCTTCGACGGCTGCGAGCGCCATGGGCATCGTGAGGATCTGCTGCACGTCCGCTTCAGAAAGCAATAGAGCCATGAGACACACCTCGTAATTTCGGACTGCAATCATAGCGCGTCGAAGGGGAATGTCAGAAGGTGATGCGGTAGCGCAGGACGCGCGATTCCGGCGCGTCGAGGACCAGCAATTCTCCGTGCGGGCTGACGGCTAGCGCCGGAGCTTTGCGAGAGGCTTGGCCGAGTTCGGGAGCGAGGTCTATGTCCGCTCTTGAGGCGCCGTCGCCGGTGCCGGCGATGTGCAGCATGCGCCCGTCGGAATCCATAACGAAAACGCAATTGTTCCAGACCGCGAAACCTGCGCCGGGACTCCAGGTGGCGCCCGTAGCGCCAGGGGTGATCTCTGAAATCAGGCGGCCTTCGCGCGTGAGCTTCATGATGCCGCCCGAGGGCGTTCCAAGGTACAGAAAATTATCGGGACCTTCGACAAGCGGGCCGAAGGGGTGCGTCCCCGGGAAAGTTTCGCGCGGCTCCCAGGTTTGCACCAGACGCAAGCGCGACGTGTAGCTGAAGACTTTCGCGGCATGCGGGTCAAGCACGTGGATCGTGCCGTCATCGCCGACGGCCGCGCTGAGCGCGTTACCAGCGAGCGGGCGCGTGCGCAGGCGCAGTTCGCGGTAGCGATCGCCGTTGGGCATGAAAATGAAGACGCTGTTGCGCACGGGATCTGTGACATAAAGAGCGCCGCCGCGGTCCACAGCGACCGATTGCGGATGATTCAAGCCATCTTCCTGGAACGAGAGCAGCGGCTTCCCTTCCGGAGCAAATTTCGAAATGAAGGCGCTGCCGGAATCCACGATGAATATGTCACCCAGGGAATTCGTGGCGATGCCCGATGGCTGCTGCAATTGGCCTGGCCCGTCGCCCGCGCTTCCCCACTGGCCGATGAAGTGCAGGGCGGGCACCACGGGATTCTGCGGCGGAGGCACCGGCTGGGAAGTGGCTTGCGAGCAGCCGGAGAGCGCCACGGAAAAATATAGAAGCAACGCTGCGCCGAAAGTCGCCGTGCGATTCGCCATGCAACAAATTTAGCGCACTCGGCGGCGGGCGCGGCTGCAAATGATGGCGAATGAAACGCGGTGATTAATGGGTGCGCTTGCGCGGTTTCGCAGCGTTGCCATCTTTCACCCGGCGCACGATGGTCTGATGCATCTGGTAGGCGCGGCGATCCGGCGCCCCGTTGCTGTAATCCAGAAAGGTAAACGTGAGGTCGGCTTCAGGGCCCGCCGTCTGCGATTTTAGAATGGGAAATTTGCCGCACACATTGCTTTCAACGAACGCGGTTTCGTAGCGCTCCTTCTGCTTGCCCCAGGTGTACACGCGCAGTGCAGTGAAATCGCAGGGCTGGCCCTCGGGTCCATGCGTGCCGAGGAGCAGATATTGCGCCATGGGTTTTCCGGCGGTGGATGCGACGCGATTCAACTCGGTCCAGGCCACGATACGCATCCCGGCGGAAGTGGCGTAATCCGGCAGAGGCGGCGGAACATCGAGTTCGACGAAGCGGCCGAGAAGCCATCCGGCCAGGATGGTTTGGTCGCTCATATGGGCGCGAACGAGCCACCAGTCTTCCTTTTTCGGCTCGGGCTTGGTGTCCGGATTGGCGTCGGGCTTGCCTTTGGATGTGCGGTCTTTGGATTTCCGGTCGGTGGATTTGGGGTCGGTGGATTTGCGATCGTCTGGCGCGGGCGCTTCGTCCGCGGATTCCGATCCGGAGTTGGAAATGGAGGCGGCTACGACTAACTCCGGCTGGCGCGCCATCATGTCCAGGGGAGTATCTTTATTCAACTGCCGGACGCGCGGCGAATCGCGCCCCGGTTCAATATGCAGATTGCTGAGAACCCTGGTGTGACCGCGCGCCACCACAGGCATCGTGGCCGACTTTGCTTCCAAGTCTTTCAGCGTCTCCCACAGATCCGCGGACAGCAAATCGTTTTGCTCGATCCATCCGACGATTCCGGCGGCGGTGCGGACTTTGACCTGATTTTGAAATCTCTGCAGAACTTCGAGGCGATCTCCGAAACTGACGGTGGTGACGGCTTCGCGGACCTGCGCCGAAGTGCTGTAGAGAGTGACGGTGCGGCTGCCGGCATACGCGGTTTCCAGCGGCGGCGCGGAATGATGGAAGCGAACATAAAGCGCCACCACCAGAACCAGCAGCAGCGCAGAGCCCAACAGCACTTTCCGAATCACGGACACTCTCCGAAGGTATTTGGCACCGCGCGCAACGCGCTAAGGTATTCGGCTGCCATTTTTATGCGCGCGGATCGTGACATTGTCTGAAACAGGTAATTGAAGATTCTACACTAATCACCCTGCGCGGCCCTGCAAGCCGTCTGGAGAAAGTTTCCATACGCCGGGCCGGGGGTGTTTTTCTGTTCTGGTACAATGCGGAACACGCGGCGAGAGCTATCGCACGGCGGCCGCGGGAGGAATGGAATGCAGAGTCTGGAAAAATTGAAGCCGCTGGCCCTTTTGCTGCTGCGCTTGGGATTGGGAATTATTCTGGTGTGTCACGGCTATCCGAAGCTGTTTACGCACACGCACGAAACCATGCAGGGCTTCGAGCACATGGGATTCCCCGGTTATTTCGTGTATATAGCCGGGGTGGTGGAGTTTTTCGGCGGCTGCCTGCTGATCGTGGGGTTGTTCACGCGGATTGCGGGATTACTGGTGGCGGGGGAAATGGCGGTGGCGCTGGTGAAGGTGCACGGATTGATTTCGAACCCGGCAAGAGTGGATAACTATCAATTTCCGCTGGCAGTGGCGGTGGGTGCGTTTGCGCTGGCAGCGCTGGGCGCGGGATTGATATCCATTGACCAGGCTATTTATGGCGAGCGGCGCGGATCTTTTTCGCGCAGAGCAAAGGGTAAAGAGCGCGATTGATTGCAGAAGCGCGGCGCACTTGACGCGCGACGCGGTCGGGAACACTTTCCGAAAACTTCTACTTCTAGGCCGTCTGGGCGGAGCCGTGTCCGGGCGCGGAAGGCGCGGCGGGTTGCGCCGCCACTTCCACCGGTATTGGCGGAGGCGCTTGCGGGATCACCAGCCAGGCGACGAAGTATCCCAGCACGGCTGGAATCAGCGGAAACGGGAAAAGAATCAGTACCACCCAGATCAGGCGTACGATGGTGGAATCTACGTCGAGATATTCGGCGATGCCGCCGCAGACGCCGCCTAGTTTGCAATCGGTCGAAGAGCGCATCAGGCGCTTCTGGGGACGCGGTGCGGCGCTGGGCGCGCTGTTCTGCCTTGCCCCGCAGTAGTAACAGAAATTCGAATATTCAGCGATTTCCTTGTGACATTGCAGGCAATTCATAGGTTCATCCCCCCGAGCGGTTCGTGCCGGAGTTTCACCCGCCTACTTTAGTATACGAACGGAGCGAATGAAAGGTTTCATGGGTCCGGCCGCGGCTGCCGGCCGACCAGGCTAATAGGCCATCAGGTCGCGGATGGCGCGAGCGATATCCTCGGTTTGCGGCAGAATCGCGTCTTCGAGCCTGGGCTGATAGGCGACGAACGTGTCCGTGGCGGCTACGCGACGGACCGGAGCGGCGAGCTCGTCGAATAATTCGTCGGCAATGCGCGCGGCGATTTCCGCGCCATAACCCCATGAGCGCGTGTCTTCATACGCCACCAGAACGCGATTGGTCTTGCGGACAGTTGCAGCGATGGCTTCCCAGTCGTAGGGGCTGAGCGTACGCAGATCCAGAATTTCGGCGGAGATACCGTTGCGGGCCAGTTCCGCGGCAGCCACTTCCGCGCGATGCACTACGGCACCGTAGGTGATTACGCTGACGTCCGTGCCTTCGCGCACCATGCGCGCTTTGCCGAAGGGAATGGTGAAATCCGGTCCGGGATATTCCGAGCGATTGTAGGGCTGGCGGTAGAGATGCTTGTGCTCGAGGAACAGCACGGGATCGTCGGAGCGGATCGCGGTGCGCAGCAGACCACAGACATCCAGCGCGGTGGAAGGCATCACCACGCGCAGGCCGGGGATGTGTGTGAAGGTAACTTCGCCGCACTGGCTGTGGTAAATCGCGCCGCCAGTTAGATAGCCGCCAATCGCGACGCGAATCACCACGGGCGATTTGAAATGTCCGGCAGAACGCCAGCGAATCGTTGCCATTTCGTTGCGCAGCTGCATCATGGCTGGCCAGATGTAATCGAAGAATTGAATTTCGGGGACTGGCTTCAGTCCGCGAATGGCCATGCCGATGGAACGGCCGACGATATTCGCTTCGGCCAGCGGTGAATTGAAAACGCGCTGCGCGCCGAATTTGCGCTGCAGGCCCGCCGTGGCTTTGAAGACTCCGCCCTTCCCTTTCACGCTGGCCAGGCTTTCTTCGCGGCTGCAATCGGCCACGTCTTCGCCGAAGACAACGATGCGCTCGTCGCGCTTCATCTCGTCAAGCAGCGTGACGGAAACCATTTCGACCATCGTTTTCGGATGGCCTTCTTTTTTCGGCGTGGTTTCGAAATCGCGGGAGGTGGGATCCACGTCGGGCGAGTAAACCCACTTGTAAATCGAATCCGGCGAGGGAAGTTCGGCGGCCAGGGCGCGATCGGTGGTTTCGATGATTTCGCGATCCACTTCCGCTTCCAGAGCTTCGATTTCGCTTTCTTCCAGGATGCCTTCGCGCACCAGGAACAACGCAAATTTGGGAAGCGGATCGCGCTGCGCTTCGGCGGAGCGTTCGGATTCGCTCTTGTAGAGCTTTTCGTCGTCGGACAGCGAATGTGAATAAGGGCGGATGACGTGCGCGTGGACCAGCGCCGGGCCTTTGCGGGCGCGGCAATGTTCGGCGGCGCGGCGCAGCGCGGCATAACTTTCCAGCGGCTCCGTCCCGTCACATTCCTCAACGTAGAGATTCGGATAATTCCGCACCAGCTTGGAGATGCTGCCGCCCGGAGTCTGCACTTCCACCGGCACGGAAATGGCGTAGCCGTTGTCTTCGATCAGATAGAGAACGGGCAGGCGCTTGGTGCTGGCGGTGTTCAGCGATTCGTAAAATTCACCTTCGCTGGTGGTGCCGTCGCCGGCTGAAACGTAAGTGATCTCGTCGTGATGGAAGGAGACGGTCGCGCCGGTGGGAGCTTTGCGCGCTTGATCAAATGCCTTGGGAAATTTTTCGAAATAAGCAGAACATTCCGCCGCGCCGATGGCCTGCAGGAATTGCGTGCCGGTGGGCGAAGACCGGGTGACGACATTTAGATCGCGATTGCCCCAGTGCGATGGCATTTGACGTCCGCCAGATGCGGGATCGGCTTTCGCGCCCACTCCCTGCAGCAGCATTTCGTAGGGCGTGACGCCGAGCATGAGCATCAAGGCGCGATCGCGATAGTGCGGGAAAAACCAATCGTAGGCGGGCTTCAGGACCAGCCCGGCAGCGGTGAGGACAGCTTCATGGCCTGCGCCGCTAATCTGGAAGAACAGGCGGTTCTGGCGTTTCAGCTGGATCTCGCGATCGTCGAGCCGCCGAGACAAAAACATGGTGCGATAGACGCGGATCAGCGTTTCGCGGTCGAGGCCTTGGTATTTAGCCGGGTCGAAGTTCGCTGTTTTCGCTCTGATCTGGGTCGGCATCGGGCACTCTCGCCTTAGAGGTTTGCCGCGGGAATTAGGTACACGCCATTATAGCGAAATGCGCGGCGCGAAGAAAAAAAACGCGCGCCGCAATCGCCCTGGGATTACTGGAAAAATAGACAGGCATCATGTGGCCGTTAGGACAGGGAGTCAAAGAGTTCCGCGGCCTCGGCGAATCCCGGTTGGCCTTGGCGGATGATTTCCGCTTTCGCGGATTTGAACGGCTCTTCCGTTGGGATACGATCGAGCCAGCGCTGGTGCGAGAGCTTTTCGTGGTCGGAGAAATCGAGGCGGACCAGAACGCGGACGTTGGCGCTGGGTTCGGCGGCGTCGGACTTTGCCGCGGACTTCTTTTTGGGCGCGGAGGACTTCTTGGCGTCCGTTCCGGACTCAGACGAATCCTCGGCAACTTCGCGCTCGAATTTCAGGAGCATTTTCTTGCCCAGGCGGAAACCTTGCGTCCAGCCTTCTACTTTGTGGCGTGCTTGCTGCGCTACTTCTTCGTTGGTGCCGAAATCGAAAATCAGGAAGTCGTGGGCCATGGCTCATGTATAACAAAATTTGGTGGGGGATGGCTAGGGGTGGGCGGTAGCCGGTGGTGTGCGGAAAGGCAACGACAACCTCAGAGGCGCCACAGATGAACGCAGACGAACACGGACAAAAACAAAAAAATAGAAATCACGGGGCAAGACTGTTGTTGCGCGGGCCGATGCCGCGTGGTAGCCTGAGCGAATAAAAGGCGAAAGCTGGCGGACGGGCGGGAGCTTGGCAATTTCGTGGGGAGGTGGTGATGGCTGGGTCGCAACACGGGTTGGCGGGAGGCCTGACGAGAGGGCTGGCGGTGCGGGCCAGCACGACCCTGGAGACGGTGCAGGAGGCGCTGGGGGCGCTGGTCGCGCGTTTCCGCACCGATGAGGTGCTGACGGCGGTACGGCACATCCCGGCGCGCGAGGCGCAGTTCCGCGCCATGCCGGCGTGGGTCCGGCCCGAGCTGACAGCGGCTTATCACGCCAAGGGGATCGAAACGCTTTACACGCATCAAGCGGCGGCTGCGGAGCTGGCGCACGCGGGCAAGAATTTCGTAGTGGTGACGCCGACGGCTTCGGGCAAGACGCTTTGCTACAACCTGCCGGTGCTGAATGCGGTCCTGGAAAATGCGGACACTCGAGCGCTGTACCTCTTGCCCACCAAAGCACTGGCGCAGGATCAACTGGCGGAGCTGCACGATCTGGCGAAGCGGCTGGATGATTGTTTTGGCGTGTTCACGTATGACGGCGATACGCCGAGCGACGCGCGCCGTGCGATACGCGAGCGCGGGCATGTGATCCTGACGAATCCGGACATGCTGCACACGGGAATTTTGCCGCACCACACCAAGTGGACGCGGGTATTCGAGAATTTGCGCTACATCGTGCTGGATGAATTGCACACCTACCGCGGAGTGTTCGGCAGCCATCTGGCGAACGTGCTGCGGCGCCTTGCGCGCATTGCGGAATTTTACGGCTCGAAGCCGCAATTCATTTGCTGCTCGGCGACGATTGCGAATCCGGGGGAGCTCGCGGCGCAATTGATCGCGGAGCCGGTACAGGTAGTGGAGGAAAACGGCGCGCCCGCGGCGGAGAAGGTCTTCGTTTTTTACAATCCGCCGATAGTGAATCGCAACCTGGGAATTCGCCGCAGCTATTTGAATGAGACGACGCGCGTGGCGAGAGAACTGCTCGCGCGCAAACTGCAAACCATCGTATTTGCGAATAGCCGGCTGCACACGGAGGTGCTGCTGACAAATTTGCAGCAGGCGAACCGTCCGAGTCCGGGGGAGGCCGAGCCCATCCGCGGGTATCGCGGAGGATACTTGCCCGGAGAGCGCCGCGAAATTGAGCGCGGCTTACGCGACGGGCGGATTCGCGGCGTCGTTGCGACCAGCGCGCTAGAATTGGGGATTGATATCGGATCGCTGGACGCGAGCGTGATGGCGGGCTATGCCGGTTCGATCGCTTCCACATGGCAGCGTGCGGGCCGCGCCGGGCGGCGAAGCGGCACATCTTGCGCGGTGATGGTGGCGTCTTCTGCGCCGCTGGATCAGTTCATCGTGCAGCATCCGGATTATTTTTTCGGGCGCTCGCCGGAGCATGCGTACGTCCAGCCGGACAATCTGGAAATATTGGTGAACCATTTGAAGTGTGCCGCGTTCGAACTGCCGCTCGGGCCTGAGGAACACTTCGGCGACGTGGATTTGTCCGGCCTTTGCGAGCGGATGACCGACGCGGGGTTTCTGCATCGCAGCGGCGCCAATTGGCACTGGGTGCAAGAAGCTTATCCGGCCGATACGGTGAGCTTGCGTTCGGTGACGTCTGACAATTTCGTGATTATTGATACCACGGGCGGAACGAACGCGGAAGGAGACGGCGAGCCCGAAGTGATTGGCGAAGTGGATTTTTCTTCGGCGCTCACGACGGTGCATCCCAAGGCAATTTATCTGCACCAGGGCCAGCAATATCACGTGGAGCGGTTGGATTTCGAGCAGCGCAAGGCTTACGTGAAAAGCGTCAACGTGGACTACTACACGGATGCCATTCGCTACACGCAAGTGCGCGTGCTGGAAATTGCGGAAGAAGAGCAAATCGCGGGTCCGGCGGCGCGGGCGCACGGCGATGTGCTGGTGCGGTCGCAAGTGGTGGGATTCAAGAAGATCAAATTTTTTACCAATGAAAATGTCGGCGCGGGCAAGCTGGAGCTGCCGGAAAACGAGATGCACACGACGGCGTTCTGGATCACGCTAGAACGCAAGTTGCTCGCTGAGCTGCCCTATGCGTTGTCTGCTCGGCAGAACGGAATTTTGGGTTTGCTCTACGCGATGGCTTCGATGGCTACTTTGCTACTGATGTGCGATGGGCGGGACCTGGGCACCGCGGTGGGTGAGCGGCCGGCTAGTCCGGGGATCGAGACCGAGTGGCAGGAATTTTCAGCGTCCCTTGCGAATCCGGCGGAGATGAAAGAGTTCTTCGAGCCGAATTTGTATTTGTACGATGCGTATCCGGGTGGGATTGGGTTCAGCGAGCCATTGTTTCGCGTGCACGACATTTTGTTGCGGCGGACGCGGGAGTTGATTGTTGGGTGCCCGTGCGAGAATGGTTGCCCGTCTTGCGTGGGCCCTGCGGGGGAAAAATGCGAGAAGACGAAAGAAGCGGCGCTCGCGATTCTGGATCGGTTGTGCACGTGAAGATAATTTCGAAATCGTTCACCGCAGAGACGCAGAGGACGCAGAGAAAGGCAAAAGATTTGACACAGAGAACACAGAGAAAAACCGGAGAACACAGAGTGAACCGGGAGGCTGATCAGGCGTGAGCGTGCGGGATCGAGTTGCGTCGTTGGCGGCGCTTAAGCCGGCGAGGAAATTCGGTGTTGCGCCGGAAGCCGCCGCGAACCGCGTGCGCGGATTTTCGCCTGCGCTTCCCGATGGCGCGGAACGGCTGGCTGAAATGCTGCAGGCGAAAGCGCTGAGCAACCAGTTCGGCGAACATCTCACGGTGCGCAAATGGTTTTCGGAGGCGATTGGATGCACGCCGCCGGAAGGCTCGGTGAACACGGAGGCACTGCGGCTGCTCGCCCCCGGAGCTTGCGCAGAGGCGAGCGACCCGCGGCAATGGCTATTTTTGGACACGGAAACGACGGGGCTGATGGGCGGGACGGGGACTTACCCGTTCATGGTGGGAATCGCGTGGTGGGATGCGGTCGGACTGGAAGTAGAGCAATTCTTCATGCGCGAACTCAGCGAAGAGCATGCCTTGCTGCTGACGCTGGCGGAGCGCATGGCCGAGCGCCCGGTGCTGGTGACGTTCAATGGGAAGTCGTTTGACTGGCCGCTGCTGGAAACGCGTTATCGCATGACGCGAAAAATCCGGCCCGTGGCGCCGCGGGCGCATCTGGATTTTTTGCATCCGGCGCGAAATTTGTGGCGCGTGCGATTGGGATCGGTGCGCCTCGCGGAGCTGGAAAAACACGTGCTGGGATGGAATCGCGGCACGGACCTGATTTCGGAGATGATTCCGCAATTTTATTTCGATTATTTGCGCGGCGGGCCGCCCGAGCCGCTGCTGCAGATCTTTCTGCACAATCAAATGGACCTGCGCGGCTTGGCGGGCCTTGCCAGCCGTATCGTCGCGGTGCTGGCTGACCCGCAGGCCGACGGTAAGGACGGACTGGAGCTCTTCGGAGTTTCGCGCATTTGCGAACGGCGCGGCGAAATGGCGCGCGCTCGGAAGCATTACGCGCAATCGCTGGATGCCGTCCTGCCCGCGGAAACTGACCGGGCCGCGCGGCGATCACTCGCCCGCCTGGCGAAACGCGAAGGCGATTTGCCACTGGCGCTGAAACTGTGGGAAAGCATCGTCGGGAATTCGCGCGAAGGTCTGGAAGCCTACAAACAACTGGCGATTCACTATGAGCACCAGGCCAGAGAACCGCAGCGTGCAGCCGTCCTGGTGCGCAAGGCCCTGGGGGAGCTGCGCCCGTCAAACCGCAACGCCGGGCTAAGCGCAGCGTTGCTACGGCGTTACCGCAGCGATTTCGAGCGGCGGCTGCAGCGGCTGGACCGCCGGGCGCGTCCCGCCAAAACGGGCAGTGGAAGTCTGCTGGACGGCATTAAAGCAGAGTCGCGGGCTCGAGATTAGGAATCCAATAGCGAAGAATTGAACGCACCAGGGCAAAGGGAGTTCTCATGGCGCAAACGGATGGCGCTGCGGTAAGCATGGCGCGAAGCTCGGACGTGGAGGCCAAGGAAATGAGCGCGGTAAGCGATCCATACATTCGCGAACAACTTGAAAAACGGCGCAAGGAATTGAATGCGGTGCTCGCGTCGCCTGCGGCGGCGGCACCGGCAGCGTCGCTGCTGGCACTTCTGGGCGAAGTGGATTCCGCGCTTCACCGGATGGACGACGGGACATACGGAATTTGCACCGAGTGCCATGACAGCGTGGAAAAAGACCGGCTGCTGGCCGATCCGCTGGTGCGGCTGTGTCTGGATCATCTGACCAGCGATGAACAGCGCGCCCTAGAACGCGATCTGGAGCTGGCTTCACGCGTGCAGCGCGGCCTGCTGCCGCGGACGGATCTGCGGCACGGAGATTGGCTCGTCCACTATCAGTACAAGCCCGCGGGAATGGTGAGCGGCGATTATTGCGATTTAATTCCCCCGGCGGCCGCGG
>Ga0209274_10000319_pt1 | contig 32656 bp, 50 predicted proteins | sample HubBroMetageREF1_FD_188343 | JGI IMG/M metagenome (GOLD analysis project Ga0209274, IMG submission 188343) | Reference soil microbial communities from the Hubbard Brook experimental Forest, New Hampshire, USA - Hubbard Brook CCASE Soil... | ecosystem: Environmental > Terrestrial > Soil >...
AAGGTACTGTAAATAATAGAGTCTGTCCCGTTGATGTGCCAACAATTCCAGTTTTCGTAAATTGTTGTATGTTTGCTCCAGATCCTGATCCAGCTGCTTGCCAGGTAGGTAATGCGCTCGCACCATTAGACGTAAGAACTTGACCTGATGCTCCTAAACCAGATACATTTTGAAATGTTCCTGTTGCAGTAGTTCCTGCGCATAATACAGAATAGGCTGTAAATGTAGTGTTTCCAGTTCCTCCATCACCAACTGTAAATGGTAATGGCGCATTAATCGCATTATTCGAACTCATTGTTTAAGCTCCTTTTAAACGTATGTTGGATTACCTTGAACGCTTATAACTTCAAATGTTGTATTGGCAACTGTTGTTAATAAATGAACGCAATCATATTGATTAGCTGAAGATAAATTTCCGGTAGTCGTGGTCGTTGATACATTACCAAATTGTATATTTTGTCCAGAATTATAAACAATACTCCACCCGCCAGCGCCTAATCCTGCTACTCTAAAAGTTGTCCCTGCCGCCGCTGTTGCAGGCAATGTATAAGTAATTAAAGTTGAATTATTTGAAAAATAGCCATTATTTGTGGCCATTGTTTGTGATGTTGCTGTACCAAGATTATTCCAGACAAAAGCATTAATCGGATTATTATTAATATAATAACCACCAGAAACATTAATAGTTCCTGTTCCTTCATCTGTATTTGAAGTAGTTCCCCAAACAATTCCCCCAGAAGTTCCTATGAAACCTCTTTCAACATTACCTGTGTATAGTTGTAATGGAATATTATTAGCAGTTCCAACATATGCGGATATACCACCAGTTACGCTAAGTTGTAATATTCCACCCCCAGCATTTGAGGTCAGAGTAACAACAGGAACCGATGCACCACCTACACTAATAGATGTTGGAGTTTGAATTGCTCCAGTTAATCCAGTTAAAGAAGTGATATCAGAATTAGCGCCTGATGCAGCGGCACCTAAATTTGTTCTTGCCCCTGATGGTGTTGTTGCGCCTGTCCCACCACCAGCAACTACTACTGTTCCGAATACTGGTTGAGAAGAAGAACCCTGAGAAATAACTGCAACTCCAGAAGTAGCTGATGGAGCAACATTATTAAGTAAATTATTTGCGCCACCAGTTTGTATATTATATTGCGTTATTGTTTGATCGCATGCATTTATATTAGTAGCCATTAGTTAAGTCCATTTTATTTAAGTGACAGTTAAATTTCCTACCAAAGATTCAGCTCTCCATACGGTAGATGCTCCAGAAGTAATACATACTAACCATATACAATCTCCTAAATTTGTAGATGCAACACTTCCTCCAGTTCCTACTGTTGATGAAGAAGATCCGACCAAAATTTGCTGATTAGCATTTTGAGCTATCGTCCATGATGTTTGTTTCCCCATTATCCTAATTTGATCCCCTAGAGAAGCCGTAGCAGGCAATGTATAAGTGACCCCTCCTGAATTATCAGTTATATAACCAGTTTGGACTGCTAAACTTTGTGTGGAAGATGTTGCATCAACCCATGCAAATGAACCACCAGTTGATGAGATTGTAATGCTATTCGCACCATTAGAAATTATAACGCCAGTTCCTGCTGTTAAGGTGGCAGCTGCTGGAGCTCCACTGCCAGAACCGATTATAAGCTGCCCATTTGATGAAAGCGCAGTAATAACTGGAGTGCCAGTTGTACCAGTTGTTAATACACCATTATCAGCCGTTGCTAATGCAGACATTACATTTGCAGAGCTTGCATATAAAAGTGTGTTTATTGCATTAGTTGCCGGATAAGTACTTGTGCTCCAACTAGGCGCAGAACTTGCTCCAGATAATAAAATTTGGTCTGCTGTAGCTGTAGTTGGTAATGGAAGCGTCGCATTAAATTGCGTATTCACACCCGATCTCAATCCTACAACAATATCTCCTGTTACTTGAGCGCCACCGCTTGCAAATTGACTAAATTTAACATCTGCCATAGTTCTATCCTTTTAACTAAAAACTAAATTAATATTAATGTTCTACGTAGAACATCTATTCCGTAATCATAAAATCACTCGTTACTTCTGTAATAATATAATCGCCCGTCTCAGTAATAATAAGAGATTCTGTGGGAGGGGGCGGTGAAATATTCATAGAATTATTATTATAAATAAGACTATTTAAAAGTGGATGAACTAATAACCAACTACTATAAGGCGTTGGGTAAGGCATAACAAGTTACTCCGACATAGGGATTATCTGGTGATATCATATTAATAACATCACCACCATTAACATATCTAACCTGTGGATTTAATTCAGAAGTAACAGTACCTATTGTTCCTCCAAATACAGCCGCTGTCCCGTTTACACAAACAAATACACGAGTACCTGGATCGATTGAAAAAGCAATTTCCCAATTTTGAAAATTGGAAGGAACCGTAAAACTTTGGCCAGCACTTGCTGTTAATTTAACGCCAAATCTATCATAAGCAAAAGGAGGACCGTAAGCAGGTGATCCTGCAAGATCTCGATACATATTAAATTTAGTTGTTTGTATTGGATCGACATTAGCCATAATCATTTCCCTATAATTTTATGTAAATATTTTGATACGTAGTTGGTTGAATAATATTAAAAGGACTACCACCACCTGTTGAACCTATAAGTCCTGATTGATTTGCCGTAGTAGCTGCACCTTCCGTTTGTATTGTCGATGTTGGGCTACTTCCTGTCAAATTAACTAATGCTGTATGAGAATGTGCAGCCATTTCTGCAACAATAGGTGTATGAGATTCTTGCCCTAAATATTGACCTTGAACAGTCGTTTGACTCGTGATTGAAACTGTATTAGTTCCACTACCTGCAGTCGTTAAAGTTATTTCAGTTCCTGATAATGCATTTGCATTCGTAGTAGCTACCTGAATATGAGTAGAACTAATAACGATTGCATAATAAGTTGTAGCCGCAACTAATGGACTTGGAAGTGCACCTCCCACATTCGAAACCGTTACAGGAGTTCCTAGAAAAAATGATGAAGTATCATCCATAACTAAATCATTCGTTGAACGAGTAAATACTTTATTAACAATAGGTGTTCCATTTGGATTTGCTCCAGACATGATACGACCCAATGCTTTTGTTAATGCTATTGCATTATTAGCGGCATAATCAGCAGATGAACTAACGCCACGACTAGCCAAAGCGCCAGCAGAAGTATACAAAGGCGCATAAATATTACTTACATTGTTCCATATCAATTGAAATAAATTATAGGTATCACCATAAGCTCTAGTCGTCGCATTAGAACTCACATTGCCTATTGTCCCATCATTCATTGCGACCCAATTTGGGTCTGCAACAGGCCTCACACTAATTCTTATATCTCCAGTTCTAGGAACAAATACTTTTCCTGCTACTTGATCTTGAGGTTCATATACATATGCTACATTAGATTGATTACCTAATAAAACCTGAACATTATAAATATCTGTAGTATTAATAGCATTTAATTGAAGTCCAAAATAAAATGCTAAATAATCATCCCCATTTGAACCCAATGTTTTTCCCGATGTAGATGGGATTGTAGCAACTGCAGAATATTGAACAAATGAACTTGTTAATGTAAATGTTTGTACATTAAGATTAACATCAGCGCTTGGACTTCCGCCAGAACCAAAATGTTGTAAAAAATTAATCGATAAAGTATTTAAATTAATGCTTCTAGCAACGAATGATACCGTAACTGTTTGTCCTTCTAAACTATTAACACCTTGCGCAATAGGAGAAATAATATTTTTTGATGTTTCTCCGGAGGGAATATTCGAACAATTATAAGTTAGATAATAAAGAGGAGTTACAATTCCAGCCACTGGATTTGAACCCAATGAAAATTTATTGAATGTAACTGAATCTGTCGCGCTTGTATTATTCTTAGATAAATACCAATCAGGCTGGACTAATCCCTGAGATGCACTTGGAGCCAATACTGTAGTATCAGTTGATATTGAACCCGTTGTTCCAATATTAAATAAGAATGAACCATTCGTAATTAGATTATTAAAATCATCAATAGTTCCCGGAGTAATTTCTTGCTGTACACCAGGAGGGATTCCTTGTCTAGTGAATTGTAAATTTCCACCGGAATCAAATACTTGTATGAAATATAATTCTACATTCCCATTGGCATCAAATGGATAAAGATAAATTAAGAAATCATTCCCGCTTCCGTCTGTTGGAGTTCCGGCTGCACCTAAAGTAACAGTATTACCAATGTTGGTATAAGTATAATTAGGTGGAGAACCAGATTGTTCAAATACATCTTTAGGAACAGTTCTATTTAAATCTGAAAAGAAAACAATCGAACCATCAACTAATGGCAATCCAGTGGTTTTATTTACAAACACCATTTGTAATTCTGGACATAAGACATAATCTGGATTAGTTGCCATTATTTATTTCCTAATTGTTCCTGTAGTGCTTGAGATAATAAAGAACCAAAAGTTTTTTCAACGCCTACAACAGAAGCATTATTCATTAATCTAGAAAATTCTATTGCTTGACGTTTTTTATCTTCTATTTGAGCTATTCGATGTAATTTATCTTGGTATATTGGACTTGAAATAATATCAATACCTGCTTTATCCATTCTTCCAGATGATAATTTATGCATGAAATCAATTATATAATGGGATATTGAATGTTGTGGATCAAATTCAGTACCACCTGCTGTCCTAATAGCCGTTTGAGTTAAAGGATTTGATATATTTTTAAATGACTTTCTCATATCATCTAATGTTTGTTGTGCTTTAGATGCTTGCGTAGGATTATCTCTATCATAAAGTTTTGAACGTAAATTTTTATAACTTTTTTCATCTTCTAAAAATGATTTATAGAAATTTTGTCCGGTGGGCTCATTACGAATTGCATCTTCTAATTCTCTTCTAGTAATTTGTTTTTGAGATGCATATCTTGCTGCAGCATAATCAGGACTAGCTTTGTCAGCAAATTCTAATAATTTAGCTCTCTTTTCTGTTAAGTCTCTTATTTTATCCGTATCATTTTTAACTTTTGCTTGATTTAATTCACCATCTAACTTCACTTTTAATTCATCAATAAATTCTATGCTATTGAGAGGAACATTTTTTAATCTTTCATATTTAGAAGGCTCATCTAAAACTGATTTTACTAATCCACCACTACCTTTCTTTCTATTGCCTCCAAAATAAGGATCTTTTAATAATTCATTCATTTCTCTATCAGAAATTGAATCTTTAAATGATTTTTCATATAAAGGTGTTACAACTTCAGTCTGATAATTTTCTGGCGCTATTTCTCCAAATAACCTATCAAGGGATTGTTTTTGTTCTTGTTGTGTTTTTCCTTGTAATTCTCTTAATCGATATGCGCCTTTTCTAGTGAATCCTAATTGAGCTTCTGCTTGTTTAATAAATGGATCTGCACTTGAAGAACCAATAGAATATTGAGTTAATCCTAATCTTTGTGCTGCTTCTTCTGCTGCCTTTGCTTCTTCTGGATTAGCTATATTTGAAAATGTTTCTAATTGACGTTGAGTTGCTCCTGGCTTATATCCTAAATAACCACCACCTAATGCACCTATAGTAGCACCAGGAATTCCTGCAGCTTGATATCCTATAGCGCTTCCTAAACTTCCTCCTAATGCAGCACGAAGTTTTGGATAATTTGACAATGCACTTGCTGTTCCTCCGGTAATACCACCTAATGCAGCACCAGTTAATTGATCTTCAGGGGAAACTATAGCGCCTGCTGTAGCGCCTTTAGTAAAGGCATTATTTAATAATCTACCTATATATTCATTATAGGGAATAGATTGAGCAACTTTTTGAAGTCTTGGAATATTTTTTATGGCGTTAGCTAAATTTCCACCTATTCCTAATCCGCCTATCTCGCCCGCAATCTCTCCTAAATTTCTAGCTATTCCAGGTAATCCTTTTTGTTCTGATTCTAACTTATGAATCTTAGGAAGATTAATCCCTGGAATAAAATTGAGACCACTAATACCTATATCAGCTAATCCTATAGGTATATTAGCTAAACCTTGTCCTATACCAGCAAATAAATTCAATGGAATAGATGCTTGCTCTACAAAAGTTTTTCTTAATTTTTGTCCTATATTTTCTTCAGATTTTTCTTTAGGGATAGAAGATTGTTGAACTAAAGTTCCCCCAAATTTTGATAAATCATATTCATCTGGTTCAGATACTAATGCACCTCCAAATTTTGATAAATCATATTCGTCAGCCATTATCCTACCTTACTCATACCTTGAATTTTTAAAACTTCTGATAATTTATCTTCTGGAATATTCCAAACTCTTCCTTTTGGATCTCTTACTTGAATATTTTTCCCCTTATCTTGTGTTAATTCAGTCTGTTTTCCTTCTTCACCTCGATAAGATTTAACATTCTGTATCGCATTTCTATAAGTAGACATTTCTGATTCGAGTATCTTCTTGAAATTCAAAAATAATTCTTTAGCTAACTTAGGATTGTTGCTCCATGTGGATGGATTTGTTAACTTTTCAATCTTCTTTGCCATCGCAGGCTGAATAGAATCTCCATAGAATTGTCTAACTTGTTTTGCCAATAATTCAGAAGCATTCAATGAGTTTGCATATGAATCATATTCTTTACTTTCTTTACCAAAAGGCGCCAATGCATATTCTTCTATTAATCTTTTTGTAGTTCCGCCTGCGCCAGAATATCTAACCAAATCGTCTGGATTAATTGAATTCAAAGTTTTTTCAATGTTACTAGCAAACAAATTTCTTTTTTGTGCATCTGATGTAGAAGCTCCCTTTTGAATCTGTAATTGGTAAAAATCATATATTTGTTTTGAATCGAGTCCTTTTTTAGATGAAGGCAATGGAATAGAGTCTGGTTGATTAAGAACTTGTGATTCTTTATTTTCAGGCATAATAGATGGATCGATAATTCCATTATCATTATAATATTGTCTCAATTTCAATAATTGAGAAGATGTTAAAGGAGGAAGACTCTTATTTTTTTGATTTGATTCAGATATATTAAGATTTACCTCAGGAGTTCCTGTTTCAGCAGTTCTATTGGCTTCGGTAATTAATTTACCTGGAGTCGTCAATATTCTTTGAGGTAACGTCTGAGTTAAAGCTTGTTGATATGCCATACTCTGACGTTGAGCTTGTTGATCTAATTCCCATGCATTCTTAGCCTGTAAATATAAAGGATTATCATATCCAACGGCTTTTCCTATCGCATCTATTGCCTGAACCTGACCAGCTACCCCAGGTAATTGATATCCACCAGGAAGTTTAGAAAATGCTTCTGCTTGTTGAGCTTGGGCTTTTTTTAATGCTAACTCTGCTTCAGCCTGAGCCGGAGCATACTTAAGAGAAAGCATCGTCTTTAAAGCATTATTAATTCCGCTCGTATAAGGAGATGCTTGTTCTGGAGATAATATTGGGAAATTAATCAATGCCATAATTCACCTAAAATAAGTTACTTGCAACACCAGCAAGTCCACTAAATAAATTTCCCCATCCAGAACCATTAGCTTGATTTTGATTTGCTTGTCCTGCATAAGCCAATCCAGCCTGATTCTGAAGATTTTCAGCCAATAAATTAGCCAATGCATTTGAAGAAGTAAGTCCACCCTGATAAAGACCTTCATAACCTTGAAGCCCTTGTCCATATAATCCAAGAACTTTATTTAAATAATTATAATAATCTTGATTAGCTAAACCAGTTATTTGACCTGCTAATGCTTGTTGTTCTGCGGGACTTCCAACCATTCCTCCAGCAGCCGCAGCTTGATTCGCTGCTTTAGTTGCTTGATCAACACTAAATTGATACCCAGGAGATTTCTCGTATCCTTGGCCAAAATTAGAAAGTAATTGCTGAGGATTATTAATTAATTGTTTAAATTGTGATTGAAGTGTAGGAATAGAACTCGAGCCAGCATTAATATAAGGCTGATAATAAGGCTTAATTGTGCCTGGTATTTTTTCTAGATAAGGTTGAGCCGCTTCAGCAGGATTTTCATTACCAAAACCTAATAATTGCGCAAGACCTCCTGCTAATTGACCTCCAGGAATTGCATAATCTAAAAAACTAGCCATACTTTAAGTCCTTTTAAAAATATTTTTAAACCGGTGTGAGTGTTCCTACGTAATTGATTACTAAGAAATTTAAATTCTCCACCACACATACTAACGTAACACAATCTCCTTGACTTGTGGAAGATAAACTACCTCCTGTCCCTGTTGTTGTAAAAACATTTGTATATAAAATATTTTGATTAGCATTTTGAGATATCTTCCAACCACCACTTGAATATCCATAAACTGCCAATGTACTTCCAAATGGAATCACAGCAGGTAATGTCAATGTTGTAAGTGAAGAAGAAGTAGTCACGTAGTTTTGATCAAAATCCATTATGATACTTGTACCGCTAACAGAATTTAATCTTTGATAATTCTTTAATGCTTGATAAAGTTGGATTAAATTTTGCTTCTCACTATCAGTTAAATAACCATCTTTTTGAACGAATTGAATATTATCAAAAGGAGGAATTTGATTCATATTAAGCTGCCTCTGCCACAGGAGAGCCCTGGTAAACACTCAATTCACCACCTCCCAATACAAATCTTCCAAATCCCCATAATCGATATTGAAGTGTTATTTCATTGGTATATCCTAAACGCCAAAATACAATCCTATTTCTTCTATTACCTAATGAATTCAATTCATAGCTAACAATATTACCAAATATAACTCCCCCATCATAAGACACACTTAAATCAACTCTTGGCATATCAGAATCTGCTTCTTCACCTTCTTCTATCGTAAAAGTATGAGAATTTGCTATAAATGCAGAGTTATCTGGTAGCCTGAATGTCTTAGTTATTAATATCCTAGGAATCTCGTATATAACATTATTACCGTAATTATAATTAGTATACTTAGTACTAAATTCATATAAATTCCCATCAATATTGCTCACGAAATAATAAGTGTTATTAAAGAAGGCTACTTGTTTTGCAATGTGATAATTCATTTGTTCATTACAAAGTGTGCTGAATTTACCTGTATTAAAATCAAATGCATAAGTAAGATTATCGGTAGGAAAAGTGAGCTGATAGATTAAATGACCATCTTGTTTAAATAAGAAACCATATGAATCTTTTGGATTAGTCAATTGAGAGAATTTAAAATCTATTCCATCATTACTAACTCTTTTGATATCACCACCCGTGCTATACATGATAACTGGGCCAGAATTTTCATTAGCACCAAGCCAAACTATGAAACTATCAATCGCAGCAATTGTTGCAGAATTCAAAGTTCCATAATCAATGTTATAGCTTTGACTACGCTGATAAGGAAATGGAAAGTTTCCAGTATCATACCAAGCTTCAGTGACAGTATTTCCGATTACAAATAATAGATTTCCTTTTGCTGGGAATCTAACACATGCTACAACATTATCAGGCTTCGTTTGAAAGGTTCCCTGGTCTAATGGATTCCATAATAAACCATTATTAATATTAGATAAGAACCAGGCGTTTTGATCTAGTGCAGGCGCTATAAAATAACCATCTTGGAAATTAATATATCCTGGAACGAAGGATAGAGGACCATTCGGAGTCATATTATCTATTGTATTCATAGCAATAGAAAAAGTATTGGTCACATAATTATAGATATAAATATTCACTTCATCGCAAATGGCTATCTGATTAGCATCATTTTCATCGATTGTTACTTCTCCTGAAAACGTCGCAAGAGTTCCTACGGGAATGGGTATAAGCGATGGCGGGATGATAAAAAAAGTATCTCCTACTACTGAAAACATCACCCCTGCTTTCGAACTAGAAAATAATGCTCTTCCTACACCTAACCCCGGTGGTTGAATCTGTGAGACATTGGCATATCCTGCATAATCAACCATCCAATTATCAGACTGAATCATGTTCCAGCATTGTTCTACGCTTATCTTTGGATAACGACCAAAGACATTGGAGACAACAACTGGTAATGGAACTGATTGGACTATAGGAGAAGTTGGTCTCATGTAAACAATGACCTCATCTCAAAATCAGGGATAAAATAACCTCCCCAAATCACATCATGCGCTATACTTTGTTGGTTTTCTTTAGTAAACCCATCTACGAAACTTTTTTGATTTTCCTTAATTAGCTCATCATCTTGACTTTGATTTTTATTATGCTTTTTTAGATATTCAATGGCTTTATCAAGTAATTCAATTGAATCTTTAAATGCGCCTAATCCAACATTACATGAATGGCATAATAATGAGCGAACTTTATTAGAATCATGACAATGGTCTACAGATAATGTAACAATCTTTCCAGATGTTCTTGAGCGTCTGGTTTCTTCATTACCGCATATTGCACATTTATTGTTTTGTTTTTCTATCATGTCTTTATATTGTTCAACTGTTAAATTATATGATTTTAGTTTATCTTTTAATCTATAGTTATCATCTGCTGCGCCTCTTCTTTTCCTATAGACTCTTTCATAATTTCTGTATTTTTCAGGATTAGCAGCTCTATCATTTCTTACCCATTCATTAACATGAGTTCTATCTTTATTACGTGATGTAGCTGCACTTGCTCTATGCTTTTCCCTATTATTTTCTTTCCATTTTCTATCTTTCTCTAATTTGCATAATCTGCATCTAATCGAATATCCGATTTTATTCTTACTTTTTTCCGTATAAATATTTTCCTGAATTAATACACCATGTTTATCGCATATTTTTTCTAAAATCATTTTTAGTCGTCCTCTGGTTGTTTTAAAAGAAACCAAAGGCTAACTAATTTTCTATCTCATGTCAAGGACTCCAACCTAGGGGCGCCAACCTTTCGAAAAATTCACGTCTCCCCAATTGAGAACGGGTGTACTGCCAAATGTACTGACTTTATGCACAGTCATATCGGGAACAGAAATAGTTTGGAAATCTTCCTCATAGGCCTTTAATCGATTAAGCGTTCTAGGAGGAACATCAATGTTATAGTCTTCACAAATATATTCAGCTAAGGCATAACGAAGATAAGAGATGTAGAACAAATCATAAACAGTTGATAAATCTGTAGAAAAAGTTACATCTGTTAATCCCGCTTTACCCCATATCTTCAAAGGAAAAGTTTGATAAGGAAGAAAATAAAGATAGATATTAGAACCACCTAATGTACGCTCGTAGTGCCAAGTAACAGGAAGTGACTGAATGTTATCAATACGACCTGTTCCGAAATATTCTGTTCGAGAAAGAGCCGATGTAGCATACCGAACTGGCCCAATATTGAACGTAAATGTCTCAGCTTCGATCAAGTTAGGAATGAAATATGTTTCTTGTCCTTGAACCGCTGTTAAATCAAACTCCTGATAATAAGGAATCATTTTAACGTTAACAGCCTGTCTTGAGAGAATCTCATTGAGTAAATCTAGGCCTTCCGAGATTTGTGCGCCCGTGACCGTTTGAAGGTCACGAGCGACAATTCCAGATAAGTAAAATGACTTTGTTATCAGCTCAGTCGCTGTATAAGCCATGAAACTTTCCTATACGTAGTCTACAAATCCAACCACATTTAACGTTAATAAATCGCTAGCCGAGGTTCCTTTTAAATCAATAGAAGGCTCAGGAGGTGTCGATGTATTTAACGCGGGTATAAATTGAAATGGTTGAATAACATGAGCAACAGCCGCCACATCACCACTTACTACTTGAACACCATTAGTACTAGTAGACGTTGTAGGTCTTAATGACAAAGCATCTCCAGCGCTATTAGGCGTCCATAATCCACCTAATATAGTTGGCAATGCATTGCTTGTCGGGATTGCGGTATTCAAAGCCTGAGCAGCAAATGATGTAGTTACATCGGCAGAAGCATGAACAGTAATCGGAATATCCCATTGATAAGTTCTCGTAGAGCCATTTCCAGCTTGCCAATAAGTTAGAAAATGAGCGGAACCATCTGTTAATGCCCATCCAATACGTCTAATAACATTATAGAAAGGCGGTAAAGTTGGATTATTAACAAGATTTGCTGACAGGATATATCCAGCCGGATTCGTTGAATTTGAACGAGTCACGCTAAATATCGCATAAACTGCATACCAAGTATTATTAGCAAGAACTCCGGTATCAAGACCATTTAATCCATTTACAGCAGCATTAATTGTCGTTGTGGCTGGAGGACTAGAAATAAATGGAGCAGGGATGATGATATCAAATTCATCTGTAATATCTCGACACTGACCATTTGTAACAGTTAAGGTTGTAGTTGAGGCAACCGTTATATTCATTCCATTAATATAAAGGAATGGTTGATTAACAATTTGTTCATAACCTAATGTAGCGACCATGTTGTATATCTCCCTTCCTTAAGGATTTAAGTTAGACAATGGGAATAAGATACGCATCGTATATTCAGGAACCCAAGTACTTCCCCAAATCACATCATGCGCCATACCTTGTTGGTTTTGGAAAACCAATGCACCATATGTCATACGCATAGAAACCGCAGTCTCATCATCGTATTCATTGGCTGTATAAAAAGGCGATTGGTCTGGTAATCTTGGCATACCTAAAAACATAGCATCCCCAGCAATAACAACACCTGCTGCATGACTTGGTGCAACTTTAACTTGCATACCAGCAACAATATTTGTATTGATACCAATATTGTCATTATTTGGCTGGCCAACTTGAAGTGTAGGATAGATATTTACTGTGACATCTCCACTACCATTAGCACCAGCAGCTGCTGTTGCTCTAAATTGAACAGGTTGTTGACTAACATGATTTCCGATAAATGTTAGGAAGCGAAGATTTGGTTCGCCTGATACACCATCTTGAAATTGGAACATATCACCGTAGAAAATAGCATTCGCATCATTTATTGTTGCGCCACTAAAGGTAATCTGACTGATATTTTGTCCAGTTGGGTCATTAGTACTGACAACTGTTAAAGTCGTTCCTGCATTACCCACAGTTCCAGCGAACTGAATTGGCAACAAGTTTGATTGGAAATATTTGACAGGAGGAGTTCCAAATTCTCCAATCTCCCAAGAAGCAGCTTCTTCATTTCCACGATTAACCGTGAATTGAGAAAGACCACTATTAACAATTGCTGGAACAGCGGTGAGAGGCAAATAAACCTTCATATCATGAGATGGAGCACCAAAATCTTTAAAGTTGGCTATCATTTGGGCTAATTGACCGTATGAATTAATTGCAGTTGTGCCATCCCCAAAGAATCTAAATGGGCCAGAAGTTATGTTCGGAAGACCAGTGTTCTGAGATATAACGCCACTAATCGCATTTAATGCAACATTTTTTTCAACCTTAGAACCTAATTGATAAACTGCTGCTCTACCGAATTCTCTCATGTAGCTTTCAGTATCTTTATCAACATTAAAAATTCTTTCTTGTGCGCTGAATTCATAACCGACAGAACCCTGTTGGTCTACAGTTAGAACTTGTACACGCTGAACTGATGGCTGGAATGTAATAACCAGAGAATCAGAATCTGTATAGCGTGGTGGCTTATCGAAGCTGACACTTGATCCTAAGTTAGCCGTAATTCTTTCAAAATCCTTGAACTTCGTATTGCTAGTAGCGATAAAAGGACTTTGGTTGAGTAGAAAAGCAAGACCTGCGCGCTGGTATGTTTGTACCTGCGTTAAAATATTAGTGACTGCTGCCATTTAAGCGTCTCCATGAAAATTAATTCAAAAGACAATGGCTTTATCGAAACAGACCGTTTCGCTATTATCGGAGGCTTATCCCTTTAACCAGGATTTCTTTCGCCAATCTCTTACCGAATAATTAGTGCCACTGTCCAAACCTGCGGTTGAGGGCTTAATTTGTCCAAGTGGTTCATTCGGAATAGGAGCATTTTGTGCTTCTTGATTTTGCTTGATTGAATTTGATAATTTGAATAATGCTTCTGGAACGAGAGCTGGTGATTTTGCTGCCAGCATTAAAACATTTGCATATTTCTCGGGACTCTTAGCTAATGCATGAATCACATCGGCGGTATTCTCAAGTCCATTTAACCAAGGCACTATGTCATGATTATTACCAGCTAAATCAAGTTTTCTAACAGAATCTTCAATATCATTATATTTTTGTTTACCAGTTTCAAGCTTACCCACAAATTCAGTTACTATTTTATTAGCAACCGCTTGGTCGCTCATTCTCTGTGCTTCTTGAAGAATTAGTTTCCTAATTTTTTCATCTTCAATAGGCTGCGCCAATTCGTGAGCTTGTGGATTAACAACCGATTGTTGCTCTGCAAGTTGCGAAGATTCAAGTTCGCGTTTAGCCAACTCATATCCTTGCTGACGCGCATGCTCCATTCTAGTTTTAACAATCTGGTCAAGCTCATCTTGCCTGAAAGTTTTCTCTACAGGTTGCTCTTGTGTAACTGGTTGATTCTGTACTTCTTCCTGCTGAACATTGTCCATTTTTTGCCCTTAAGTACTTGACTATTGCCCCGTCACGGTAAGTGCCTCAAATACGCATGAGTCTCGACTATTTTTCGCCATAGTTGGCTAGATGCCCCGCATCACGCACGGGTCTCGTTAAATCCGTATAAGTGTTTCATCCACTCATTGAACGTAGTAAAAATAACACAATAAGTCAACACAAAAGTGGTATTTATATACAAATATTTAGTGAATTTTATGAATAAAGTGGTAAGTTATAGGAATAAGGTGGTTAATTATTAACTACAAGTGGGAAATTATAAGGATTTAAACTCACTATGATTTATGAAAACTTAACAGAAGAACAAAAACAAGTCATTGAATGTAAGGCTCGTCTATTAGGTTCTCTTCTTTTATTTACCCAGACATTCTATAAGTTAAGAACAGGAAGAGACTTTCTTCTTAGTAATCCGATTAGTCGTGAATCTCATTATATTTCCATTTGTAAAGAATTAACGACCGTTTCAAAGCTCTCAAACAATAAATTACTCATTAATGTTCCACCTAGATATGGAAAAACAGAGCTTCTTATTCATTTCGTTGCATGGACATTAGCAAGACACCCAGATTCAAATTTTTTGTATGTTTCTTATTCTCACACATTGGCTAAAAAACAAACTCAGACGATTCGTGAAATCATTCAAATCCCGCAATACAAAAAATTATTTGAAGTTGAAATATCAGAAGACACGAGCGCTAAAGATAATTTTGAAACCAATAAAGGTGGTTCGGTTTATGCGGCAGGAGCAAAAGGAACAATAACTGGACGAGGAGCTGGTATTAAAAACTGTGGAAGATTCGGTGGATGTATTGTCATCGATGATATCCATAAGCCTTCTGAAGTTACCTCAGATACGATGCGTTTATCTACTAATGAATGGTTTTATAACACGCTTCAATCAAGAACAAATAGCCCTAATACCCCTATCATATTTATTGGTCAGAGATTGCATGAAGATGATTTAGCAGGAAATTTGATAAAAACAGGTGAATGGAAAACATTAATTATTCCTGCTTTAGATATGCACAATAATGCATTACATGAAGAAATGCACAGTACCTCAGCTCTTTTAAAAATGAAGGAAGAAAGTCCTTATGAATTTTCTGCTCAATATATGCAAGAACCTCAGCCATCGGGTGGTGGTATTTTTAAACCAGAGTGGTTCGTACTTACGGATGAAGAGCCTAAAATTATTGCTTCATTTATTACAGCCGACACAGCCGAAACCGATAAATCATATAATGATGCTACTGTTTTCAGTTTTTTTGGTCTTTATGGTATTACTCACGACGGAATTGATACGGATTTATATGGGTTACACTGGATCGATTGTATTGAACTTAGAGTAGAACCAAAAGACTTAAAAAATGAATTCATGCAATTTTATGCAGAATGCATGCGTCATAGAGTTAAGCCTAAAATTGCTATCATCGAAAGAAAATCAACTGGAGTTACCTTATTATCTACTTTATCAGATATGCAAGGATTACAATTACTAGACATCGAAAAGACAAAATCTAAAACCACACGATTTCTAGAAGTTCAACCTTACGTTGCGCAAAAACATATCAGCATTCCTAGATATGGAAAACATACTAATAACTGCATAGAACATTGTAAGAAGATTACCGCCAATCAATCTCATAGATTTGATGATATCGCCGATACTTTGGCAGATGCAGTCCAAGCAGCCCTCATCGATAAAATATTACTCTATCAGATTCCTAACAAGGGAAAGGATAATGAAGTAGCAAATACTGTCATGAGTGGATTTTTAACTCAACAAAGGATAAGAAGACAAATGGCAGGTTCAATACCATGGAAATAGCTCAACGTCATAAAGACCAACTTGATAGAATTAAAGAAAATATCCGTAAATCAAATCAATATTTCAAACTCAATGTCGAACGTTATCATCAATTCAGAAAGTTTGTATATGATACTACTTTAACAGATAACGATAAAATACTTCTAGCAAACGTAGATAAGCCTCAGGTTGAGTTTAATGTTCTAGAAGCATATCTATCTAGACAGATAGGAGAATTCTCCAAGCAAGAGCCTTCTATAACTGTTACATCGGATAATGATTATAATGATGAACCTATTGACGCAAAAACAGTAGAAGTAGTCGAAGGATATATCAGACATATTCTTGATGAAGCTAGAAATTGTGGAACTCAGACTAAGATATATCAAGAAACCATGAGCGGTGGATTCAGTGCATTAAAGATATACACAGATTATGCAAATCCAATGTCATTTAAGCAAGTCATTAAGTTCTCAAAAGCATTTGACCCAACACTCTGCGGTTTTGACCCGATGGCATCAGACCCTACAAAAAGTAATGGTTCATTTTGTTATGAATGCTATCCGATGCGTGATGATGATTTCAAAAGACAATTTCCAAATATCCCGGTAGATAAAATAAAATACAATAGAGATTTATCTGGTTTTAGCTGGTCATATGCTAATGATAAAGAAAATATCATCGTACTTTGTGATTATTATGAGAAAAAAGTTAAAAGAGTAAAAATAGTCCAACTGGCTAATGGTGAAGTTATGCCGATGGATGAATACAATGAAATGATAGAAGAATGGCCAAGTACTGGGAAGATAGAGGAACCCCCGGTGATTGTGGGTAAGCCAAGATGGACAGAAATAATAAAAGTTTGTCGATACCGTTTAATTGAGACAGATATCTTAGATTATCTTGAGACAGATTATTCATATCTTCCTTTAGTGTTTGTGGATGGTAACTCTCAAATGCTCAGATACGGAACAGACTTAACTTATTTCCAGATGACTCGTCCTTATATTTATCATGCATTAGGGGCTCAAAAACTCAAAAATGTAGCAGGTCAATCATTAGCAAATGAACTTGAGAATATGATTCAACATAAGTTCATGATAGCAAAAGAAAGTATACCCGATGAAAAACCTTATCAAGAAGCTCTCACTAATGTACAGAAAGCTAATACCGTGGTCTATAGAGCTTTTGCGGATAATGACCCTAATAAACCTGTTCCTCCTCCTAGAGAAGTGCAACGCGTACCTGCTCCTCCTGAAGTAATGGCAACTTTTTCTTATACAGATTCTGTCATTCAAAGTGAATTAGGTTCTTACGATGCATCTTTAGGAATCAATGATAACCAATTAAGTGGTGTAGCTATCGTAGAAGCTGCGACGCAATCTAATGCATCGGGAATGCCTTATATATTTAATAACTTATTAGCAATGAATCAACTAGCTAATATTATTTTAGACTTAATTCCAAAATATTGCATAACTCCCCAAACCATTCCTGTCCTTGATAGAGAGGGGAACCATACCTTCGTCAAAGTCAATCAGCCTCGGGGAGTGTCGATGAAATATAACCCGAATGCTTTAAAAGTAAAGGTTGAAGCTGGAGTTAATTACGAAATACAAAAACATCGCTCATTAAATACACTTGTTGAACTTTCAAGAGCAGTTCCAGCGGTTGGTGAATTTGTTAATCGTAAGGGACTTAAATTCATTCTTGATAATCTTGATATTCATGGGATAGACCAGCTTAAAAAGCTTGCTGATGAATATATGAAAGAACAAGAGATGATGATTCAACAACAAAAACAAGCAGCTCAAAATCAACCTCAGAATCCATTATTAATGAGAGAAGAAAATGCTCGCATAAAGATTATTCAAGATGCTAAAGAACATGAACAAGAAATGGCTATGAGAGCAGCTGAAATAGCTAATGATAAACAACGTATCGATACAGATTTAATTAAGACATTAGCTGAGATGAAGAGCCAAGATATTCATAGTGCAGTAATGCTTGAGAAGGCGGATGCAGAAAAAGGAAGAGCAGCAGTGGATTTAGCAATAAAAGCAGCAGACATGAGTCATAAACACCATAAAGATGTTCATGAATTAAGACATAAACTATCACAAACTAATAACGAGAGAGGTCAATAAAAATGGCTATTTGGATTGCAGATGAAGTAAATAAAAAAGGCGCCCCTAAGAAAGAATCAATACCTTTGAGAAATCAAAGAGTATTCAATCAAAAAGATGCAAATAACGCCGCCGCTAAAAGTAATGCGATGTATAGAAGTATTTCACCTAAAAGACATAAGTAAGGAACAAATCATGGCTAGAGAAAAGAAAATGTGGATTCAAGGTGCTATTCATCATAAAGGGGCTCTACATAAAGCATTGCATGTTCCGATGGGAGAGAAAATTCCAGCTAAAAAGTTAACCAAAGCAAAGCATTCAAAGAATCCAACGATGAGAAAACGAGCTACATTAGCAAAGACTCTATCAAGATTTAAAGGTGGAAGATAATGTCACATTCATATATTAAAGTATTGATAGATAAACAAAAGGGAATGGTAACTATTAATATTCCTATGAATTTTGATTACAATAAGATTGTAGATAAGATACATAATATCTATCCTAATAAGTTGATAGATTATCAATTTATACCGAATGGTGAACCTAAGAATGTAGCATAGATATCAAATTAATGAATAAATTAGATATGAAAATAAAAATATCAATGTCATAAAAATAATAAAAAAAGACATGTAAAAATTTATTTTTCTATCTTTTTCTATTGACTCAATAATCATTTTCATTGAATTTTTTTTCTATAGCATTAACTAAACAATTATTACAAATAACAATAGATTCTATTTGTTTCTTTATTCCCTCGATATCTATATTTAAATCTAATAATTCTTCTCTAATATATTCTTTAAATTCTTTTTTAATTGAAGATAATTTTATTATTTTATCAATAAAAACATCATTAAGAATTTTAAGTTTTTCATAATATATATTTAAGCTTTCTTCAATTGATTCACATGTCTCTTGTTTTATATCTTTTTCTATTTCCTTCAAACAACTAATTACATGTGATATAACATCACCAATCTGTAAGTCTGAAAAAAGAATCAAACTTTTTTCTATGTCTATTCTTATATCTATATTACTAATTGATTGTTTGAATTTATCATATTTATCCATCAATAATCCTTTTCATATGTAAGCAACAATTTATCCATTAATTCACTTAGTATCGTGAAATCAGCGTCTACAGTCATTGTGGCGCTCACAGTCTTATCTGGAGCATAATGGCCCTGCATCTTATTCATTTCAGCTATAGCGCTAATAGCGGCCGTACTGAATTCTCTATTGTGTTCCGGTAATGCTCTTTCAACTAATTCTTTAAGCTGTCTTAGTTTCCATTCAAATGTTAGCTCTAAATGTTCTTGGGCTTTCTTCACTGCATCCTCCACTTTTTTCCTTAAGAAAGGATTTTTCATCATCTGATGTGATTTTACTGTAATGGTTGCTGGCTCATAGCCTGCTTCTATCGCAGCCTGACGCATACTTTTTCCCGAAACAACCGCATCGATGAATTTATTTTGTCTATTAAAATCAGCAAGATTATTTACATTTGCAGATTCAACTTTATGCTTTGTCTTTGAGTATTTTTTTCTTCGCTGAATTAATGCGTTTTGACTGAACGATAGCATGAGATTCCTTTGAAAATGCGTTGTTAATTTTCATCTCGGTTAATTCACAAGGTGATTCTTTGTGTATTAAACCTGTTCCATTACATTGATAGCAATACTTTAAAAATCCTCCGTTTCCTAACAACGTCCTGCTTCCATTACATAAAACACAGATTGTATGCATCATTTGTGCTCCTTACTACAGCTCCCAAAGTAGAAATTAATAACTTGAACAAACGAAGTTCCTAATACTCCCATCAATATATTCAATACGTCATGGTCATTCGGGTCTTGCTTAACTACCATTACCATCAATAATACTATAAAAAATCCTGCGGTCAAAAATACAGCCAAAATAGTCTGCAATGAAAAACTACAATCACGTATTTTTTGAATTATCTCACTATCCATAACTGTTTGTCCTATATGCCCTTTCTATCCACCCATTTAAAAATTTTTCCAAGTGGGGATTTTCCTTAACCAATGCCCTATAATAACCACATCTTTCACCTATTAAACACGGTAATAACATATAACCAGACCGGTTAGATGCATCGATTGTTTTTTGATTTAAAACACCATCATCCCTTATCATGTCATAAGTCTCATAATAATCACAAATAGCTCGTTGAAGGCATTTATGTGAATTAGCTGCACCCATATTGACTGCCATATCAAACACATAACATACAATAGGAGTTGACTTTAGCTTATCATATGAACTATTCCAAAATTCAGTTTCATAAATATCCCTAGCCATATCGACAGTTAATTCCTTAATATCACTCTCATCAACTACCCCATCGTGATTCAAGTCATACTTAAGGCCTAAACTTCGAAGAAATCTAAGACTAATACCAAAATTTGTTGCCCCACCTGGATCTTCAGAATCATTTTCAAATCCCCCTTCCCTTTTTAAAACATAATTGATACATTCATTCATCTTATAATTAAATGGCATTGTCTTCAGCATTATCAATCATCTCCTTAAAATTGTACAAATACTACCCGGTAATAATAGCTCATTTATTAAGCAACTTTTGGATAATTACCCTCTTTAAGATAATCTTCTATCAATATTTTAGATTCTTCCCATCCATAACAAACTGCGCATCTATATCCTTGAAATTCCAGCTTAGATAACCATTGCTTCTGATTAAGACTGGGTATATTAGGTTTAATCTTAAGTTCCATGAATAATCCATGGTATTTACCTCTGGCCACAGGCAAAAATAAATCAGGAAATCCAGCCCTAACGCCCATCTTCTTTAGCCTGCTCGCTTCTGTCTTTAATCTAAATCCTCCATTGGGTATATGACATAATAATCCCCTAATATCAGGTATCATTTCCGACCACTCAATCAAAGCCATTTGTTCCTTCTCTTCAAGGGTACGATAAAGTCTCCTATTGTCTGTAATCTCTTTATTTCCAAAATTAACCATGAATTAGCTCCTTGTTATCGTTTTTATTAAAATCTTATCCATACATATACATAAAAATAAATCTAATCACCATGAGCCTAATTTTAAGTCTAATCTAACCAAGATTTATTGTGACTTACTCCAACATAATGATTTACTCTTACAAACTCCTTCTTTGGAGGAGAAGGTCTTTCTTCTTCTTTTAACCCAAACTTAGCAATATTCTCCATATCTCCCATGAATCTTACTCTGTCATAAGCATCAATATTATTAAGATGAAGAGCATCAGCATCTTTTACACTCATCAAATAATGTCGTCTGCTCTGATAATAATTCTTGTCAAAGTTATTATGATGCGGATCAAGACGAGTGTAATCCCAAAGTGGATGATTAACCTTGTTCATTGTAGAAATTTTGTCCTTTAATTGTCTTAATATTTTACTCATTTTGTTGGCGTCCTCTTCCAGTTAATAAATTTCTAATTTTTTCTAGGTTGCTACTCCCAAATTTTGTTACTCTATATTCCGACGATCGCTCACGTTCTATACGAGAGATTCCCGTTTTGTCATGATATGTCGGGTGAGCTTCATTAATGTGATTCGTGAATCCTTGAGCTTTCGTCACCTTCTCTTCATTTTTAGCGGATTTGTCCTTGGTTCTCCAACTAAGGGAATTATCTAACCATCCTTTGAAGCTCAAATTCCAATCCATCGATTTAGAACCTCTTCTCCTATTATATCTAATAAAATTGTTAATTATCGCATCTGTATCAACGTTTTCCTTAGATTGCATTCTCTTCATGTTTTCTTCATTAGGAATAAAATTTGAACTAATTGTAGTCCAGGTTTGAGGTGGGAAGGATTGAACTGAGTTTGAGTTATCCACAGTTTGTTTAAAGTTTTTACAGGAGTTTATATTATTATTATCTGTATAATAAGAGTAATCGTCATTCATGTTAGAGCCACGCATGATTGAGAGATCGCTTTCATTGAAAGGAACATAACATTTCCTCATGCCAAAAAATTCATCTTTTTGTTGATGAGTTCTTTGTTCTGAAATTTTACAATTCTCTTTTATTAGAATTTTTATAGCTTCATATAAATTTCTATAAGAAAGTCTCTTCCAAGAGCATCCTATAAATATTTTTAGCTTTTTGAATACTGTCGCTACAGCTCTTACTGAACAACCAGATAATTCTGCAATCTTCAATTGAGTTAATTTTATTCCTTTTTCTATGTTCTTTTTTATTACAGATAAAATAATTCTCTGCTCCATGCTATTGCATTGAAATTCAAATTCGAATGTTTGCGTTGCAAACATATATTCGTTAGAGGATTCCCTTGTATTTATTAGTAACTCCGCATTCATGGTTATTTCACCTTAAAAAAATTATATTAAAAAAATTGATTTAAGCCAGATAAAATGCGGATTCATGGTGGATGGAAGACAAAAAATAGGAAAAATAACTGAAAAAATAGTTGATTTTTAGAGCGTTTTGAATTTAGAATACGTTTGTTCTTCAAGTTAATCTCCTTCTTTTTCTTGAATGTTGGGGTTTTTATTTTCTCCTTCTTCTTTTTTGGCGGAGGTTCTTCTTTTAGGCAAGTTAGCCTCCTTTTTAGCGATTGGGGGTTTATCTTTCAAGTTAATCTCCTTTTTTGGTGGTTTTCTTTTAAGGTCCCAAAAATTTTCCTTGGTTGGTAATTTTGGGTTGTTGAAAAAAAGTTATAAAGATTATTAATCTAATCTTGTTAAAAAAATTGTGTTTGTAGAGTGTCTAGTCCACACTTGAATTACCCCGGGCAGTGAATAGATACCCACTATCCGGGGTTTTTTATTTGTGCAACTAAACAAATATACAAAGCCGATTAGAATTATCTTTACTCAATTAAAACGATAAAACTTTATACTAAAAAATAAATTCGATCAATATTGACTTCCTTGTCGACCTACTCTACGTTTAAATAGTTGTGATTCCACGCAACCCTTCTGCTCCCAGCACCCTCACTCTTTTGATCGTCCTCTTTTGAGTGAGGGGAAGGTATTAATGAGATTTTTCTATTTTTTTTTTCTTCCTATTCATAGGAACATTTAATAGATACTCAAGATTGATATCATAACCTTTTGATGCAGCGAGCTGTATAATTCTCATACATACTGGAATCGATGGATGATATCTACCGTGTTCATAACAACTCAAGGTAACCCTGTTGACATTTAATGCCTCAGCAAATTCTCTTTGATTCATTCCTAACATAGCCCTTAATGAGCTTATTCTTCCTACCGGTTTATTAATCCGAACCCTTTTAGTCACTATTTTATAGTTAGGATCATTTTTGTCTAAATCTTCTTGTTTCATATTAACTACCATATCTTTAAATCAGTATAAAGTCAATATTGTTTGTTTAAAAAAAAATATTGACACGTGTAGCTATATTAACTACAATTGATTTTGTAGTTAAGCACAACAATTACTAAATTGAGGAAACGACGATGACTATACAATCACAAACATTAAACGTAAAGAGATTAGATAGTAAAACTTATATTCAATATCTATATGAAGATGGTAGACGTCATGGATATTATGAAGTAAATGCTAATAAAAACAATATCTTAACTCTTGAAGAACAGCTTAAAATAACTTCTATACTTTTGGAAGAAATTGACGATGTGGAGTATGAAAATTTAATACCCGTCAAATATTTGTCTAAAGTAATGACAGATAATCCGCTTTTGTCGGATGTTAAGGAAATAATTGATACATTGAAAAATGAAGCGATGTGGTATTTCTACGGAAGAGTTGAAGAGATGTTAAAAGAAGTAGGAGAAGAGAGAAGATTGAATGACGAGGAAGATGTTTTATATAACGGAAACCTAGCAGCTAAATCTTCATTAAAAGACGAGTGGTATAACGCGGCTTAAGGAGACTAGATATGACTTATAAGAAATTCATGTTCACGATGATAATAGTGGTTTGTTTGTGTTGGACTGAGGCTTACCTCATGTTGTATCCAATTTATCATTCGATATTATTGGCGCTCATGATAGGGGTATCTTCTTCAGACATAGCTAGATTTTTAATGAGGTATTATGAAGATAATAAGCGTAAAAAGGATTTAAGGACATTGGTTAAATTTATATAAGGGGACTAGACATGGCATTAAAAGCAGTTAAACCTACGGAAATAGAAAAAAGATTGAAATTATTTTTATATGGAAATGCGGGAGTTGGAAAAACAACAGCGGCAATCAGCTTTCCAAATGTTTACTTAATTGATACAGAAAAAGGAGCGATTCACAGTCAATATGTAAAATTATTAGAAAAATCTAATGGGGCAATTTTTAACACAAGTGATTTTAATGAAGTGATAGCAGAAATAAAATCATTGTTAACTGAAAAACATGATTATAAAACATTAGTAATAGACCCATTAACAACAATTTATAACGATTTAGTTGATAAATCTGCGATAAAAAATGGAACAGAATATGGCAGACATTATTCTGAGGCCAATAAACAAATGAAACATTTAGTCAGTTTATTATTGAGATTAGATATGAATGTGATTATCACGAGTCATTCTAAGACAGAATATGGTCAAAACCTTAGTGTATTAGGTCAAACATTTGATTGTTATAAAAAACTAGACTACATGTTCGATCTTGTACTAGAGATACAAAAAAGAGGAAAAGATCGAGTTGGATTTATTAAGAAAACAAGATTAGAAGGATTTCCTGATGGAGAATCATTTCCTTTTGGATACGATTATATTTCTGATAAATATGGAAAAAATATATTGGAAAAAGAATCAATGTTTGAAACCTTAGCTTCAATCGAACAAATTGAAGAATTCAATAGATTGGTTGAATTATTTCAAGTCCCAGAAGAATCAATTCAAAAATGGTTAGACAAGGCAAATTCAGGAACCGTTGAAGAAATGAGCTCTGAAAATATAGACAAATGCATAGATTTCCTTAAAAAGAAAATTAAGGGAGTTGCATAGTAAAAATTTAAATCAAAGGATATGACGATGGAAATCTCAATAAAAGTTGATACTTATCAAGTTGTTTATTGCTGTGACTCATGTGGAAACGAGACAGAAAAAAGGGGAGAAAGATTAGTTACAAGAAATGGAATTTCAAATGAAGAAAACTTAATGTACATATACATTTGTAAAAAATGTAATCATGAATATTATCTAAATAATCTATATCCAAGCATCACTTATAGACCATCAAAGAAGGAGGATTAGCATGCAATTCACCCCGATGACAGAAGAAGAAATTAATTTATTAGATTTAATAGAGCCAGGAATTTATCAATTTTTAGTCATGGATGGAGAAGATGTCATCTCTAAAAATGGCAATGAAATGATAAAACTTACAATAAAAATTTGGGATAAAAATGGTAGCGAAAGGATTGTGTTTGACTATCTTTTAACTCAAATACCTCATAAAATACGACACTTTTGCACAACAACAGATCAATTACATAAATATGAGCAAGGAACATTAGTTGATCGAGATTGCAAAGGAAAATCTGGAAATTTGAAACTAGGTATACAAAAAGATAAAACGGGTCAATATAAAGACAAGAATGTAGTTGTTGATTATGTTCCTACATTATCTATAGTTGGAAATGAAAACATTCATCATAAACCAGAGGAAATAAGTGATGACATCCCTTTCTAGGGATGTCTGGAGAAAAGATGATTACACAAAATGAATTGACCGATGAAATGAGAGAAATTTTATCTAAAAAAGGTAATTTAATAACAAATTTAGTATTAGATGAATTAGCATTATTCTGTAATACAGAAATTGATACTTACGGTGAATTTGCATTTTTTTCGTTAAAAACTTTATACATGATTAATTCAGCAATATTAATGGTTGTTTGTGAGCATCTTCAGGGTAGCGAAGGTATGTTTGAAGGGCTTAAGAAAATGATTTTTGAAGACCTTGAGTATGAAGAATCAAAAAAATCTCTTGAAGTAATTACACATAAAATTCAATAAAAGGAATGAAATATGGAAGACAAATTATTAGAAAATATAACAGAAATAACAAGAACAGATAGAAATCATAAAGAAATGTTATCGAGGGAGCTAATTAATGCTGTCAATAAAACGATAGAGGATTATTATCATAGAAATAATATCGGATTCATTTCAAATAGGCATATCGCAGGAGAATCTGCTTATGATGTTTCTGTTTATCTTGGCACTGTAGCAAAAGGATTCTTAAGTTTGGATGTAGGAGATTATTGCGCAAAATTTTCTAGTGAATTTTATAAAGAGGAATGAATTCATGGATGATGAGAAATTTGATGGTCAGTCAACAATATTAATGATTGATATTATTCAGGAGTCAAGAAAAATAATGAATAAGTATCTACTAAAAAATGGAGATACCGAAGATTCCATCAAAATTATAGCATTTTCATTTTTAATGACCGCATCATTCATGCTAGAAATTGTCAGAGGAATGACTGGAATGCATACAGATGATATTGATGAAACGTTCAAATCAATATTGAGTGATATGAAAAAATCAGATTATGTTAAAAAAATTATAAAAAATTCTCTATATACGGTTAATTAAATGAAAGAAAAAATATCAGAGTCACTAATAAAAAGAATAATGGATAATATATTCAATATAAATAATCATTTTGTTAGAGAAGTTAAATTACCAGAAAGAGAAAAGGCTGATATTTTGTTCCATGCATATACCTATATATCAGCCGCATTATATGAAATGTCTAGAAGTGTATTTGAGATAGAAGAATCCAAGTTTGAAGAGATATTCAAAGAAATGCTAGAACAAATAAAGGAAGATAATGCGGTAGGGAAGTCAATGACTAATGAAAGGAGAATTATAATAAATGAATGAAGACATTGAAATAGAAAATGATATTGAATTAGAAAAAATAGAAAACTCACTAATAGCAATAGATACAATACTTCATATGTCATTGATTAAGTTAGAAGAATTATTTAAAAATAAGAACGATAGAATAGAAGCACTAAAACTAATTAATAACAAAATAACCGAAAGAATACTAGATAGTCTAAAAGAATGAGATGGATAGATTTTCACCCATATTATACGATGAATCTATATTAAATAAGAAAATAATAATATTATGCATGAATAAAGGATATCTATCGCTCGCTGCATTTTGCGATAAATATATGATTAATTATGAAAAATTATTAATAGTTATTAATGCTAAAACGTATCAGGAAATAATAAAACATAGGGCAATAGATGTGATCAATAAAGTATGTGAAATATTTGAATGTAACCCAGAGGATTTATTGTCATGATTGATGAGGCTCTAACTATATCGATCGGAATAATATTTTCCATTTTAATAATAATAGGAATAGTGATTTTATTTTCATTATTTATAGCAATGATGAATGAAATTTTATACTTTTCCTCTAAGGCATCATCTCGTATTTTTGGAGATGGAAAATGGGAGTAATTTTTGAATGATTGATACAGCCCTAACTATAGCTATTGGTATAATATTTGCGATATTAATAATTTCATTAATAGTATTTTTATTTTCATTGATTGTGATTGTGTTTAGTTGGATTGATTATTTTATCTCAAATTCATTAGATTACATTGCATCTGGAGATACTAAAGTTATAGATATATTTTTATTTTTTGTGTTTATAGTATGTATTTGTGTTGGTTTTTTATAAATTCTTAAGATTATCATTGCTTGATAATATATAGATCAATCACTTCCCATTCTGTAAATATTCTCTAGCTTTATCGGCTCGTTCAAGTATTTTCTTCGCTGGTTCTTTAGGTTCTCCAATGGGACTTACATAATAATATAAAGTAGATTTCTTCACGCCTAACATATCCAATATATCCCTAACCTCAGTATTTCTATCTGATAATGCTCCCATCGCTATTCGTATCTTTTTAGCTGTCATGATTCTTCTCCTACCACCTAACTTACCTCTAGCTCTGGCTGCCGCCAATCCCGCTCTGGTTCTTTCAGATATAAGTTCTCTTTCATATTCAGCTAATGATGCAAATATACCAAATGCCATTCTTCCATGAGCCGTTGAAGTATCTATCTGAGCTCCATGTCCTGTTAATACTTTGAACTTAATGTTTTTGGAACGAAGATTGTCTATAATATTAATGAGATTCTTAAGATCTCTACCTAACCTATCTAATTTCCATACAACCAAAGTATCTCCCTGGCGAAGAGATTTTAAGCATGCATCTAATCCTGGGCGAGAATCATGTTTTCCTGAAGTACTGTCCTCATAAATTTTTTCTGGATCTATACCTTCTTTAACTAATGCATCTTTCTGTAGATCGAAAGATTGAGAGCCATCGTGTTTTGAGATACGAACATAACCTATGAGCATTTTTTATCCTTAGTCTAAAAAGAATTTGCGCACATTAACAAATTAGACTTTGATTTTCAATCCTTATCTGGAAAGATTATATTTTGAACATTAAATTTTGTGTGGATGATTGATTCATGTACAACCGGGCGTTTAATGGATAATATAGTTGATATATTGTACATATTTGTTATACTTGTATTGCAATTAATAATTGGAGTATGATTATGCTAGCGTTACGTTTATCAAAAGAGATTGAAGAAGAGCTAACTGATTTAGCAAAAAGAACTGGAAGAACTAAAAGTTATTATGCAAAAAAGGCAATTGAGGAATTTTTAGAAGATCAAAAATATTATCTAATTGCTGCTTCAGTATTGGAAAGTAATTTACCAACTCTTTCATTATCAGAAGTGGAGAAAATGCTTGAAGTGGAAGATTGAATTAAGTGATAATGCGATAAGTAATCTAAAAACTCTAGATAAAATTATACAAAAACGAATTATAAAATTCATAAAAGTAAGATTAGAAACACATGAAAATCCCAGGAGGATAGGCTCATCATTAAAAGGAAAGTTATCGGGTCTATGGAAATATAGGATAGGAGACTATCGATTGATATGTAAGATAGATGACTCAATAATTGAAATCCTTGTTATACATATAGGACATAGAAAAAATATATATAAATAAATCAAATTTATATAGCAGAAAAGAAGTTTATGAATATTTAGGTGTCAAACTATGTTAAATTATAGAACCAAGCTAACTCGACGGAGTGAAAAGCGGATTCTTCAACCGCCTGCTTGGAGTCTTTCTAATTTAAGAGTGTTTTGAATAGTAACATATGAACAAAATAAATAATAAAATCAAAATTAATAACAAAGAATGGTTGGCGAAAACAGATTGGTATAATATTGAAGCAGCTTGTATTTTCGCCCAAGTTGACATAGTAACGTATTTACAAAGAGATAATTTCTCCCTCTACCCAAACTTTTATCTAACGCATTCCAAAGCACAGAAATATCATGAAATAATTAACACTTGGTATTATGGCCTCTTTAAATTAGTTCACGCACTACCTTTTTGGTATATCAATGAAGCAATTAAGCAGGGATTGTGTGAGATGCCCAAAGCACTTTTAAATGAAGTGAAGAAATTTTATGAAAGACTCTTAACTGAAGATCAAACTAAATTTTTGAAAGACTATCCATACATAACACATAAACTCCATTTATCTAATAATCATCGACTATTCTCAAATAGCTTAAATAATTCCATTAGACATCTTGCATTAATTTAATTAGCATTAAAGCGTTTAATAGTAAAGCGCCTACGGGAATTATGTCTACGCACAATTCATAATTCTACGGGCGCACTTTAATTCCCTACCGTGAGATTCACTACGTGAATATCTTCAAGAAAGATTCTATAGATAAATTATTGATTATCATAACCTTGATATCTGCCATACTTTTTGTATATCTTTTAAGCTACTTACTATTATAGGAAAATATCATGCCACTTAAAAAAGGGAAAAGCCGTAAGGTTATATCAGAGAATATAAGTGAATTAGTTAGTACGGGAAGGCCTCAGAAACAAGCTATAGCGATTGCCTTATCTGAGTCCAGAAGAACAAAGAAAAAGAAAAAGAAATAAAAATTGCCAGACCCTATAAAAATAAAAATAAAAGGATATAAAATTAGAGTCTGGCAAAACTTTTAGCACTTCTTGCTTGTTTTCTTTTCAAGAGTTTTAAGAAGTTTCTTATCTTGCTTTATATCATCTTTTAAGAATTTTTTCTTTATTTTTTCTTTCTTAGATTTAGCTTTCATGCTGCTGACCTACGGCCACGTTTTTTTGTCATCGAATGATGACGAGTCATATCACCCCGATCGTTTTCACGTGGGTCATTAGAAATTACATATTTTCCACCAGCTTTTGACATTTTTTCATGATGAGCAGCAATCTTTTCGTGGTGATCGCTTATCGTCTTATGATGTTTTGCCATTGCCTTATGATGAGATTTATGATGAGCGCCAGAATGATGAGATTCATGGTGTCCGTGATGAGATTTTTTGTGTGCTGCCATTTCCCTATACTCCATTTGAACTGTTATATTTTTATTATTAACGTCAATTGCAGCCCAATATCTAGGCTTATTTCATTATATTAAATTATTTGACAAAATAACAATTATTCGTTATTAGGTTGTTTTAATTGTTCTTCCTTTTCTTTCGATTCAAACAAATTAATCCAATACATGCATTCCTGTTTACATCCTTCTAATAAATTGAAGTTTGCATTCATTTGTTTTAAATCTTTTTCTATCAGTTCTAAACGAGATAATAATTGTTGTTTATCCATAATTTATCCTTATTAAGAATTGCTTGTGAAACATTTCAACCAATAATTAGTTCCATTAACACTTATTTGTAAAACTTTAGTTCCTGCTGCGTAACTTGATGCACCAGCAGAATTTGCTCCTGTTCCTGCAGTTTGAAAATAAGTAGCACCACTTAATCCGTTATTATCATCAAATTCAAATATGTTTGTTGCAGCACCATATAAATATAAATTTGAATTTAAAATTGCAGCAGTTGTATTTGTTCCGGCATATAATCTTGCACCAGTATATGTTCCAGCTGTTGCAGTCGTTCCATAATCAGCCCACACTGCAGCAAGCTGACCAGTTGTAATTGTTGCATGACTTAAATCAAATTGACCAAATACTCCAGCCACCCAAACTGAACTTGATAATGTTCCGGTAGGAATTACTTTTCCTTGAACTCCATATACAAATCCACCTGAAGCACCAACCATATCGGCTTCACCACGTAATCCAACAATGTTTCCACTTGTCATTACAGTAGCTGTTTCTGTTATTTTTCCTGTTAGTGCTCTAACAGTACCAGGAGTAGCAGAGGTTTCTATTGCAGAAATTATTTGACCTGCATTATTAATTGTCGAAATAAAAGATTGAGTTAATGTAATTCCAGAAATTCCAATTGATACATTAAAAAACCCATTTCCACCATTATATGAGACAGCAACTAAATCAGTTGGATAAAATGTATAACCTTGATTAAGTGTGCTTTGAAGAAAGTTTGCAGTTGTTACTTGAGATAATGTTGCAGAAGTGTTAACTCTAACAATTCTTGGAATAATCCCAATCTCACCAGTTATATCTGTTACGACGGTAGTAACCATTTTAAAGTTCCTTTTTGTTTATTTAAAATTCAATTTTTAATAATGATATTAATCAACCAAAGATATTGTATGTCCACATGTTTATCAACAAATTCTGTGGATAAGTTTTATTAAAATATATCTCTATTTAAACCAATAATTTTATTAATCCTATTTATGTATCTAAAAAATTAATCCAAGCATTACTAATGTGAATACATAAGTTGTTGCATCTTGTCCTGCAGTTATATTAATGTAAATACCAGTACCAGTAGGGACAGGTGTAACTCCTGGACCAGTAGTATCACTCGTAGTTATTATTGGTACGTAATCATTTGAAGCCGTTAAATCACTACTACTAATATTTACAGAATTCTGGATAACATCTACATAACTTCCAGCAGTTGTTCCAACAGTAAAGGTCATGAAGTGACCTGCAACAATTCCGCTGGAAGATGTTAAAATTACATAAGTTGGAACCATGAGATAGAAACTACCACCAGAAGGTACTGTAAATAATAGAGTCTGTCCCGTTGATGTGCCAACAATTCCAGTTTTCGTAAATTGTTGTATGTTTGCTCCAGATCCTGATCCAGCTGCTTGCCAGGTAGGTAATGCGCTCGCACCATT